>Ga0102589_1001515_pt1 | contig 30936 bp, 36 predicted proteins | sample AraplaMF_Col_mLB_FD_76858 | JGI IMG/M metagenome (GOLD analysis project Ga0102589, IMG submission 76858) | Arabidopsis root microbial communities from the University of North Carolina, USA - plate scrape MF_Col_mLB | ecosystem: Host-associated > Plants > Roots > Endosphere | place: USA...
CAGAAATACAGGAAGACCCGATTGACTACAGTGCATTGCTCGTTGATGCGGCGAAAGAGCAATCCTATATGAAATTCGGCACAAAAATTGGCCCGAAAATTAGCAATGAGTTTGACGCTATTATCTTCCCTAAAATGGAGGAAGCCATTGCGATGACAGTAGAAGGATTAGACGATGAATCATTAGCATCGTTAACAATTTCAGAAAAGCCGAGTGGAAACTATGGCGAGAAAATTTTTAATATTACTAGCAATGAAACAGGCATGGATTTAATTCGCTTCCATGTTCGCACAGAAAAAAGACCGCAGGACGGCTATTATTACAACTTCCACTACCACAGTGCCGAGGACGACTTTATGGCGCACAATAATTTAGGGGATATTTATTGGGAGAAAAACACACCACCTAAGTGGTTGTCATGATATATAAGGGTTTAGGGGCTGTCTCTTAGAGATTAGCCCCACTTTTAGCCCCAATTTCAATAGCGCGGTCAAAAGTGTCGATAATTTTATCTTCCATTTCCCTCAATACATGCCCGTATGTTGTATGAATCATTTCAGGCGTGTTCCCCAAACGTTCGGCAATCGCCCTTACTGGTACACCATCGTTCATTAATATAGTTGCATGAGAGTGTCTAAGAGAATGGAGTGTACACTCTTTTAATCCAGCTCGTTGAATAATCCTTTTAAATCCTTTGTGTAACGTTGTTAATGGCATCGGTATCATACTTTCCAAAGAGTGGAATACATAATCCTCATCTTCTAGTTTTTTCCCGAATGATAGTAATTTTTCTTTGATTACTTTTTGATAACGATTTAACTGTTCAATTACATTCGTACCAACTTTGATTTTGCGTTCACTATTTTTTGTTTTAGTTGAGCCCGTACCATATCTTGTCCGATTCCGCATAATACTAATTGTTTGCGTTTCAAAGTCAATATCCTTCCATTGGAGGCCTAACGCTTCACCTTTACGCATTCCTGTATAAGACAGTAAAAGTAAAATTGAATAGTAAGTTTCATCTTCATGCTCTTTTGTGTATACGAGCATTGTTCGTAGTTGTTCAGAAGTAAGAACCGATAACTCAGCTTCTTTGTTTCGAGTAGAAGGTAAGCTTACTCCTCTAAATTTATTCCGAAGAAGTATTTCTTCTTCAACTGCTGCATTAATAGCGATTAAAAAGATTGAGTGTATTAATCGAATTGAGCTAGGTTCATATTTCTTTTCTAAGGCATTAATTAAACTTTTTTGGTATGTTAATCTGTCTAGTTTTTGTAACTTAAAATGACCAATATACGGTTTTATATTAAGCCTTAAAATGATTTCACGTTGTGTTATTGTTCCAGGTTTCCATTTCCGTTTATTGGATTCAAACCAAATATCTAGCCATTGTGTTACAGTTAAGTTATCATTTTCTATATGTTTTGTTTCACCTCGCAGCGTTGCGCCCTTAACTTCCAGGAGGGCTTTCAATGCTGCTTTTTCTGTTGTAAAACCACTTTTTTTCTTCTCTTTCCGCTTCCCAGTAGCGTCATAATACTTATGTCGAAACATCCATAGTTTTTCTTTATTCGCATTGAAATAGTGATATATTTCAGGTTCTTTTGCCGATTTATAGAGTTTCACCTTTACCATTCCTTTCATGCTTGGCGGCGTGTGTACAGGAATAGGTGAGTAGTCGAGTATTATTTTGCAGGACCTTCCATAATCTCTATAACTTTTTCAAAAAGCCTCATTTTTTGATCAGCACTTAAAGGTTGCCCTTTGTAGTTTATATTTTGGTTAAATAAAATTAAGTTCCCGATTTCATTATTTCTTAAAATATATTGATCATCAGCACTACTTTCTAAAGTAGAATCACTTTCTTTGGGTTTCATGATTCCTATATCCCTTAATGTTTCTGTTACTTTTGAAAATTTTTCAATAACCATATCTTCTAGGGAATTTATTTGTTGTATATTATCAAATATTTTTATTTTATCAGCATTAGAAACATCAGTTGCTCTTGCTTTTTGTATTAATTCTTGTCTTGCGAAATCACTTAATTCAAATGTAGAGGGTAAATCGTGGGCAGCAATCTTTAGTTTATCCTCTAATGGAATTTCGAGATTATTTTTAATATCAGGCGTTAAAAATAGAGAAAAAGGAACTTTAAAAGCCTTACATAAAATAAGAATTTCACTTTCTGTAGGATTTTTAATTTCTCCGTCTTCAAATTTGCTCAATCGATCTTTTGTTATAAAAGATACTATCTCCCCATCTTTATTTTTAGAAATAGTCTGGTTTTCCAACTCATCAAGGGACCAATTGTTTTTATCTCGCAAATTCCGAATAGTATCACCAAAAGTTTTAATATATCCAGCTTTAATCATTAAATCCTCGTATGGAACATCCAATGTGTTTGAAAGTTTTTGTAATACATCGGGTGAGGGTTTATTATTTTTTCCTGTTTCCAGTTGAGAAATATAAGGTTGTGATACACCTGATTTTTCAGCTAGTTTTCTTGCTGATAAGCCTTTCTGTTTACGTAACGTTTTTATAAACTCACCAATATTAATTTTAATCACCTTCTTTTTAATACAGTTTACTTATTATTGATAGATAAATCAATAAAGTGATTCGAAGTGATTGACATAACAATCACTTGAGGATTAATATTGAATGTATGGAAGGCGGTGATGAGATTGAGAGCAGTATTAAAAAATGCAAATACTACTCGACTTCTTATAGCTGAAAAAGGTATGAGTTTAAGAGGTTTTTCGAAAGAAATCGGTATTTCGCAAGGATATCTATCTCAAGTATTAAAAGGCGATAAGATTCCTTCACCGAAAATTGCTTTTAAGATTGCAAGAGGGCTGGGCCAGGATGTAAACGAATTTTTTTTTATCTATAATGATTGATATAACAATCACTTTGGGTGGTTAACCACATTCGGAAATGAGGGGGGAGTAACATGTTAGAAACAAAAGTTGAATTGCAGTTAGATAAACAGGCAATCCAGCAGCACATAGAAAAGCAACTAGATAATGCTATTCAATCACAGTTATGGTTCGTATCAGTGGAACGTCTTGCACAACTAACTGACATGTCGAAACGCTGGTTAGAGGATGAAATACTTTGTGATCCGCGTATGAGGGCTATTGAACGTAAAAAGAATCGTAAGCGTTGGTATTTGGCACAACAGGCTTTTGAGGTAATAAACGAAATCACATCAGATTGGTAAATCAAACGCTGGCGGCGTGTGTATGGAAATAAGTATAGGGGAACGGAGGGCAAATAGAATGTATGAAAATCTAACAAACGATGAGTTACGAGTATATCGCACTTTAGAAGGTTTAGGAGACTCAGAGAGTTTAACAGGTTCACAGATTATGGAGCGATTGATGATTAAAGATCGACGCTATTTTCACCAGATTATTTTTGAGTTACGGTCAAAAGGCATACCGGTTGTAAGTAACAAGAATCGTTATCATTCTGGCTATCGTATAGCACGCACAAAAGTCGAGCTTGCGTCGTACTTACACGATAAAGAGCTTTATATAGCCACCCACAGAAAAATTATTGAAGCAATGAGAGGTGCTGCAGAAGCGATTTTTTAAGGAGTGTGGCAACTAATGAATAGGCAGGGGGGTGTGATGTTGGAACCACCATACATTAATAGAGTGGAAAAAGATAAAAATTACACGGTCGTTAACAATGGTTACATATTTGATATTCGTTTGAGTTTGAAGGCGAAAGGATTGTTAACGATGATGCTTTCAAGGCCTGACGACTGGGTGTTTTATATGGACGAATTACAGATACATTCGACAGACGGTGAAAAATCATTAAGAGCGGGATTTAAAGAATTACTAGAACATGGCTACGTGAAAAAATTCCCTATTTATGAGAATAGAAAAATTGTTAGATGGGTAACCGTTGTATACGAAGTGTCACAAACCTTAGAACTGCCTGTACTTGCCCAAAAGGTAGAAGTACAAAACGTACAAGTAGGTAATGTACAAGTAGAAAAGGTAGAAGTACAAAACGTAGATGTAGGTTTTGTAGATGTACAAAAGGAAGGGCTACTAAGTACTGATATTAACCAAGTATTAAAAAAACAAAGTATTGATGTACCAATTATTGATAAACAAAGTACTGATGAAATAAAGACAGACAAACAAAGTGCTAAAAAAGACAGACCGACGACATCTTTTAAAGACTCTTTTCACGACCCTAGTATTACTAATAGCCTAGATAAAGAAAAAGAAGAAAAGAAAAAAGAAAAAACAGTCGTCGGTCAGTCGGTCCATTCTCCAGTAGATTCAAATGGATTAGAAAAACAATCTTTAAACACTCGTAACTGCTCAGAACAGATAGCAAGCATCGAAAAATCAATCCGGTTCACTTTCGATACTGTTGATGAAAATGTTTATAAAGAAATCTCAGGTTGGCTCATGATGTACGATTACGAATCTATCATGAAAGCATTACAAGAAACAGCTCAGCTGGAAGAAACGCCAACTAAACTTAGTAGCCATATATTGAATATGTTGAACGAATGGAAGAAGCAAAGTCTAAAAGCTATGAGTGGTTAACGTGCATTAGAAGCAAACAGCAAGCTAGTGGACATTAATACTTGTCCTGAATTTGAAACCTTTTCTAGGGCTGTTTAAACACTATTGGAAAGGATGGTAGGAACATGGGGGACGTAATAAATTTTCCTGATTTGGAAAACGTATGTATTCGAATTGAACGTACAGAGGCTTTTATACAGTCTGCAAACGAATTAAGTGCATTCTTAAAAGCTTTACCTTTGAGTCATGACGAGAATGATAAATTAGTTGAACTAATGGTGAAACATGTGAAAGAAGCGGAAGCAGGCGCATTTTTTCAGGGCTTTAGTATGGGCTATGAATTTAACGAGTGTCAAGTGAATGAAGGTGATCTATAGATGATTACTAAATTCAAATATACAGACACGGAACTAAAAAAGCTCCTCTCGTCAATGGTGATACTCATTGATACGAGGGAGCAAGTGAATCAGCATATTATAAACTTTTTCCAAGTCAATAATATCCCATATACAGCTATAAAGCTAGATACAGGGGATTATAGTGCTATGATTCCCCAAAATTTCGAGCTGGGTATATACCGAGACACCTACTTTCCATTCACTGTGGAACGTAAGAACAGCATTGACGAATTAGCCAGCAGCATCAAAGAGGAAAGGTTTGAACACGAATTAATCAGGTCGCAGAAATCACATTTTACTCTGTTGGTCGAAGGTAGTTACTCCGACTTGGTACACGGTAACTACAGAAGCCAATACAATGCCAAAGCATTACTTGCACGAATCAAAACGTTTGAGGCACGTCATAACTTCTCTACAACCTTTTTGAATGATAGGCAAATAAGTGGTAACTGGATATACAACCATCTTTATTATCATGTTCGAGCCACGTTGAAAGGATAGAGATGTTAGTCCTGAAACGACGTGTGTCAAATTTTAGCTCTCCCTAAAAACGTAGTAAAGGAGCGGAACTACATGGATAAAGTAAAAGTTGAGGCATTATACAAAGTTTTTGTAGTAGATGTACGCCCAATATTAAAAGCAAATGGACGTAATAATATAGCAAAAGTCTCTCACTATTTCAGCCGCAACGTGAGAAGTAATATAAATGAAAAAGAGTTAGCGGTTCGTCTATGGTCAAGTGCACGCCATAGTAGAAAGGACAAGGCACTCGTAATATGGGCCAGTGACTTAAAAGTGATTTATAAGGAACATGCAATAGATCAAGTTATAAAACTCATTCAGTTTTATAAAAAACGATCTGCATTAACTGAACACGAACGAATCTATTATGAGGAACTCCGAAAAGCGGAAGTAACAGAAACATTCGGCGGAGATATAGCATAGGAACACGCAGGAACTTGATAGAGCAATATTGTGCGTTCGTTCACACAAAACCTAACGAAACATAAAGAAACGCTTAACAAAGCTTTGAATGCTGTAAAATTGTTGGCATTTATCGGCATTCACTATTAACTACGTGCTTGTTTCTTTATCCAGTCCAACAAAAAGGCTTCAGTTTCCTTGGCTGGCATAAGCCACTTTGACCCAATTTTGAATTTCGGGAAATCTGGATGATAAAAGAATTGATCGAGAACGAATGGTCTGCTCATACATGTTCGACGGCATAACTCTTTTAAGTCCCAAAAGATTAGTTCTGCATTGGTTTCTTGAATCTGTGTTCGGATTTCTTTCTGTACAAGACGTTCCATTTCAGCTTTATCGATAGAAACGGTGATTATTGAGTTCATAATTATATCTCTCCTTTGTAGTAAATCTCATAGTCGATAATTTGGCAGGGCGTATTTTTAATGTATTACAACATAATTCCGGATGAAACACTATAGCAAAAAGGTTGTGAAGGAGTGTCTATTTTGAATCTTAAATTCGATTGGGTTGGATGAGGGAATATTATGCACGCTCACAACAGAATAGCCGTAAATCGTTAAAGGATGTTTCTAATCTATTTGAGGTACCTTATCAAACTGTTAGAAGAGTAGCAGCAAAAGAAAACTGGATAGGCAACGTAGCGGTATGCCGATGCGCTGAATTGATTAAGTATTTTCCGGATACTGAATACCAGGAACAATATTTGAAATTGGCTGTTTCACTAGCACATCGAGATTATGAAAAGTTGGAAGAAATGATTCGGTTCGATGAATGGTAACGTTACGAAACAAACAACGTTCCTTTTGAAAGGCTACAAAAGCTAATATAGACTACATTTTTCATTGCATTGGACATATTGAGAAATGTTAAGGTTGCAACGTTCCAAAACGAAACTCAATTCACTTCCCAAACGGAACAGATAGTGAGAGAACGTAAGGTATAAGTGGTGTTTTACGGAGTACTTCATTGTAGTACGCCAATCAACTACGACAATTCTTCGTAGTACTATTCATGCTGCAGAACAGAAAAAGTACGCATCCAAAATTGTGCATACCAAACTGAAAAGGATGCAACCTTTTCGTGCGACGGTTGCAATGTTTAAAGAATGAGAGGAGGAGTAATCTAGTGAAAATCAAAACAGAGAATTGGCTCGATTATGAAATTCGTTTCGTGGAAATTGAAGGTGAGTGGTGGGGAATTGCTAAAGATATTGCAGATGCCCTTGGCTATGTAGATTCCCAAGCAATGGTTAGACATATAAAAAGTAAATTTCTGCAAACAGTCAAATTGACTGTTGGTAAAAACAAGGGAAATGGTAAGTTTACAGCAATATCCGAACAAGGGATTTACAAAGCGATAACTCGTTCACAAAGACCTGAAGCAGAAGCATTTGAAGATTGGCTATTTGAAGTAGTTAGAACACTTCGCCAGTCGTCAGGATTAGAAGGTTTTCAAATCTTTAGGATGCTAGACAAAGTGCATCAAAAGGAAACAATGGCTAAGTTGCAACAATCATTGTTAGAACCAACAACTGTGAGCTTTATAAAAGCAAACACAATTGCTAACAAAGCAGTTTCTAGTCGTCATGGACACGTAAAATCTCTTAAGAAAAATCAGATGACACCTGAGATGTTAATTGAACGAGAGCCAATCTTAGCGGATACAGTTGATTTAATGATCGCAAAAGAGAAATTCCGACTTGATTTGTCAGTCAGTAAGAAAGTGTATGAAAAGTATGTGCATTAAAAGGTAGTAAAGTTTATTAATATGTGTTTGAAAATTCTAAAACGGACAAATACATGAATGCAACCATGCTAACATTTGCTAACAGTTTCCTGTATTAAAGATGCTTAGAAATGCTAATGTATTTCGTCTTGAGGACACTAAGAAATGCTTTAACCGCTTCTGAATGAGTTTACTACTAAAAAATACTAACACCATTTATATAGGGGATGTGGTTACTTGTTTAGAAAATTGTATAACTACCGTATGGTTGATTTGATGGATATTCAGATAAATAGGGTTGCCCTGTTATGCATAGTTACACTAGGAATTATAGGCTGTATCCATGAAAATGTTGTTTTCCAGTAACCTACTTAAAGTGTTTGCAAATGTGAGTGCATTTCATATAAGGGATGGTGAGAAACATTGACTTTAGATGAACTAAAACGCCTTTTTAAAAAGCAAATACCAGCTGCGTACGAATCATTAAAAGAAGCGGAATCCATGCCAGAAGGTGAGGTAAAGCGTTATAAAATATCCGCTGCTATTGAGGTGATTGAAAAGGCTCAAGATTTACTCGCAAGTTGCTGGGGTGAATTGAAGTTTAAAGACGAGCTTATTTTAGCTCATAGAGTTGAGAATGTGCCGGTGGAACTCACAGCTAAGATTCTTTATGATTACGCTCATGTTGAATCTAAAAGAGCTATTCATAATCTTCAAGCTTTAGAGGGAATAGCTTATAAAAAAATGTATAAGATTCTATGCGCACAGAAAGCAAATTCAGCTGGCATAGAAGTTGAAAGGCAGCTGAGTATGGCAGAGCGCTTAAAAGCAAGAGAACAACGAATGAAAGGGTGATAGTATGCTAACAGACAGCCAATTTTGGACGTACTTACATGCACAGCGAGAAATAGAAGAAATCGAACGAATATATCAAGCGGAGCGACAAGAAGCTTATGAAGGTATTGCTCCGACGATAACAGGTTTCGATTATGGTAGTGGCCGTATCTACAAATTGGCTTGTCACGTTGAAGATTATGCTAGTTACCTGGTAGAGCTTTATGAAAAACGTAATCAACGCATGGATAAAGTAAAAAAGCGTGTTGAAGTATTGGAGGAAGCAGTTTCCCTTCTCTATGATGACGAGCGAGCGCAGTATGAGACTTGGATTGCAAATCCTGTTGATTTATATCCAGATGTATTAAACGTGCTAAGAGAGTGCTTGTATTACGTTATAGAGCGTGAGCAAATAAAAGAAGATTCTCGTGAAATGTCGCTGACTGAATGGGATGCACAGATAGAGGCGATGGATGATGAAGAACTGTTATCAGATTACTGGGATAGGAATGGTTCATTCGATCAAGACATTATGAAAAGACGTGAGAAAGAAAAACAGTATGGCCGGGTTGATTTATCTGAAAGAGCGTTACAGAACTATGCTGAAAAGTTTACGATAAACAACCGCTTCCGTAAGGCAGCAGCGTGTTATTAGTATTGTAGGTACTATATATGTTTTACCAGTAACTACATAGAAAGGAGCAGCGTATATGTTTTGTGTCATTCAGAAAATACAAAAGAAGAAGCCGGATCCGTATGGCGCACATAAAGAAATCGTTGTTACTGAGACAACATTTGGCTTTGCTGGTGAAGAACCTAAGACGTCATACGGTTACACATACAGCAGTGAACTATTTGGAAGGCCTGTATTAGATGCCTATAAAATTAGTATTCATCACAGCTACCGAGAGAATGGCAAAGTTAAAAAGAAACAATGGGTTATTTGCACAATGGGCTATTATGATTTCATTGATTCCTGGTATGGCGATCATTATATTAGTGGTGTTTTAGAGGTGAAATTAAATGAAATGGGCATTGATGAAGATACCTTTCATAAAATGATTAACGCTAAGTTGGAACCACTAGTAGAACAAATTGAATTGGAGTTTCAACAGACAGAAGAATATAAGGTAAAGAAGAAGCACGATGCAATATTAGAAACTCATAGAAAAGTACAAAAGGCTTTCGAGGATTTATATGGTGAAGACACATATAGATATTGCTATGACGTTTTTGGAGAGTTGAGGAATCCTGAATACTTAGAAAAAGTAATTGCTGACAAAAAAGCACGTGAAGAATATGCAAAGCGTAGTTACGAGGAAAGTTTCAAGCGTAACTACAACAATTATTCGGGTGAAAACGGTAGTAGTTACTTAAGTAATGAATCTAGTAACTACAATGATGATGAAAAGAAGATACTGCACGAACTTTACCGATTGGGTTCCAAGAAGTTTCATCCAGATGCTTGCGGGGATGATGGAAGCAAGATGAAATTTCTTACCAAGCTAAAAGAGCAGTGGGGTCTGTGAAAATGACAGGGTATAGTTAATAAATTTATTTGAGCCATGTCTAAGAAATGTGGCTTTTTATTATGCATTTAAAAATCAAGAAAAATTGGCATTATGTATTTATTCATTTAATGTGTGACAACACTCATTTCAAGTGTCGTCATCTTCTTAATTAATTACAAGAAGATAATTTTTACTAAAAGCAAAAGAATTATTATTTGATTAAAAGTAGGTTTTAATATCAATACAAATTTCATTTTATTCACCCCCCTTTTATTCAATTAGTAACTATTCTGTGCCAAAAAGATAGTTATATACTTATATTGAATTGTAGAGGACTAATTTAAAGAGCGGCCTGTCCCTTCTACAATTATTCAAAAGAAAGGGATGTTCTGCTCTTTCAAGATTGGCAATGGTTGATTTCCTGTCTCAAAGGTAGGCGTTGAAACACTACTTCTATTGAGCATACAAAACGACGTGGCAACTAATGGCCCTATAAACACAAAAAGCATCCGCTCCAAGAGAGTAGATGCTTTTTATGCTGCTATTCATCATTTTCTACTAAAGTGAGTATGTCGGAAATTTCGACATCCAAAGCTTTACATAACGCTCCTAAAGTATCTCGTTGGTATTGCATAGTAGTGTCATTATACAGACGACGAACAGTTTCTTTTTTTAACCCTGCCATTTCAGCACACTTACTAATCGAAAGGCCTCTTTCATCAAGAACGTCCTTTAAAGTGGACTTTGCACGCATTTTTTTCACCTCGTCTTTAAATTAATAATATCAAATTTTAAAGTTTTTGACAACGGAACGTAGTTGACAACGTTGTGTGGGTATTGTAATATGAATTTACGACAACGGAGCGTAGTTGTTTAAACTGTCAACAGTCAGTCGGTGAATGAACTAGAAATAACCGAAGCACTAAAAGAGGTAGGTGAATATATGGATCGACTATTAGAGTTAGAAAGCCAGCGAATAGTTCGAGCTTTGATTAAAGGCTATATGAAGTTGCTCATACAACAAATCAATAATTAATTTTGTGGGGGACGAAGTTTTTTCTAATTAAAAGGAGGGCATCTAAATGAAAGTAACAGTTAAAGAGTGGTGTGCCATGTCAGACCGCAACAAGCAATTACTTTTGAATACAGTAGCAACAATTCGCTAAGGTATCGAATTATTTAACGGTGAATAATGACTATTAAATCACTCTATAAAACACAGCAGATAGGAGCTAAGAAACATGACAAAAACAACAGCAACATTCAGTTTAGTTAATACAGTAGATGCACTAGCAGATATCCGAGAGATTTTAGAGAAGGCTCGTTATGTTCAACAGTTAGTCGAAGAAAAATTTTTTAACCGTCATGACATTAAAGAAGATGAGTCGGCACAACTATATATCATTCATGATTATCACCGCTACAGTGTTTTCAACAGCATATTAAGCGACAATCTTTACCATGCCGAAGCGCTACTACAAGACCTATTGCATACGGTCAATATAACCTTACAAGATAACTAAGGGAGGTTTTAAAATGGGATTAGAATATTAAATTAGAGATAATGAACGATTGTGTTGCATTGGGGCTATTAGAAGGTGATGAGGTGCTAGTTTCAACAGTTGAACAACCACGAAGCAACGGAAAGGATTTAGCGGTATTTGAAGTGGCAGGGGAGTGTTTTATTAGTCCTTTCACTCGCTTCGGGAATCAAATTATGCTGCTGGGTGAACGTATCCAAGTAGTGCGTGAACATCAGGTGAAAATCATTGGTAAGGTGATTGGTGGAATATTAGAAAATGAAAAAGCTGTCGCGGCAACGACAGCTTCAAATATCTAGCTGGTTAACTGAAATAAATCATAAATATAATAACATATTATGAAGCGGTTTAGATTAATATTTAACCGCTTCTTTTTCTTTTCTTCATGATTGGACATTATAGTAATAATTATATTGAAGAAGCGTTTACACCGATCTTAGAGAGGAACAAACAAAAATAATGAAAAATATTAATGTACAAATAACCCTTGATGCTGATGCTATGGAAGTTATTAAAGAAGAAATAAAGCAGCAAATAACTAAATATATGCCAAGGGAAATTATATTGTGTGATTTAGCAGAACTAGAGCGGCTTTGTTGTATGAAACGCGATGCTTTAGAAGAAATGTTTTTAAATAATCCACGAGTTAAATTGCATGAGAGACGAAGAGGTTCAAGAGGAAAAAGATATTGGCTATACAAACCAACTATTGAAGCAATAGAATATATAATAGCTCATGAGTGGGAGTAAACCGCGAATGGGGAAAATAAAATACACGGACAGGTGTATTAAGTGGGTTGAAAGTCGAGGAAACTCGACTTCTCCGCTTCTGTATAAATAGTGAAGTTTGCAATTGGTATGTGAACGAAAGGTTATAAAAGTCTGCAAAGTGATTGATTATGCTTCTAAAAGAAAAGGAAAAACTGCAGCGTTTGCAGACGCTACAGCTTAGAATTAATTTTGCCCTTCGGCAGCTTGACAGATTAAATATTATTTCATCGTGTTTATAAAAATTAAAGCGTAGCTAATAGTTATGCTTTTCTGTTACTTATAGCAATATCAATAGTACTTGAGTTTTTACTAAAAGTTCTAAATATCTTTGATCTGAAGAAAAATAGCTCCAATTAGTCTTCCTCTTACATACTCATTTCCTCTTGTATTATTTGTTCTTCTACACTATCGAATGTATTAAGTATTTCATCTAAAAATAACTGTAGAACATTAGTATTTATTACTGAAGTAAGAGAAGTATTTAACAGTAAGTAGGTAGCAATAGATTCATATAGAGTTAGAGCTATCAATTGCCCAGGAATTCTCAATCCTAAATTACTTGGCCCAAAAATATATGGAGGATAGTCTATATTGTTAGAATCAATAGTTCCAAGGCTTTCCAATGTACCTAACGGACTTGAGTGTATTTGATAATTAGCTTTTTTATAAAACGTATTTGTTTCATTGTGATCTCTTATGTATCTCTCTAACATTTTAAAAGTGATGGGGCGTTTAGAATCTTTAAATAATGGTCTTGACCATTCATAACTATATCTAAATTCATGTCCGTAATCATTTAGTAATTCTTCATATAGCTTTTTTAAATTTGTAAAGTATGGATCGTTTTTATCTAAACCAACTGTACTTTTTATTTCATTGTACTCTTCAATAATTGCAGCGTTATTATATCTTTCTAATAGCTCGTCAAGCAAATTAGCTGAATTATAGTTTTTACAAAATAGCATTAAAATAATTTTAATCTCATGTGAAGTTCTCCATCTAGATAACGCAGCGTCAGAAAATCCACCTTTAAGTAAATAGCTTATTTCTTTAGAAATAATGATAAGTTTAGAGAGCAATTTCATAATAGTAAAGAAACGTAAGCTATGATTTGAACTTTTGTTATCAAGTTTTACTATTTCAGTTGAATTTTCTATCAGGTCAGTACATAATTCTTCAGAGATCATTATAAAACTATCTAACATGGATAATGGCTGAAACCATTTTTGTTTTATACGAGATTGAAATTCTAGATGAACAAGTCTATCAATCTCAAGAGGTTCATACATATTACTTTTTAAACTTTTAAAAAAATTTGTAGAAATTTCATTAATTAATTTCTCATCTACTGAATTTAAAACTAATTCTTCAATTTCTACGTCGGTGAAAGTATTCCCTATTTTTTCGTGTTCTGTTAAAACTTTTTCAAGAGCTTTATAAAATAGATTATCAAAATTAGTTAGCATAAAATACCTCCATAATTGTACATTTGCTAAGCCACACTATCTCATATATTCATGCTTATTATGCCTATTATATTTTAAAAACACTGCTAAAAACATCTAACCTCCAAATATATATAAAACTATTTTTATATATTCATATAGAATCTGTTTTTATATTTTAATCCCAAAAATATGATTATTGAGGTAATATATGTTATATCAAATATATTAAGGTGATTTCATGAGAAATAGTATTTATATAATTTTATTTATGTTTTCATTAATAATTATTTTTTATTCTATTAATTTAATAAGGATTAGAAAGAAAGCACTTGAAATGGAAGCTATAGAGAAAGCAAAAGAATTAAGACAAGAAAAGTTGAAACAACTAGAATTACTAATATCTCCAATTATAAAACAAATAAAGCAATTTGATAAAGATAAATCCATTTTAAGTAATTATTACATTGCTAATACGGAAAGTACTTTGTTAAAAGAAAATTATCAAAACATATTTAATCAAATCAAAGAATTACCTGAACTTGCATTAAATAATTGGGGTATATTAAAGAAATTTAGAGAACAGTATCTCCAAATAGATGATTGGGTTCAGAAGGCTAACGATATTTTTATTCAAAAAGAACTTAATGAATTAAAAAGTTTCTTCCAAAATATTGATAATAAGTCCTTAGATTTACAACAACAAATTGCTACGGTAACTAACGAAGATAATACTTTGATATTAGCTGGTGCAGGTAGTGGCAAAACATTAACTATTTCTGCAAAAGTTAAGTATTTAGTAGAACGACTGGGTGTTCATCCTGATGAAATCTTGTTGATTTCATTTACTTCAGCTTCAGCTGAAGAGATGACTGAACGAATACAAAAAAAACTTGGAATTCCAATAACTGCAAAGACATTCCATAAACTTGGTCTTAATATTATTACAGAATTTAGTAATGTTAGACCGGAAATTTCTGAAATGGATTTAGAAAAAACTATACAGCATTATTTTTCAGAAAATGTTGTTTATAATAAGCAAAAGATCTCTGACATAGTTAATTTCTATAGCATGTATTTAAACGTTCCAAAAGATCTAGAAGAATTCGATACATTGGGAGAGTTTCATCAAGATCAGTCAACATATAATTTAGTAACTTTGAAATCTAAAATTGAGAATAACGAAGCTAAACTAAAACAAGAGCATCGAACACTAAATTTAGAACGTGTTAAGAGTCTAGAAGAGGTAATAATTGCAAATTTCCTTTTCTTGAATGGAATTCGATATGAATATGAATATTTATATCCGTTTAAAGCAGACAAAGACAAATATCGTAAAGCATACAGGCCAGATTTTTATTTACCTGACTATGATATTTATCTTGAGCACTTCGGCATTACTCAAGATTATCGGACTCCATGGCTTTCAAAAATTGAAGAAGCGAAGTATGTAGAAGGTATTCATTGGAAACGTAAACTTCATCAAGAGAATAATACAACCTTGATCGAAACATATTCTTATTTGAATAAAGATGGGGTATTGTTAAAAGTATTAAAGCAACTATTGCAAAAGCAAGGTGTTCAGTTTAATACGATTGATTTGCGAGTGGTGTATAAGAGGATAGCGTTACAGCAAAATGAAGAACGACAGTTTAAAGAGTTAAAGAAGCTTATAAACTCTTTTATTACTTTATTTAAATCAAACGGTTTTACAGAAAAGGATTTTGTGCGTATTGAGACTCAGATACCTTTAATCAAATCACATTTTATACAAGAAAGGACAAAATTGTTCTTATCAATAGTAAAACCTGTTTATAGTGCTTATCAAGAGCATTTAAAAAAACAAAACGCAATCGATTTTAACGATATGATAAATATTGCAACACAGCTTTTAACAGTGAATTCCTCATCTTCTTATAAATATAAATACATAATTATAGATGAATTTCAAGACATTTCAATGGGACGTTATAGGTTAGTGAAAGCGATAAAAGATAAAACAAAAGCAAAGGTAATGGCCGTAGGTGATGATTGGCAGTCTATCTATCGGTTTGCTGGGAGTGATTTAGAATTATTTATCCAGTTTGAAGAATATTTTGGATATACTAAACTTCTAAAAATTGAACAAACATATCGAAATTCACAAGAGTTGATTAATGTTGCTGCTAAATTTGTAAAGAAAAATCCTAAGCAACTTAATAAAGAGCCTAAATCAGCTAAAAGTCTTCTTCAGCCTATTAAGATCTATGGTTACGATAAAGACATATTAACTGCTTTTATTAAAGCTATTGATGATATAGTACAAAATTTTGGTGAAAATGCAGAAATAATGATTTTAGGAAGAAATACATTAGATTTAAAATATCTTATAGAAAAGGATATTGATAAAAGATTCAGATATAGTTCGAGTGCAAACGCTATAAGTTGTAGCTATAATAAATATCCAAATGTAAAATTCTCCTTCTCTACAGTCCATCGTTCTAAGGGGTTGGAAGGAGAGAATGTAATTATTATAAACTTAGTAAATCATTTAATTGGCTTTCCAAATAAAATATCCGATGATCCAGTACTATCTTATGTATTGACTAATGCAGATCAATTTCCATATTCAGAAGAAAGACGTTTATTTTATGTGGCATTAACCAGAACTAAGAACTATACGTATTTAATTCCCCCACAATCTAGAACATCAGTATTTGTAGAGGAACTGATTAAGGAGCACAATATTAAATTTAATTTGATAACAGGAGAGTCACAAGTAAGAGATAATCCCAATTGTCCAAAGTGCAGTACAGGTAAACTTGTTTTAAAGCAAAATCAGGGTGATAAGAGAAAATTTGTAGGTTGTTCAAATTATCCTGGGTGTTCAAATACATATAAAGAAATAGATATTCTAAAGAATCCAATTCTTTGTATAAAATGTCAAGGGTATATGGTTAAACGTAATGGGAAGTATGGATTATTTTATGGATGTGTAAATTTCCCTGAATGTGAAAATAAAATAACGAAAATATGATTAGTTTAGAGTGAGATTAATGGAATTAAATTATATGTTGATTGAAAAGTTTAGAAATTTTAAAGAAGTTGAACTTAACTTTAGTGATTGATTTATACTTTGAAAGTATTACTAAATGTTTGAAAATGGAAAATTAACCCATGTTATATATTGGGGATTTTTAAAAAATACAGAAAGCTAATTTTAAGGTGGAAGAAATAATTGCTTACCAATATTATCTAATATTGAAAAACAAAATAATATTTATGATTGCATGAGGAAGTAGCATAAAGGCTACTTCTTTTTTTGTTATGTGTCTCAATAATTTAAAACTCACACATTCCTGTACACACGCTCGCCGTTTTTATTAGCTCAATTTAGCCCTACACACTTACCGCCGTTATAAGATTGTCTAGCCCCAAATTAGCCCCAAATTAATACTTTATTATACATTGTCTTGCGTATTAGTTAAAAATACAAAATCTCATTAGACGTTGATATATCAATGAACAACGCTTCAATAATATGGTAGTGTGCAACCTAATTAATTTATTGGGAGAAAAACACACCTCCAAAGTGGTTATCCTAAAAATTATAAAACACTCGTTTATAATGCGAGTGTTTTTTTGTTTGAAAACATTGATATATCAACGTTTGTAGTGGATTGCTAAATCATTGTATTTAGATGCCCTTCAAATAGGGAAGGGGAGAATAAAGCATGTACCCCAAAATGTACCCTAAATTCCATTTTTCGATTTCTTCTGATTCTTTAAATGAACTCAAGTTGATAATCATATCCATCAGATTAGATGCGTGTACTTCATCTTTTTCAAATGAATGTGCATACACCTTATAAATCGTTTCAGGCGTATCACCTATTAAAGCTACAACTGTAGAGCTTGAGCAGATTAGTAATTTGCATAGGTGGGTTAAGTGAAGATTTGAAAGAAAGTGTTTAGTAAAAAGGAGAGATTGAAATGGCTGAAAGATGCGAAGGTTGCGGAGCTAACGAATGGTTAGAATACCACGATTATATATGCCCCCATTGTGGACATCAATAACGAAGAAAATTAGTACTGCACAATATGAGGGACAGGCATCAAAAAGAGCTTCAAATTTGATGCTCTTATATAAGTATTCTTAGTCTTCTTCGGGTTCCATAAGAAGGGTAATTGTACGGTTAGATAGGCTTGCTTTAAATTTTGAATTATAGCTAGCACTTGGTACTTCAAATGAATCTTCCTCTGTTGTAAGGGTTAATGCTTCACAATCATCCCAATCGTGTATAAGAAATTTTATAAGGATTATCAATGCTAACGTATACAGACATAGTTTCGTGTGCTACTAAAGTCCAGCCATTTGATAAAGTAGTTTTCTTTGTTTACGATGTTTTGAATATATTCATTATTATCCACCTCAATATACAAGATGTTACTAGAATAGGAATTTATTTAACAAAGGACCATGGTTATGTTAACCATCCAAATATTAGTTATTCCTTCTGGACACATCGAGTAAAAGAAAAAGCCGCAGGTAGGAGGGCAAACCTATTAAACAAGGGCAAATCAAGGTACCGAAAGAAAATTTATTACAGTTGATTGAGAATTATCGATGGATGGTTGAAACAATTGAGGAAGTATGGTAGCCAGTAGCGAAGGTTGATAACAAAATCTATATTGGAGCGAAAACTGCTATGTATGGTATTGAGGCAACATTACCAAAGGCTATGGACCGATTGAGATTAAAATTGTCTGCAAAAAACGCGAATGATTTTATGCAAGAAATATTTGGGAATAATTTTGAGCAGATAGCTTAAAGCTCAGTAAATTAACGATGTATAAAATCTTGCATAATCAATAAAAAGCAAGATTGTAAGAACGTTGATATAAAAGCGTTTCTAAAATAATTTACTTCCGAAAATTAGAATTATGTTAAATGGGGATGTATAGTCTATTCGTAAAATGTATAAGATCGATTTTGAAGAAATGGTAATCCACCTTCTTAAATGATTAATTAATTTTAACCAGATTGATTGAAGCAGCTAGAAAAACTCCTCCATCACAAGTTCTGAATGATTGACTAATATTTCTTAATTGAACAGTTCCATTAGCAGGGATGAATATAATTGTTCCTCCAGAAATCGGTACGCATTCATCTTTATCAGTTTCGCCGTCATAAGCACCATATCTTGTTTGGATAGGATTGACTTCAGCTCCATTTACGAATATTGCTGTAGCTATTATAGTGTTTCCAGGAACTCCACCTGGTGAAAGATTTCCACTCACATGGTAATCAATATAATACACACCTTCCTGAGTAACCCTGATAGTCACTGTATCGGGGTCTAAAGTTATCCCAGATGTTTGCCCTACGTTGCTCCAAGGCATAGGTTGATTGTTGGAAAGTGTTATAAATTTAGTTTGAAAAAAGTTCCCGTATGAGTGAAGTGGTGCTGTGGGTATATTACAAATATCTGTTGCTTTAATTACAGGCACACTACATGATTTACAACGTTCGCACGAACAATTTTTTTCACATGGATTCAAAATAATCTCTCCCTTTATGATTTTCTATTATTTTATTTAAGATAAATTTTTTTTCTTAGGTGTTTGTTTGTTCGATAATTAATACCATGAAAGGAGTTGAGCAAGAAATGGCAACTGCAATTAAAGAAGTGAATCCGCATTTCGAAGATTTTTCTTTTCGACTGGCGTTTTAAAACTCAACTCCTTGTCGGTGGTGAAGGTTCTTCGAAATCCTACCATGTAGCTTTGAAAATACTTTTAAAATTACTTGAAGAAAAGCGTACAGCTCAGTCGTTCGTGAAGTTTACGATACACACAGGGACAGTACGTTTTCTTTGTTTACGGAAATTATTGAGGACTTAGGGCTATCTGGAAAAGTGAAGACAAGTTCGTCACCAATGACAGTGAAGTTCCCGAATGGCTCAAAGATAATCTTCCGAGGCATGGTTAAACTAGAAAAGCTAAAGTCCATCAACAACATTTAGCTGATTTGGTTAGAGGAATGTAGTGAGATAAAGTACGCTGGCTTCAAAGAGTTACCTGGGCATTTACGACATTCAACATTAAAGCTCTTCATAATCCTCTCTACCAATCCAGTTTCAAAAGGGAACTGTGTGTACAAGCCATTTATTGTGCATTATCTTTTTCAGCAGCTGGCTGATGCGTTTCATCTTTTTTTTTGGTTCATCTTGTGCTTTATATTCTCCACATCCAGCTAATCCAAGATAAAGAGATTAACATATATGAAATATACAAATGCTACAAAATTGAACGGCTTTATATAGAAAACAAAAAAGTGTGATACACTGTGAATTGTTGATAATATAGCAATTTATCTATAATACACAATATAAAATCATTTGAACTCTGGGAAAAAAACACACCTCCTAAGTGGTTATCCTAAAAATTATAAAACACTCGCTTATAATGCGAGTGTTTTTTGTTTTAAAACATTGATATATCAACATTGATGGCATGAGTAGGGGCTTTGTGTCCCTGATTGTTTTTATTCCATTTCTACTTGCTTCATATAAAACTCGATCGCTTGATTAAACCATTTTTGTTCATCCTCAGTGAAAGGAGAGGTGGTCATATTTTCAAGTTCTTGAATATCCAGTTCTTCCACATTAGTATCAGCCAACTTTTGTATTAAATCGTCACCAAGAAATGAAAAAATTGATTCGAAATAGTTTTTGACCAACTCTTGTACTTTGGAGTCATCAATAGGTTTACCATATAATTGTTTCATTTCTTTAGAGAATTGAATAAATGTTTTATCCAAGTTAATTTTATCTTCCTCGGATTTCATTGAAAGCTCTTCTGTGATGTCCGTTAAACTATGACGTTCCATCCACTCTTCGTGTTTATGTTCTACTTTCATATTGTATATAAGGCTAAATAATATCGTGCTATCTACTTCTCCTTCATCTTCTACTAACTTTATTACTCTTTTAATTGCTTGCATTGATTGTTCAATTTTTTTCTTTTCACTTACTAAAGCATTTAAATGAAGAGATAAACTTTCATTCAAATCAACGTTAAAACTTGACTCATGTAACAAAATTCTTAAAATATCTAGACTATAGCCTAGATATTTTAGGAATTTTAAAAAGTGCTTGAAGTATTGTTGTAAAATGTTTTAAACGGTCACCATTGTGACTAAATCTACCTTGAACCTCTTCGAATAAAAAACCGGCACACGTATCCGTAGATATATATTAGAACAAACATAGAAAATTGGCTGGAATGGGGAAAAGAGGATATAAAATTTGAAATTATATCCAAATAAATTATTAGAAGAGGTATAATTAATATAACCGAACAGATTAGTGGAGGTATGGTCTGATAGGAGGTTTGAGGATGAAACGTTTAGTTATAGTGATAGCTGTAATTTGGTTAATATTATTAGCGATGTGGTTTTTAACTACAGGATCACCAAGTTAAAGTGTTATCGGATTATTAAAACTATCGTTGAATAAACTTAAAAAGGCTACTCTATGATAGGTAGCCCATTTTTATGACAATTACAAATGGTTAATATCGACAATTGTTTTCATGTTTGGCTTTGTCATCATTGCCTTATCGATTATAAAAGGAAATGACAATCAGCCCCGATACTAATAAAGATTATCAAAAAAGCCTTCCCCATAACGGAGAAGGCTTAATTTTATTTTTGAGTAATGCGCTCGAAAAACGCTTTTGTCTTTTCTATATCGGTTACATGTCGATTGCATGTTTGGCTATCTGCGCAAATGTAATTACTATAATTCGTGAACGTTCCAACGACTTGCCCCTTCACAGACGTAGTAAATAGTCCAACATCAGAATGGCGGTTACAAAGTGCACATATTCCTTTAATTGTATTGTTAGAGAAAGTACCCTTAATCGCTTTTAGCTGTTCATCTTGTTCAAGTAAGACATATTTTCGATGTGTACCAGGATCATCCCAAGCTAAATAACAAATCTGCTGAAAATCCATTTCTTCAAGCTTCGGTAGCTTGAGCTTTTTTTCTTTTTTAAATAAGCTCTTCAGTGTGCTTGCTGTGACTGCTTTGAATGGGATGACGTATGGTTTTAAGCGCTCTAAATACGCTTCACCTTGAGCGCGATCTGTCACATTAAAAAGCTGTTCAACTAGCTGAGTTTCCGTAGTGGATAGCGCTAATTTTGCTGTAATTTCGCTTTCAACAATACCATGTACGGCTAAGATAACGTTTTTATCCTTTGTCGTTGCAAGTGTTTGTATAATTTTATTCATTTGTTGCTCAAGTAAATGAAAGTTTGCGACCGTTAAAAACGGCTGAATTGTTTGTTTTTCCATTTGAATTCACTCCTAAATAGTAGGCTTTTAATAAAGGTTACTGGCCTAAAGAGATCCTTCAATATATGTTATTTGCGTTAACTTTTCTAGACCTCTTTGACCTGTAAAGTGTTTGGTTTAGAGCAAGCATTACAAAAGAATGCGTCCATTTCGATTCCTCCTTGAAAAGAAAACTATCCTTATTATAGCACTTTTTAGGGATTATATAAAGTTAGAAAATTCACTTACTTCAATATGCAATATTTGGTATAATAGTTTGATATTAGTTTGTCATCGAGGGTGTATATAGGTTGAATTTTTGAAAGGGGGAGTTTTTATGAAACAGGTTATCGGTCATGAAAATTTATATGTTTGGAGGGGGATTGTTAGTCACTAACTTGGGATGTTTAGTACTAATAGACCTTCCGAATTCTTGAACAATTGAAACTCTAGGAGGACTAGTATGCTAAGTCAACAAGGATTTAATTTATGGGCTGATGGTTACGATCAAACGGTTCAGCTAAGTGAAGAAAGCAACCAATATCCATTTGCAGGATATAAAGAAGTATTAAATACGATTTTTAATGAGGTCATGCACATTCCAAAGTCCACTGTATTAGACATTGGATTTGGCACAGGGGTGTTAACGGCAAAGCTATATGACAATGGGCATATGATCAATGGATTCGATTTTTCCTCAAAAATGATCGAAATTGCCAAAGAAAAAATGCCTGATGCAAACTTAATGGAGTGGGATTTGTCAAAAGGGCTGCCAACAGCACTTCTTCATCAAAAATATGACGCTATTATAAGCACATATGCGTTGCACCATTTTACCGATGAAATGAAGGTGCAATACACGAAAGAATTATTGCAACATCTAACACCTGAAGGCAAAATTTTTATCGGTGATATCGCGTTTAATACAAGAGCGGACCTTGAAAAATGCCGTAAAGAAAGTATTGGCTATTGGGATGAAGATGAATTTTACTTTGTCCAGGATGAAATGAGCTCCTTATTAAAAGGAGTATGCCAATTAGAATTTTACCCGATCTCGCATTGTGGAGGGGTGTTTGTTCTTTCAAATTTTGCGTAGGAAGATGTATAAATGATTATTTCTGATTATATATATGGTGAATTCGAGATAGAGAATGTGTTAGAGGAACTTATTTTGAGTAAACCGGTACAAAGGTTAAAGGGGATTCATCAAGGCGGGGCAAGTTATCTTGTAAATCGCCGATGGAATGTAACACGTTATGAACATTCAGTTGGTGTCATGCTGTTAATAAAACTGCTCGGAGGCTCTATAGAGGAGCAGATTGCAGGATTATTGCACGATGTTTCACATACAGCTTTTTCACACGTCATTGATTTTGTCCTCGAAAATAAAGAGGAAGATTATCATGAAGCGATATTTATGGATGTGATTAGGAAATCAGAAATTCCTATTATACTAAAAAAATATAACTACAATTATGAACATCTACTTTTAAATACTTCGAAATGGAGTTTACTTGAACAACCAGCTCCTGAATTATGTGCAGACCGAGTAGATTATACGTTAAGGGATATGTATGTATACGGGCACATCTCGCTAGAAGAAATACAAATGTATTTAAATGATATCGTTGTTAAACAAGGGAGGATGTGTCTTCAAAGAATTGAATGTGCAGAATGGTTTGTGAAAACCTATTATCAAGAAGTGCTTGATTTCTTTATGAATCCGTTTAATATTTACGCCTATGATAAATTGGCACAAACGCTAAAGTTATCATTAGAAAAAAAGATCATTACACTCACTGATTTTCTAAAGGAAGATCATGAACTAATTGATCAGATTAAAGCTTCAAATGATATGCAAGTGCAGAGCCTTCTAAAACAGCTTCATCCAGATGTAAAAGTGAAGGTGGATCAGAAAGAATATGATATACATCAAAAGAATAAAACTCGACTTATCGATCCTTCGCTTTGCATTCACAATAGATTAATAAGGGCAAGCGAATTATCTGAAGGTGTAAGAAAAATGAATGCATCTGCTAAAGAAAAATTTCAACAGGGTGTGTTCGTGAAGATTCTTTGAGTTTCTCGGTAAATCATAAAAAAGTTTCGATAAATCACGAAAAAGTTTCGATAAATCATATAAAACTCTCGATAAATTCACAAAATTCGTCGATAAGTCTAGTGTTCTTCTCGATATAACGACTGAAAGGGTTGACTATAGTCAGCCCTTTATTTAAATACTCCTTTAAATATATCGTCAACTACGATATAATCGTCTGTATCGATATAATAAAGGAGAAAATTTAATGATTAAAGATATAAATAACTATTTTACATCTATTTTCTACCATCTTCATTCAACGCATGAAGATTCAATTTCGCATCAGAGCGTACGAATTTTACAGATGATTCAAAAGGAAGATGAAGTAAAAGTGCGTGATATTGCAGAGTTACTGAATATTTCTCAAAATACAGCGTCTGAGCATATCAAAAAGCTGGAACGTAATGGCTGGGTGAAAAAGGAGCGGGACATCGAGGATCAACGTAAAGTACATATTCATTTAACAACTGAAGGGCTTCATGTTTTAAAGAAAAACACAGAATTAGATGATCAGAAACTGCAACATGCACTAAATCAGCTTTCAGAAGAAGATCAACAAATGATTTTACAGGCATTTCGTTTATTAAGCGAGGTGGCTAAATAATGTACACATTTGTAAAAATTCTATGCTCGGCAGCCGTTATTGGTATTGTGACGGAGATTGCTAGAAGATTTCCAAGCTATGGGGGTATTATCGCAGCTCTGCCACTTGTCAGTATTTTAAGCATCATTTGGCTTACTGTGCAAAGTGAACCGAGTGAGCATATTCAGCGATTTACGATTGGTGTAATTGTTGGACTACCAGCAACTATGGTGATGCTATTTGTTATTTATATGGCGATGAAATCATCGATCCATATCGTTTTAGCTATTGGACTAGGTGTTGTTTCGTGGGCAGTATTTTTAGGTGTTCAAAAAGCTATTACTAGTATGTTCAATATATCAATTTAGGAGAATAAAAGATGACAATAATTCCTATTCAGCAAGTACCACAAAATGAGGTGCTGCAGTTTTTTAAAGAGCATTGGGGAAGTACAGAAATGGTCATTTCCAGTGGAATATATGACTGTAGTAAATTAGATGGGGTTGTCTATGTAAATGAACAAAACACGATTTTAGGTCTTGTAACATATATTATTCGTGCTAAAGAATGTGAAATTATTTCCCTTGATAGTATTGAAGAAGGAAGAGGGATAGGTTCATTGCTAGTACAAGCAGTTGAAGAAATTGCTTTCGAACAAGGCTGTACGATCATTACCCTTATAACGACAAATGATAATTTACACGCATTAAGATTTTATCAAAAAAGAGGATATCACTTAGTCGAAATCCTACAAAACGCGGTCGAACAAGCAAGAGCATATAAACCTGAAATCCCTTTCATCGGCAATGATGGAATTCCAATACGTGATGAAATACGATTAGCAAAGCAATCTGGCCTATAATGAGTCAGGTTGTTTTTGTTTGGGTTTAAAATTTAGTGAAGTCAAAGTGAGATGAAGAAAATTCTCTTTGTATTTTTCAAGGTTTCATCTCCTACGATTTCTCGCTATACTTGATAGGAGCAAGAAAGTGAGGAATGACATGAAAAAAATACTATTTGTTTTAATGTTTAGTGTTCTAGTAGTGGGAGCTGCCTTCATCATTTATTTAAAAAGCAATCCACCACTCGTCATGAACAGCTATACGAATCCTACAGATGATTCAACTAGTAGAATCGTTGAAATAGAAAATAAAGGACTGCGTGAGATTGAGCTTCAACAAATCCTCGTCAATGATAAAGTGCCTGAAAATGCCGAGCTTGTCGTCAGTAAGTCTGAACCGTTTGAAGCTGAGACGAAGCTGGTTGGTAATCCGAATATTACCTATCATAAACTAAGGCAAATAACCATTTTTCCTAGTCAATACATAGATCGCCAAGCCATTGGAAAGCAGCCTCAGCATTATGCAGTAAAGGTTGAGGCACCAACTATTAAAAAAATAACGATTAAGTACGAGTATTTAAAAATACCATTTACTTTAACAGCCGAATTACAAGCGAAAAAGTAAAGTGTAACTATCATCAGTGGGGTTTTCTTCCCGCTGATTTTTTTGTCTTTACCAATCGTGCTTCTACATGTAGTTGACCTTGCGCCTTAATTTCATAGTTTCCAGTAATTTTTGGAGTGGAATACTTGTACCAGCGGCTACCTGTATAGTATATCCTCGTTATTTGTCTTATCCTTTATGCCTATGTCATTTCATAAGATTGTTTGGTGAAAATATCCCGTCACTCTTAAAACATGGTAATCTGATAGTAATAGCTATCGCAATGTTGGGAGGGACTAAATGGGATTTCTTGTAGTTAGTATAGTACTTGTTATCTGTATTTTCACTGTGACTTTAGTGGTTATTCTGAAGCGTTCGAAGGAGGATATTAAGTTAGAAGTAACCGCTGTATGTGAAGGGGAAAATGAATTAGGACAAGCTATTATGAAAATATATTTTACATTTTCAATTGGCAAACTAGCACAACGTAAAAAAGAAATAATAGGCAGTATTGATTGGTCACAAGGATGGATGCCTGTTTGCTATAATTTAAAGGAAAATGGGGTCTATCAGAAGCAACGATTACTCCGTGTTGCAAATGAGACAACGTACACAACCTTCGAAATAAACGCTCCAAATGATATTGATCATCTGGGACGAGGAGAGGGATATGTGGTGTTAGTGCTAGAGGACCCGATTTCTACTGATAAGTCTAGAGCAGGTGTGATTCTAGCTGTTACTGCTAATATGGTGACCTATCAGCTATCGGATTCAACTAGCTGGAATAATGACTTTGCGGTAAATCAATAGATACGGAATAAGCTATTCATTAGGAGGAAAGGCCTGATGAATAGCTTTTCTATTTGGTAGGAAATAACGGAACTTATTAAAGTGAATTTCGTAAAATATTAAAGGGGAAAGTATGATGCGGTTGTATTCCCTATGATATGGGGACATCCTAGGAACAAACGATGCCTAATCAATAATCGAAAAGAAGGTAAAACACTTTGGATATTTTAACAAATAAATTGCTCATGATTGCTTTATTTATACTCATCATTCATTCGATAGAAACACTTGCGTATGCAGTTCGATTATCAGGTGCACGTGTAAAATTACTAGCCTCTGCACTATCCTTGTTCAATGTGATGGTTATGGTGTCAAGGTTGGCAAATATGATGCAGCAGCCTTTTACTGGAAGTTTGACTGATACAGCACCGAAAGAAAACACATTAGCGTTTGTGGAGCAGCAATTCCGAGTGCTTATTGGGGCTGCTTCTATAGGTACTTTAGTAGGCATTCTACTACTGCCGACTTTTATAGCGATATTTTCAAGAGCCATTATTCATTTATCTGAGGAAAAAGGTTCCATTCCAGCATTATTCAAAAAAGGTTTTAGTATAGAGTATGTTAAACGTGGAATAAAACATATCCATTTGCCAAGCTTGTCATACTTAAAGGGAATTAACTGGCGTGATATCCCACTTAAATTATTTATCGTGAATGTCGTAATAACGGCCATCTATACAATTGGTGTTCTGTCTGCACTTTACGCCTCTTTATTAGTTCCAGAAAGAGGAACAACTGCTGTGATGGCATCAGGACTTATTAATGGGGTAGCAACGATGTTACTAATTATATTTATTGACCCTAAAATTTCCGTTCTTGCAGACGATGTTATTAATCAAAGAGGTAGCTATTTAAGTCTGAAACAAGCGTCTGTGATGATGATGGGTTCAAGGCTACTAGGTACATTTTTAGCACAGCTTTTATTTATTCCCGGGGCAAAATATATTGCCTGGTTTACACAATTTATGACATAAGGAGGATTTACAAGGATCGTCACTATTGAAGCCGAGTAACAGTTTTCATGAAGGATAGATTGAAGTTGATTACTTTCAAGGAAAGGAAAATCGATATCTAATGAAAAAATTATGTTGTCTAATTTTGATGATAATGTTTGTGTTAGTTGCTTGTAGTACGAATCAACAAGAGGAGGTACATTACATAGCGAAAAGTGAGCACTGGAAGGCTGTATATCATAGTAATACAGAGGAGGGTTTACGACTTTTCTATCTTGGGGATGAGAAAAGCTTAGGTGATTTACAAATAACGATCGAAGGGTCTAAAGAATCAATAACTTTCGATGACGTCCGAGTAAATACCGATAAACAGTTTATCTTAACGAAAAAAGAAAGTGCGAAAATTTATAAAAAGGATGCTACCCCAATTATTCATATTCAGTGGCAGACTTACAAAGAGACTTTAGAAATAAAAAATGGATAAAAAACTTAGCATGATGGATGAGATGGGGAAAGGATCAGTAGCTTTTTGATACATATCTTTACTAGAATGTGCAAGTCGAGTTAGAGTCGAAATTGTTTTGAGAAAAATTTTCAAATATTGACAATTAATGAAACATTCGTTATAGTAAGTAACAATTTCACAAAAGAATGAAATTGGCGATGAGAAGGACACGAGTTTTGATAAGCGATTTACAGAGAGGGAGGCATGGGCTGAAAGCTTCCTAATGCAGCTAGCAAAGCTTACTACCTTTGAGCAGTGCTTGGAAACTTGCACCGTACATGCAACGTTACTGCATTTCAATGAGCCACTAGTGCATCTAGTGGGAATTTGGGTGGAACCACGGGTTATGAACACATGCTCGTCCCTTTATGGGGCGCGAGCATGTGTTTTTTTATTTGTAACTTCTTTCAGTAGAGGACTCCCGCATTTATAGGTTAAAGATGAGTGCGGTTTTAAATCACTTTTCAGAGTCTGTCCAAACATCAACTGAAAGAAGTTACAGCCTCCGGCGGATGTCACGGAAACGGCTTTCTGTATGCACAAAGCCGATTCAGACGCAATTATGCCGAAGCATAATTTATTATAAAGGAGTAGAAAACATGTCAAATCAAGTTATTAACATTCAATTTCCAGATGGTAAACAACAAGTATTTTCAAAAGGTGCTACATTAACCGACATTGCACAAGCGATTAGTCCCGCTTTACGTAAAAAGGCAATCGTAGGGAGTGTGAACGGAACCATCATTGATTTGACGCGCCCGATAGTGGAGGATTCACAAATTTCCCTGTACGATGCTAGCACAAAAGAAGGAATTCAAGTAATTCGTCATTCAATAGCACATTTATTAGCACAAGCAATTAAGCGTTTATACCCTGATGCTCAATTTGGAGTCGGACCAGTTATAGAAAATGGGTTTTACTATGATATCGACATTGCGCATTCCTTTGCACCTAGTGATTTACAACATATCGAAAAAATGATGAAACAAATTGTTCAAGAAAATATACAAATACAGTGCAAAGAAGTAACGAGAGCAGAGGCACAACAGCTATTTGCTCATGATGCGCTAAAGCTAGAGATATTAGAGGATATTCCTGAGCATGAAGTTGTGACAGTTTATGAGCAAGGAGACTTTTATGATCTTTGCCGAGGACCTCATGTACCTTCCACAGGAAAATTACAACACTTTAAATTAATGAATGTGTCAGGTGCATACTGGCGAGGAGATAGTAATAATCAAATGCTTCAGCGTATTTATGGTGTAGCGTTTGCCTCAAAAAAAGAGCTTGAGGATCATTTTGTTTTCCTGGAAGAGGCGGAAAAGCGCAATCACCGAAAACTAGGAAAAGAACTCGAGTTATTTATGTTTTCAGAGGAAGCGCCAGGGATGCCGTTTTATTTAGCAAATGGTCAAATTATTCGCAACGAATTGGAGTCTTATTTACGTCATTTACAAGCAAAATTTGATTACCAAGAAGTACGGACACCATTGATGATGAATCAGCGCTTATGGGAACAGTCAGGACATTGGGATCACTATAAAGAAAATATGTACTTTACACATGTAGATGATCAAAGCTTTGCATTAAAGCCTATGAATTGCCCTGGACATATGTTGATTTTTAAAAATGATTACCACTCTTATAGAGATTTACCGATACGTATGGCTGAATTTGGTCAAGTTCATCGACATGAATTTAGTGGGGCATTAAATGGACTTTTGCGGGTTCGTACTTTTTGTCAGGATGATGCACATATTTTTGTTACGCCACAGCAAATTGAAGATGAAATTGCGCTGGCACTGAAGATTATTGATGAGGTATACCAGGTTTTTGGTTTCCAATACGATATCGAATTATCAACACGTCCAGCTGATTACATGGGTGAACTTGAACTTTGGAATCAAGCCGAAGCGGCATTAGAAAACGTACTAACGAATCTAGGCTTTCCTTTTACAATAAATGAAGGTGACGGAGCGTTTTATGGACCAAAAATTGATATTCATATTAAAGATGCCATTCATCGCAGTCATCAATGTGCAACGGTGCAGCTCGATTTTCAACTACCAGAGAAATTCGACTTATCATATGTCAATGAACAGAATGAAAAAGTAAGACCTGTCGTTATTCATCGAGCGGTATTCGGATCAATTGATCGTTTCTTAGGAATATTGATTGAGCATTTTGGAGGGGCGTTCCCAACGTGGCTTGCACCAAAGCAAGTAAAAGTCATTGGGGTTGCAGATAAGCATCGAGAATATGTACAGGAAGTTGTGGAGGCTTTACAAAATGAACAAATCCGTGTAAGTATTGACGATCGTCAAGAAAAGCTAGGTAAAAAAATTCGTGAAGCACAAATGCAAAAAACTCCTTATATTGTAGTGCTTGGTGACAAAGAAATGGATACTCAAC
>Ga0102589_1001520_pt1 | contig 30796 bp, 23 predicted proteins | sample AraplaMF_Col_mLB_FD_76858 | JGI IMG/M metagenome (GOLD analysis project Ga0102589, IMG submission 76858) | Arabidopsis root microbial communities from the University of North Carolina, USA - plate scrape MF_Col_mLB | ecosystem: Host-associated > Plants > Roots > Endosphere | place: USA...
AGGATTGTCCAGCGTATAATAATGGTGATTGTATCGATGTAATTCCGCCACGAGTTGTTCCATGCGGGTTTGCGCATTCGCATTTGTCAAAGAGGTGGCTCCTTCCTCATTTCAAATCATCTATTGGGTAGTGGTAGTCTACTTATACTTTGTTAACCGGGGCAAAAGCAGCCAATAATCGCTTCACGCCCACTGGCGCTGGGAAGGCGATTTGCAGCTCCGTATCCGTGCCCTCGCCCCTAACCGACACGATTACGCCTACGCCCCACTTGGCATGGGATACTTTATCCCCCGGCTGATAGTCTCCGGCTTTGGCCCCCGCCTGCTTCACTTTGTCTGCTGCAGATGTTACGGTCACACTTGAGCCGCTGCTTGCGGAGGTCTTGCCTGCTCCCGCTCCACCTGCAGCACGCCATCCAGTTTGAGCGCTGCTCCCTATGCCGTTCGTGCCTGGAGTTTGTGCTCCGCCACCACCGCCGGAGTAACCCAACCCACGTCCGCCGTATGAAGCAGAAGCGGCATTGCGGCCATAACGATCGACTCTTCCATAACGTGTGCCTTCAGGCGTTGCATCCTCTTTTAATTCATCTGGTATCTCCTGCAGGAAGCGAGATGGTGGATTGGCACTCGTTCGACCGAACAACGTACGTGTGCGTGCGCAAGTAAGGAATAATTGCTTTTCAGCACGAGTAATGCCCACGTATGCCAGTCGACGTTCCTCTTCCAACTCTTCATTGTCGCTGAATGCACGGCTGTGCGGAAACACGCCTTCTTCCATACCGATGATGAAGACGACTGGAAATTCCAGTCCCTTCGCACTGTGCATTGTCATCAAGATAACGGCATCTTCCTCTTCGTTACCTTTTTCGTCGTTCATGGAATCGATATCTGCAATCAGCGCCAGATCCGTCAGGAATGAAATCAAGGATTTATCCTCATTACGCTGCTCGAATTCCTGCGTAACCGACAAGAACTCGTCGATGTTCTCAAGGCGCGCCTTCGATTCCAGCGTATTCTCTCGCTGCAGCTCAAGCTTGTACTCAGATAGTTCGAGCATTTTCTCCGTCAATTCCGTAACGGACAAATACTCCACCATATGATTCAGATTATCGATAATTGCACGGAACTCCCGCAGAGCGCCCTTGGTTTTCGGCGAAATATCCAAGTCATCCATGTCGGCGATTACTTTCATCATCGATGTACCGCGAGTTGCTGCTGCTTCAGCCAGCTTATTCATTGTCGTAGCTCCGATACCCCGCTTCGGCACATTCACGACACGCTCTAAGCTGATATCATCATCCATATTCGAAATGAGTCGCAGATAAGCAAGCAAGTCCTTAATCTCTTTACGATCATAGAACTTAACGCCGCCTACGATCTGGTACGGAATATCCGACTTGATCAGAATTTCCTCGATAACACGGGATTGCGCATTCGTGCGATACAATATCGCATGGTCGGCGTAATGCTTGTTCGCCATATGGTTCTTTTTAATCTCCGAGGTAACGAAGTAACCCTCATCATGCTCCGTATCTGCTTGATAGAGCTTAATCTTCTCGCCTTCACCCGATTCCGTCCACAGCTTCTTCGGCTTGCGGCCAGTGTTCAGCTTAATGACCCCATTAGCGGCATTCAGAATATTGGAGGTTGAGCGATAGTTCTGCTCCAACATAATCGTCGTAGCCTTCGGGTAATCACCCTCGAAGTTCAAAATATTCGTAATATCGGCACCGCGCCAGCGATAAATCGACTGATCACTATCACCGACAACGCAAATGTTCTGATGCTGATCAGCCAGCATCCGGCACAGCATATATTGCGCACGGTTCGTATCTTGATACTCGTCGACGTGAATGTATTTGAATTTTTTCTGATAGAAATCCAATACTTCAGGGACGTCCTTGAACAACTGAATCGTCGACATGATGAGATCATCGAAATCAAGCGAATTATTGCTCTTCAGACGTTTCTGATACATCGTATATACCTTGGCTACAATTCCATCAAAGTGGTCGCCAATCTTCTGTTCGAAGCGGCTTGGCGTCAGCAATTCGTTTTTCGCCGTGCTAATTGCAGCTTGTACTGCGCGCGGATCGAATTTTTTCGTATCCAGGTTCAATTCCTTCATGCATCCACGGATAACGGACAACTGATCCCCTGAGTCAAGAATCGTGAAGTTCGAGGTAAACCCGATACGTTCAATATCCTTGCGCAGGATTCGCACACACATGGAGTGGAACGTGGATACCCAAATGTCTCTTCCATCTGGACCAACCAGCTTGGATACCCGCTCCTGCATCTCTCGTGCAGCCTTGTTCGTAAACGTAATGGCTAGGATGCTCCATGGCGGTGCCTTCCTCGTAGCGATTAGATATGCAATGCGATGCGTTAGTACTCGCGTCTTGCCTGATCCCGCTCCCGCCATAATGAGCAATGGCCCTTCCGTGGTCTCAACAGCGCGTCGTTGTTCAGGATTCAAGCGCTTGATAGCGTCTTGAATGTCGATAGATGCTCCATACCCTCCGTATACGTTCGAATTTGTGTTCGAATTTGAGTTACCATTGGAATCCGGTCGTAAAAAGTCAAACATTTCGTGCGCAGTCTCCTTTCTGCAGTTATGTGAATGAATGTTTATGTGGTCTAGTTATTATCAATAAGCTATAACGACAACTTTGTCTCTTTTACCGCATGGACGGTCGCGATGGCAGCTTCCAAGTCATCATAGACGACATTGCCTACAACCACTGTATGAGCTGAGGCTGCCGCTTCTTGGGCTTGTTCTACCGTACGGATTCCGCCACCGTAGAAGAGCTGGGCTTGGCTCAGTGAGCCTTTTACCTTCTTCACTAGCTCCATATCGCCAAACATGCCGCTGTACTCCACATACACGACAGGAAGACGCATCAGTCTGTCCCCTGCCTGTGCGTACGCAGCTGCTTCTGCTGGAGACAATTGCGTATCCGCTCCTGTAATCTTAGCTGCTGTAGCATCTGGATTCAAAATAATATACCCTTCTGGGATTAACAAATCCCATGGGATCATATAACCATATTGTTGAATCGCTTCACGATGCTGACCAATCAGCCAATTGGCGTTATTCGTGTTCAGCACCATTGGTATCATATAAGCATCAAAGCCAGGCACGACCGCATCCAATTCCGACACTTCGAGGACGGTCGGCAGTTCATATCTCCGAATTCGGGACATCAAGTCTACCGTGTTCTCGAAAGTGACTCCGCTCGATCCCCCGACCATTATGGCATCAGTTCCAGATAAACATACACGATCCAGCGCCTCATCGCCAATTTCTTTGTCCGGGTCAAGCTTGAATACGTGCCGCCAGTCATCTATCGGTTGTAAAGGCGTCTTCACGTGCGTTTCCTCCAGGTCTGCCGCTCACGGATGTAAGTGGTACGATGAGCGACCTTAATTTAAAAGTTCTATATTGTAGTGTACCAGAAATATGCCTAGGGGTGGAGGGAAATGGGTGCCATATATGAGGCTGAGAGATAAGAGCGAATAGAATGTATGTTCTTATTGTAATGAAAGGTAAGGGAAATGTCACGAGGGAATTGATGTAGCATCAGAAATATAGCAATCGTTCATTTTATCAAAATATATAAGACCCCCAAAAGGACACACCAGAGGATGACTCCTGTTATAAAGGAAATAATCCAGCCTCGTCCTACTTCAAGTTGTTCATCATCTTCTTCATGAAAGTAAGGCATAAAACAACTCCCCAAATGTGAAATATATTCACAGTGTGGGGAGTTTGTGTCTAAGTTTAAACTCAAAATATACATTTTGTAATCTGGATACTTTTTTATTCTGATTCTCTAGTAATTGCGACCTCACTGTGACCGCTATGTAAATCTATTTTCTTATTACTAAGATTAATGACCTCACGCACAAGATAGAGCGGTCTCCTTTTGGTTTCATTATAGATACGACCAATATATTCCCCAATAACGCCAAGAGTTATTAACTGAACTCCACCAAAAAATAATATCGCCACCATTAGTGAGGGGTAGCCTGGAACTGGATTACCTCCAACTAAAGTAGATACGATCATAAAGCCTGCATAAATTAATGCCAGAATTGATATAGCGAAGCCTAAATACATTGCAATTTGCAACGGTGCGAAACTAAATGATGTTATTCCCTCAATTGCAAAATTCCATAGCTTCCAGTAGTTAAAACTAGTTTTTCCGGCAAATCTAGGTTCCCGTTGATAAATGATACTTGTTTGTTTAAACCCTACCCAGCTGAATAGCCCCTTCATAAAACGATGTTGTTCCGGCAACTGATTAAGTGCATCTACAACTTGCCGGGACATCAAACGGAAATCCCCTGTGTCTGCAGGAATATTTATTCGTGTTATTTTTTGAATAAATCGATAGAAAAGGTGGGCAGTAGCCTTTTTAACAAAAGTCTCACCTTCCCTTCTAGCACGAGTTGCGTATACAACATCATAACCTTCTTGCCATTTTTCAATAAGTTGGGGGATCAACTCCGGAGGATCCTGAAGATCAGCATCAATTGGTATAACAGCATCCCCTGTTGAGTATCTAAGTCCCGCCGTCATCGCGATTTCTTTCCCAAAATTTCTAGACAGGTCAACAACTTTTATGCGTTTATCTTTTGTAGCAATTGCTGAAATACGAGAAAGAGTTTGATCCTTACTCCCATCATTTACACATACTATTTCATATTGATAATTATTTGATTCAAGTACATTGGTAATCTTGGAATAAAAATACTGAATATTTTCTTCCTCATTGTACATTGGGACTACAATTGAAAGTTTAAATTCCATGGCTCTCCCTAGATTCATGTTTTAATATGCATTTTTATTTATAAACCCATTCCAGATCGTCTTCCATATAATTTTAATATCAAATAATAAGGACCAATTTTCAATATAGAATATGTCGTAACGAATCCGTTCTTCTATAGATGTATCACCACGTAGACCGTTACTTTGTGCCCAGCCTGTAATTCCAGGACGAACATGATGTTTAACCATGTACTTCGGAATTTCTTCCTTAAACTGTTCTACGAAAAACGGTCGTTCCGGTCTAGGACCAACAATACTCATATGACCGAAAAGCACATTGAAAAATTGCGGTAGTTCATCCAAACTCGTCTTTCGAAGGAAGCTACCAAATTTCGTACGACGTGGGTCATTTTCGGTTGTCCATACCGTATCTGATGTTTTTTCTGAACTTAGCTTCATGGAGCGGAACTTATACATCATAAAGTTTCGCCGGTTGAGCCCTACGCGCTCCTGTTTAAAAATGACTGACCCAGGAGATGTCAGTTTTATGCCGATTACAATAAACAGCATAACGGGAAATGTTAATATTATTGCAATGAGTGAAAACGCAATATCGAAAGCTCTCTTGAAAACCCGGTTACGCAGCACATCGAGTGGAATATCACGTACGTTAATCATCGGCATTCCTGCAAAGTTATCGAAATAAGGCCGTGATGGCAAGTAGTCGAAAAAGTCCGGAATGATGAGTGTACGGACACCTGCTTTTTCACAACTATTTATAATATTAGGAAACTTATGATGTGCATCAAGTGGTAGTGCCAGAATGACCTCATCAATAAGACGATCACCTAATATTTGTTCCAAATCACTCAATGCACCTAAAATCGGTTTAAATCTTTTCGACTCCAAAGTTTTCCATTCAGCGTTATCATCAAGAAATCCAATGACTTCATAACCTAGTTCTGGATAACTTCGAAGGTTTTCATAGAACCGTTTGCCAAGCGTACCGGCACCAAGAATAAGAATGAATTGTTTATTATAGCCCTTTTGTCTTATCGAACGTAGCATAACTTTAACCGAGTATCGATAAAATATCGTACATAGAGTTGACGCCGTCACAAATATCGCTAAAAACTCCCGAGAAATATGGATCTGTTTAAAGAAAAACAACAATCCCAGCAAGATGAACATGCTTATAATATGTGTCTGAATGATACGTATCAACTGGTCGGCGAATCTCTTTTTTCGATGAAAATGATACAAAGAGGACATGGCTCCTACGACAAGAACTACTCCTGCATAGACTGCCCCCCAACCGACATATGTAGAGAATGGCAACGGGGTATCATTATCAAGCCAGTTGCTCATAAATTTCAATATCCACGCAATGCCAAACGACAACATCATCGTAATCACATCAAAAATCATATAAATCTTCGACAAAAACTTTTGATTTTTGCGAATCATTGTGTAAACCTCTTTTTCCAAGGATGTAGTGGCACATCCATTATACTAGAAATGAACGTTTAAGTTAAGATGAGAGGGTATGATTGTTAATTACTTTTCGTGTTCTGTCGAATTGCTGTCATCCCTTTCGCTAAAGCGTTAAGTAGAAGTGCCACAGACATTTTTAACCCCATTCCCGCATACATAAGCCCATTTATCCAGAAAGGGTACTTGTTACAAAAATGCTTATTGTACAGAACAAAGAAGGATCTATGAAATTCATACGTAATCTTAAATGGTTTATTACGACTACTGGCGCGTTTATAATGAATAATTTGCGTCTTTGGATAGTAATAATTTACCCATCCTGCTTGCTTAATACGGTAGCACCAGTCAACATCTTCACCATACATAAAGAAATTTTCGTCTAACATTCCAACCTGTTCAATAGCCCCACGCCTTACCATCATAAATGCACCTATAAGGCAATCGATTGGATACTCTTCATCTGGATTCAAATCCTCTCTATGATAAGCATTTATACGCGGACTCGTTGGAAACAGCTTAGATAATCGAGATACGTAAAAAAACGTAGCAGAAGGAGTAGGAAACCCCCGACGACACGCTTTGTCCAGAGAACCATCTGGCAGCACGACTTTACAGCCGGACGCCCCTACGTTAGGATGGTCGTCCATAAAACCAATCATGACATTAAGTGTATCAGGTTCAATCACAGTATCTGAATTTAAGAGAAGGACATATCGTCCCTCAGCAATTCGCATACCTTGATTGTTTGCTTTGGAAAAGCCGAGATTATTCGTATTGGAAATTAATCTTACTTGAGGATACCTGTCGGCAATAGCTTGAACCGAATTATCATGCGAAGCATTGTCGATCAAAATAACCTCGATTTGATAGTTTGTAATTGACTGATATACCGATGCCAAGCAATTAAGGGTTAGTTGCTTCGTGTTATAATTAACGATAATGACAGATAAATCGTTCATTTCAATATGTCTCCCTTAATCATCATAAATCGAAAAACGAAATTATCCAGTCTGGATTGACGGTATAGCCGTGTGTTCAATGCATAACTCGCTCTCCTCACTATTCCACGATTCGTAAGAAGAAATTCTTCTAGTTCCGATTGGAATTCCAGAGGCAAATCATCTCCCCAGCACCGTTCAAATTCTTTTGCTTGATTCCACAGTATTTTTTGAGTTCTATGTTTTTTATAGCTCCTCCATTTTTTTACCCACTTATCATAGAAACCTTGCTGTCCACCGATAACATTGTTTTGATGCTGACGATAATAGATATACGGCTTATCATCATAAATCACTTGGCCATATGCAGAAACGACCAAATATGCCCACCAGTCATGCATTACAATACGTTTCGTGTTCGGTAGATTCTGTTGTAGTATATTAACAGCCAAGCAATTTAACACTGTAGTCGCTCCAACTGCGATATTCTCTACCAAAGCATTTAAGAATGACACTCCCCGCTGTGGGGTTGGGGGCCAAATATTAAGCGGCGCCATCGTTTCAGTAACCATTTGAGTTGGGCATACGTACATCATTGGAATCTGACCGGCCCGCTCGTTCAACAAATATATGGCCCTTTCCAACTTTTCCGCCATCCAGACATCATCTTGATCACAAAAACATACGTACTCTGAATCACTATGAGTATGGCGCGATAGTAGGTTAAAAAAGCTCGCGATAACTCCAATGTTTTCTTCGTAATAAGCCTCGATTTTTTCTGGGAACTCAGCTACATATTCTTGGATTATTGCTACCGTATTGTCAGATGAGCCGTCGTCTCGTATCGTGATAAAAAGATTCGGATGGGTTTGCTCCAATAGGCTATTAAGTTGTTCCGCTAAATATTTTTCCCCGTTATAGGTTGAAAGCAGAACTTGAATTTTCCCTCCTCGCTCCCCCATAGATTATTCATCCCCAATTCTAAACTTATATTTGTTAATATACTCTTCTAGTGCCTCCCGCCAACTTCTCAATGGATCGAAGCCATTTACTCGAATAGCCATAGACTCCATTGCTGAGTATCGCGGCCTTACCGCCGGACGTTGAAATTGCTCTGTAGTACATGGTTCTACTATAACAGGAATATCGGACAATTCGAAAATCGCCTGAGCAAATTCATACCATGTACATATTCCAGTGTTTGAGGCATGATAAATGCCATACTTTTCAGATAATACAAGCTCTTCTAAAAATGAGGCGAGATCCCACGTATACGTTGGTGATCCCCACTGATCATTAACGACCTGTAGGCAATCGCGCTCTTTTCCCAGTTTGAGCATCGTCTTGACAAAGTTAGTACCCGCTACTCCAAATACCCAGGATGTTCTTACGATGAACCATCGAGAGCAGAGGGACTGTACTAAATGCTCCCCTGCCCGCTTTGATTTTCCGTATACAGTTAACGGGTTTGTATTGTCATATTCATAATAAGGACTTGAGTTGGTTCCGTCAAACACGTAGTCCGTACTAATGTAACATATTTTTGCCTTTACCCGTTCAGCAGCGGCAGCAATGTTTCTGGTTCCGATTGCGTTAACCAAATAAGCGTTATCTATATCTGTTTCTGCATTATCTACTGCTGTATATGCCGCACAGTGTAAGATTGCATCTGGTTGAAGTTCTGTAATGGTATCACTGCACGATTTCCCATCCGTAATATCCAATTGGGTTCTGTTTAAACCGACTACCTCATGTCCCTTATTAGAAAAAAGACGTAATACGTCCGTACCCAATTGCCCATTGGCACCTGTTATTAGTATTTTCATTTCATCTTATACCCCAGCCGTTTTGCATATTGTTGCTCATAATATTCTTGATATGCTCCAGAATGTATTCTTTCCCACCATATTCGGTTATTTAAGTACCATTCAATCGTTTCGTTAATTCCAGTTCCGAAAGTATGTTTGGGTCTCCACCCGAGCTCGCTCATGATCTTGCTAGCATCAATACCATATCGACGGTCATGTCCAAGTCGATCTTCGACGAATTGGATTAATGAATCCGACTTTCCAAGTCGCTCCAATATCGTCCTTACTATATGAATGTTCGAATGCTCATTACTACCGCCAATGTTGTAAACCTCTCCACTTCGCCCTTCATGAATTACTAAATCGATAGCACTACAATGATCCTCAACGTACAGCCAATCTCTAATATTTAGACCATCCCCATAAACAGGGAGTTTTTTACTATTCAAGGCATTTACAATCATCAATGGAATAAGCTTTTCCGGAAATTGATACGGTCCATAGTTATTCGAACAACGCGTGATATTTACAGCAAGGCCATATGTTTCATGGTATGCCCGAACGAGCAAGTCACCTCCAGCTTTACTAGCGGAATAAGGACTATTGGGCGCAATTGGAGTCGTTTCTGCAAATAACCCCGTTTCTCCTAGCGAACCATAAACTTCATCTGTTGACACTTGAACAAATTTTGAGACACCATGCTTTTTAGATGCATCGAGCAATACTTGCGTACCAAGTACATTAGTTTTAATAAAGATATCAGGTTCTAAAATACTACGGTCCACATGAGATTCTGCTGCAAAATTGACGACAACATCAACGCCTTCTTTAAATATACACTCCATTGATTGAGCATCTGTAATATCCGCTTTTACAAAGCGATAGTTCAAATTACTATGAATGTCTTTTAAGTTTTCAAGATTACCGGCATATGTTAATACATCTACGTTTACAATTTGATAATCAGGATACTTTTTTAGCATGTAGATGACGAAGTTGCTTCCGATAAATCCTGCACCGCCAGTTACGAGTAACCTCATAAGACTTATCTCCTATTCAAAATTATTAATTTCTGCTTCTTCAAGAACGGGAAGTAACCTATCCTTATCCGACAATATTGGCTTAGATGTTGGCCAATCAATGCCTAAGGATGGATCATCCCATCTAATTCCCCGATCATGCTCTGGCGAATAATATTCATCTACTTTATATAACACCTGTGTATTAGGGTTTAGCGTACAAAACCCATGCGCAAACCCCTTAGGTACCAATAGTTGCCGGTGATTATGTTTAGTAAGGATTACTCCAACCCACTGTCCAAAGGTTGATGAACTTTTTCGAATATCGACTATAACATCATATATGGCGCCAGATATCACTCTAACTAACTTCGTTTGTGCCTTTGGTTCAAGCTGAAAATGCAATCCTCGAATTACGCCTGTTTCTACAGATAATGATTGATTGTCTTGGATAAAATTGAAATCTATCCCTAGTTCGTTTAATGTTTTTTTACTATAGCTTTCCATAAAAAAACCCCGGTGATCTCCATGAATCACCGGTTCGATAATATATGCATCTTTAAGGGGTAAAGCTTTTACGTTCATACATTTCCACTCCTTACAGCTTCAGTTTACCAAACTCTTCGCCAAGTCTAATGTCTTTTGCAAGCTCATTCGCTCTTGCTAGCGATACATGCGTACCTGCATCAGTCCACCAGCCTTGAAGGACATCGAATGTCAGCCCATTTTGTTTTATATATACATTATTCACGTCTGTAATTTCAAGTTCTCCACGACCGGAAGGCTTTAAAGTCTTAATAATATTAAACACAGTATGATCAAACATATAGATACCAGTTACTGCATAGTTGCTTTTTGGTTTTTGTGGTTTTTCCTCAATAGAAACAATGTGTTCTCCTTGCAGTTCTGCCACGCCATAACGATTTGGATCATGTACTTCTTGAAGAAGAATTTTTGCTCCCCGCTTTTGATCTCTGAAATTCTCCACATAAATGGAAATGTCATCTTCAAATACATTATCACCTAATATAACTACCATTTGGTCATTACCTACGAATTGTTCAGCCAATCCAAGTGCTTGCGCAATTCCACCTGCCTCGTCTTGTACTTTGTATGTAAAGGAAACCCCCATCTCACTTCCGCTTCCTAGGAGGTTTACTACTTCCCCCATATGATCTCTGCCCGTTACAATAAGAATGTCATTTATATCTGCTGTTTTTAACTTATATATCGAATAATATATCATTGGATATTTACCAACAGGCAATAGGTGTTTATTGGTGACTTTAGTTAAAGGAAAAAGGCGAGATCCCGTCCCGCCCGCTAAAATAATACCTTTCATTAAAAGTTCCTCCTATTCACAATATCAGCAATAACATTATATAGTTCATTTTATATGGTTATTTAGAATTGACTGTACTTCTAATATTCTTTTTCCCCAACTATTGTTACTGATAAATTGTGCAATTTCTTCTTCTGACTTTCTAGGATCTGAACAGTTCTTTATTTTAGTAATAATGTCAATCAAATCATCACTAGTTGAATATAAATATATAAAATCACTAAACTTTAGTGTTTCAGGATACTCTACAACAATTGTAGGCTTTCCAAGGGCAATATACTCATAAATTTTAACCGGGTCAACTGACAAAATAAGATCGTTAACAACAAATGGCATTATAAAGGCGTTAGCCTTATAACTTATTTCGAGTAAGTCCTCATGCTTAACAACTCCTTTATATTGGATTCTGGGATGTAAAGGTACTTCAACTTCCTTTGGTCCGTAAAATAAAAACTCGATGTCACTAAAATAATTTGCTATTTTTACAACAACATCGAAATCGATCCAACTTCCAATTGTCCCAAAATAAACAATACTAAAAAAGCTTTCTGGATCATTAGCTTTAGTTATTAACATTTTATTTGAGAATGTTTTTAAATCCATCGCGTTATTTATAATATGAATATCTTGCTCAGCACCCCTTTCCTCCATTTTTTTTGACAAATTAAATGATGACGTAAATACAACGTCTGCCCGTGCAAGAAGTTGTTTTTCTAGACTATACACATAATTTATTACAGCTTTATTCTGAGGGAATGAAATAACATCATCCATACAGTCATATACAATAACTTGGGAAAAATGAAATTTATTTAAATCAATAAATTGAAGCATTATTGGGGATGTAATCCATATTACATCATATTCCCTTCTATATATTTCACTTACAACATTAGAGTTTATTACTTTCTCGATGTTATTTAATAACTTACTCCGGGCAGACAAGGGCATTTTTATAATTGTTTCAATATTATTAAATTGTGCAGACAAACTATTATTAACCAAGTTTTTACTAGTTATCTTTTTAATATATAACAAATCTACATCAAAGTACCTAGTCAATTCTTCGGCCATAAAATGCGGACGTTGCTTAATCCAGTTCCAATCCACATGCATTAAGTATGCCATTCGATTAGACATTTGTTCCACTCCACATTTTGTAATTATAAAGATATAGGAATATATACTTTATTTATTTTTAAAGGTACCCCATGAAAGAATAACTCTATACATAATAATAAAAACTAAAAAGTCAAACACGACATTAAACATATAGAGCTGCTTAGCAGTATCAAGTCCACCATCTCCGATAGTCGGAAGTACGTACTGTATGCCACAAAAAATAATTAAAGTTGCAATATACAAACAAGCAATCCTATTTTGTATTTTACTATTTTTTAAATATTTGTAAGTAGCTACAAATAGATAAAGGAAAAAGAAAGTTAAAACAAACACAAATCTTTTGGGGATCATAATTTTTTTAAATGCATAGTACCCTGAAAAGAATTCTACGGCGACGGCGTCTTGACTAAAGGATTTCGTCCGATTCCCTAAATGTTCGGGCTTATTGATAAACGTGACTTCTCCAGTTGAAAACATACGTGTCATTAACAAATCAGGATGCCTCAAATAAAATAATACAATGTCCTTTTTTCCAATTTTATCATAAAAATCCCTTCTGAATTCTTCTGAGTTTATATCAATTGGGTAATCACTTTGGAAGCCATTGGTACCAGCTAATGCTTTATACTTTTGATCTAGGCCCAAATCATGAAGAAAATCTCCAGCAGTTTCTTCATTTTTCAAAATTCCGCTAAATACAGAATTATATGTAGTAACTTCATTTAAATATTTGGGTTGTATAAAAAACAGGATACTATTTATACCAATCATTAAAGTAAAACAAATAGTTAATATGATGCGACTTCTTTTTGTATTATAGAATTTAAAAAGATATAGAAATAGAGGTAAAAACAAAATAGCTAAAGGAGCATATTGTATTTTTGATCCTAAAAATAATGTTGTACTGATAAAAAATAAAATTCCGTCAAGTAATTTCGGCTCCTTCTTTTTTAAAATTGATGATAAAAATGAAAGAGATAAAATGAAAAATACATATGCATTAGGTTCGGCATATAAACTATTAAAATAAAGAATATTTGAACTATCAGCAATAATCAGTGTCAAAAGTGTAAAGATAATTATGTTAATCCAAACATTTTTGGTTTTTAAGTTTTTCATAAGTATAAACATACCTAGTAAAAGTAACACTATATAGATAAACGATAAGAATCGAATATCAAATTTATCACTGGAATATACAATAACATTGATAGTTTTAGCTAAAAGTACGGTTAGAACATGAGTGTTTAAGTAATTGTTATCAATAGTCGGCAAAGGATTTAAAATATCATATTTATGGTTTACATATTTAAAATATAAATCATCATAAGTTTTATCTTGCTCATACCACATATGAGTAGGTCTTAAAACTCTATTAAAATCACCATTGTCAGCAATCCCTGCAATTTTCCCATTAAATAAGATTATTGTTATTACAATTAAGATTATAGCTATAAATATCATTTCTAGTTTGATTTTACCCTTCAAAATTCGCATTTTTACCCCCCTGTTTCCTTTTACTTCTTAGGTAACTCAATGATTCCCTTAAAGATTTAAAATTCCTTTTAAATAAATTAAACATACAAAACACCCCCTTAAGGAGGTGTTTTGTAAACTTTGAAATTATCTTTCACGTTTTTTTAAATCATTACGTTTAATTTCAATAAGTTTTTCATAAGCCTCGATATTTGATTTTTTATAAACCAAATCAATAGAACTTTCTTCTGTAATTTTATCCTTGTTAGTTTTAGAATATTCCTCTTTTAAAATATTTAAATGCTCAATATCATAATCAAGATTAGATTCCATAGGGGCATACAAATCTACTTGTAGCTGATAGTTGGTAATCAAACTACTTAACATAGTTTTTTGAACATGTTCAATTGTATATCTTGAATGATCTACATCATGAATTACTTTCATTTTTGGATTCAATGCAACTTTGTATCCAATTTCTTTCATCATAAATGAGACTACAATTTCCTCTCCGCCAGCATAATCATTTCCTTTACGTCCATATGACGTTCTAAAACCACCTATCCGAAGCAATGAATCTTTCCTAACAGCATAATTTGCTCCGTATGGGAACTCCCATTGATAATTTGAATATTTCATTTCATTATCACTAATAATTAACTGGCTCCAATATGCTTCCGTACCTGGTCTTACAATACCCGGCACAGGATCAGGCAAATTAAGAATGATGTTACCTCCAACTACACCTAGCTTGGAATCGGAACTAAAGCAATTGTATGTCTCTTCGATAAGATTATCGTCTGCAAGGGCATCATCATCAATGTATAAAATAATTTCCCCTCTGGCAGAGAACATCCCTACATTGCGCGCGAATGAAAGACCCTTTAAAGGAGCAACATGATATCGAATAAAGTCCTCCGTTAGATTAAATTTCTCCTTATATTCTTGAACCAATTGTAATATTTCATTATTGTATATATCATTATTGACTATTATTATCTCATAGTCATTTTTCAAGAAGCTTTGATTCACTACTGAAGCTAATGCGTTTGCTAACTTTTCTGATCTCTTATAGGTACAAATAACAACTGATACCTTTTTTGAATATTCCCTCTTTGTTTCAATCTTTTCTTCAATACGATATAATTGATCATTTTTCAATTTTAAACTAATGAGGCTATATAGTGATTCAGAATCGGTCACCTGAAACACTTTCTTACTATTAAATACTCCATCATAAATTTTCTTGTCAGTCGAACAGAATAAATCCCAATCTAATGCTGTATTTTTTAATAGTTCATTTTTATTAACACAAATCACTTTATGAACTTCGCTTGGCAAATGATCAAGAAATCCATGAGTCACGCTTTCATTCTCAGATATATATAAATAACAAATTGGAATAGCTAAATTGTCACTCGTTAATTTACCTAAATCCTCGAGTTCAAGTAATGTGTCCCCTTTTTCCCTAAATTTCTTTTTTATGAATTCTAAATCGCCGTCCCCATCAATAATCCATACTATAGGTGAGAGGTAATAATCTCTTCTATAATCGTCAAGCACCATTAGCTTATATCGATTTGAAGTAATCCCCAGTTCAGAATCCTGCGCAGTTAACGATTTATCATGCCATCGGTAATCATAAATCGGTTCATGAAATGAAGTATGACACAAGTTAAATAAGGAATTCATCCTCATCCAATAATCATAATCCTCTAGGGTGTGTTTGAAACTAGAGTAGTCACCCAGTACATGCGCCGCTTTAGCTCTATACATAAACGCCGCGCCTATAGTATTATTAGGGTAAATATTAAGTTCGAGAGTAGTAGTAGGTAAGGAAACAACCCCACTCCCTTCGGGGATTTCATACCAACCGTGCCCGCTTATAATCTTTCCTTGCGAATCAATAAGATTCATATTGGCATAGACCATACCCAAATTTTCATCTTTCTTTATCTCGTTTACCATATTTTCTATGAACGTTTTATGCATTATGTTATCAGCACTTGTCCAGGTATAAAATTCACCTTTAGCCATTCTAAAGCCCCTAGAAAGAGTTTTAGGTATTTTACTATTTTGTTGGTGAATTACCTTGATTCTACTGTCTCTTTGCTCATATTGATTTAAAATATTTGATGTGTTGTCAGTTGAACCGTCGTTAATAATAATAATTTCAAAATGCTTATATGTTTGTTGTAATATACTCTCAATAGCAGAGGATAAATATTCTTCACCGTTATAGACTGGTAGTACAACAGAAACTAAATCTTTTTCAAAAGAAAAATTAATATCGTTAAGACTGAATTGGTACGTTTCGTTAAACTTTTCTTTAAATCGAAAGAACTTATATTCATACCAGTTCATCATTTCTTCCTGTATAGTATTTGAGGTTTTAATGCTTCTATCCTCAACCTTTTCATTATTCTTCATTTTATTTAAGTATTTCGAGATTTTTAATTTTGATTTTTTGAAAAACACCTTAAACCCATACTGTTTCCATGTTGAGTATCCTTTATGAATATAAATGAGCTTTGACTTATAAAGTAAACCCTTCAATTGATTAGCCACTCTCCATCTTTTAGATAAATAAATATTTTCTAGTTCTTTCCTTAACGCCTGATTTATCAAATCTTTATCATTAACCAATTGCTTCAAATTCTCTTCACTTGTTTCGGAAGTTTTTAATTGATTTTCTAGAGTTCTTAATTCATTTTCTTGAGTTCTTAATTCATTTTCTTGAGTTCTTAATTGAACTTCTAATTGATTTTCTAACTCAAATTCCCTTTTGTTAGCATCAATCAGCTTTTTTTCTGTTTCAGATAGCTGAAGTTTTGATGTCAGCAACTCTATTTCCTTATCTTGAAATTCAGAATACAATGAATTATATCTAGTTTTGAATTCATCCTGGATTGATTTTAATTCAGTATTTTCACTACCCACCCTATTAATTTCATCCTTAATTCTTTCATAATCTATATTAAGATCATCATATTTCTGATTTAATTCAGATATTTTACGCTCCTTGGTCAAAAAATCTTTTACTAAATGATTATGTCCTGCTATATACTTTTCATCTATATTATGATTCAATAAATCATGAATAATATTTATAATTTTGTGAATTGTCATTTCCCCATTAACAGGAAATAGATCGCTTGCGAATTCTCTCCTTTTCTTGATGATTGTCTCATCAAATAATGCAGTGAATAATTTTTCTCTTAATTGTCCTTTTTCTTTCACAACTGGTACAATATTTTTTCTTACCAACTCTCCTTCAAGAGGTAGTAACCCCTCAAATGAATCAGTTTCGTTTTGCGGAAATATAACAATAGGCGTATCCGTATATAAAGCATCAAAAATGGCTCCGGATCCGTCTGATAAAATCACATCAGTTCGCGCAATCAAATCTACTAGCGAGTCTCTATGGTCGAGAACTTCCGGGAATATCCCCTTGATAAGTTCAACCCTTTCTTGCTCTAAATAGGTTGTTCCGTGATGAAGCTTAATCGTAATATTAAATTCGTTTTTTAATTGTTCTAATTCACTAATTACTTGTTCAATAGAAGACTCTACACCATAAGTGGGTAAATATAGTAAATTAGGTTTGCCATTATCTCTATCACTTTTTATTTTCTGAAAGTTCGCAAACTTCAATAGCCCAGTTATTTCACATGCTGCATAAGTACGAAGAACTGAATAATCATAAGTAGAGTTACATAAGATATAATCGAACCGCAAACTCCAGGCACCGAAATTCCAATTAGGCTTAGCCATGCCATACTGGTATCGAATAGTATATACGGAGTCAACTTCAATATAATATGGTAGATATGGATAAAAAGCTATCGTGTATTTTTTTAGCGGTTTATCGTTTATTAATTCTACTTTCTGATGAATACTTTTTAAAAATTCATAAGTATCTGCAGCCATATCACGCCACTTGTCTTCATATATTTCTGGAATAAATAGATCATAGCCAATATTCAGTCTTTCAAGTTCTATTAAAACTGGCTTAATGGTTTCATATAATACTGTATTATGAATGACAAAGGCTATCGGCTCATTATTTATTTCACGCACGATAATTATCCCTCTTCTTTATATTATTATTACAAGTCATTCCTTAATTTTATTAATGTCTCGTTTAATAAAGTGGACGAGGTTCCTTTGGTATAAGGAAAATATATTATTTTCACGCCCACCTCTTGAAATTGTTGCTCGTACTCTTTCCACCTGTTATTTTCATACCAATCATCGCCTACAAACATCACATCAAACTTTATTTTCCTCCATACTTCCATCTTATCTAATGTTTCTTGCGGTATTACGGCATCGACATATTTAATACTCCTAACTATTTCCATCCTCTCATTAAAAGGAATTACAGACTTTTTATGCTTGTATGACACTAAATCATCTGTTGAGACACCAACAACCAATCTATCGCATAATGCGCTTGCATTTTTCAGCAGGTTTAAATGACCTATATGGAAAAGATCATATACCCCAGAAGTATAACCAATAATCATAAGTTCCCCTCCAACACAGCCAAATTGAAATCAAACCAGCTGTCGTACGAGACACTGTGTGTTTTTTGTCCAGCAAATATATCGGTAAGAGGTACTGGAAAGCCAACTTTTTTTCTTTCTATTACTTCTACAGGCAATAAATCCCTAAACACTCTTTTTAAAGGAGCCTTTACGACTCGATTTTCCATTTTATACTCAATAGAAACACCTGAGAGTCTTTCTATCAGTCTAAAGTCTAAAAATGGCGATCTTGCCTCTACGGAACACATCATTGTAGAATTATCCAATCTACGAAGTAGACCTCTTAAATGAGCTTCTTGAAAAAATGATGCGGCTATGGATATCGGTTCCTGGTATACCAAGTAGGGATTAATTGCATCCTCAATGATTTCAATATCATCATGAGAGCCATATGAATATAAGTCATTAAATCCTTTTATATCCCAATGAGTGGTTGAAGCCGCCCACTTAAAAATTCGATCATATCCGAAAAATAACTCATCTGCGCCTTCTCCACTTAATATTACCGTATTCTCTGATTTTGCTTGGAGTGTCATGAAATATATAAGTACTTCATTAGGCACAGTTAAAAGTTCTTTTCTTTCAGTAATCAACTTCCTCGCAGTCTCCAAAAATTCTTCCCTATTTATCGATATACAATGATGTTCTGTTCCGAATTTATCTGCAGCGAGCTTTGACCATTTGAATTCATTTTCATTTTCAAACCCGATAGTCCATGTATGATTTACATTTGCCAATGCAGTAACTATGGTGCTATCAAGTCCTCCACTTAAATAACTGCCTACACTAACATCTGAAATTTTTCGGTAATTAACTGCCGATTCAATTAAATATTTTAATTCCTCGTCAGTTGGAGGAGCCTTTTCACTGTAATTATTCGACCAATACCTAGATACTTTTCCGTTACAACTGAAGTGGGCAGGTGGGAATTCGCGAATGTTCTTATACATTGTTCGGTTATTAAAAAAATTTCTCATTTTTTTATATTGACGTATTGCTGTTTCATCTAGATTTGCTGAAGTAAAGTTAAGTAACGGAGCAACTTCTGAGCTGATGATTAATTCACTATTTTGTTGCACATAGTATAACGGTTTAATTCCCAACCTATCTCTAGCAATAAAATACTCATTCGTTAAAGTATCCAAAATAATTAAACTAAACATGCCATTTAGCTTGTTTAACATTGAAGAACCTATTTTTAAATATAATTTTAGTATTAGCTCAGTATCTGAACTCGTTTTCATTTCGATCATATACTGAATGGCTAATTCCCTATAATTATAAACTTCGCCATTATATATCATCACATATCTTTGATCATCCGAGAAAAAGGGCTGGTTCGCCCGTAAATCTAGATCCATAATACTCAGACGATTGTGACCTAGCATGAAATCATTGTGCTGAAAAAAGCAAAGGGGGGCATCCGGACCCCTATGCTTAATAATGTTCAGCGAGCTTATAAATTCGTTTTTGGTAATCCGATTACTTTTTGCAAATAATATGCCGCACATGATATCCCTCTTATATATTTATTACTTGACTTTCAATTTCATTATCTACAAAGATTAATCCTGGAACATAATTATTCTCAATTTTCCTTACTTCAAAAACAGCCGCAATACTTATGCTGTCAAAATATAAAGGCTCAAAAGGCTTGGGTTTCAAACCAATGGATATTGTATATTTTCCGCTCTCAGATAATAAATTCACAAATTGGAATTTCACTTCTAATATCCCATTTTTCCTCATTGGTGGTAAAAGTCTTGCTTTATTATAGATATTCATTCCAAATATATCGACACCATTGTGATTACGAATCATATATCCAATTGTTCCTTCTGTATCAACATCCATATAGTATTGCGCTACTAACCGTAAAGTTACTTTATCCCCAAAAGACAATGTGTTTGTTTTTTTTCCGTTGACAAGTAAATCAGCTCGAATGAACCGTGCTTCACCAGTTCCCGAACGAAACTCATTAGCCATTTTAGTAAAATTAATATCTTCCTGATATAATAATGAAGTGTTATTTTGATCAGAAATGCCACCCTTAACAAACTTATCGAGTGATTGTACACTCTTCATGTCAGCAATTTCTTGATTCATCATATTTTCATAGGTCTGGACTACTTTTTTGACGGAACCATACTGAATCATCTTACCCTCGTTTAGCAAAATAGCCGAATCACAAAAGCTTTTTATTGTATCCATCGAATGCGATACGAATAGAATTGTACAAGTTTTAGATAATTCTTTCATTTTAGTTACGCATTTCGCCTGAAAATAGATGTCCCCAACCGACAGCGCCTCATCAACAATAAGAATCTCTGGTTCCACATTGATGGCTACAGAAAAAGCTAAACGAGCAAACATACCGCTTGAGTACATTTTGACAGGCTGATGAATAAATTCCCCGATATCCGCGAAAGAAATGATGTCGTTAATCTTGTCATCCATCTCTCCCTTATTATACCCCATCAAAGTACCATTCAAGTAAATATTTTCTATACCAGTTAAATTTGGATTAAATCCTGCCCCTAGTTCCAATAGAGCCGCGATTTTCCCATTTCGAATAATTTCTCCTTCTGTAGGAGTTATCACTCCAGTCACCATCTTTAATAAAGTAGATTTTCCAGAACCATTTTTGCCCAAAATCCCAACTATTTGTCCCTTATTAACGCTGAAAGAGACATTGTCTACAGCCCTAAATTCTTTATGATACTTCTTTTTTGTTAGATTAAACGCCTCTTTAATACGATGTGAAGGATTATCATAGATTTTATAGATCTTAGTTACACTCTTGACTTCTAACACTGATTTCCCCATTGTCTTCTCCTTTAAAGCACGTCAGCAAAGTGAGAACGCATTTTTTTATATAAAAAGATCCCCAAAAGTGAACTGAATGTCACAAAAGACCAAAAATACAAAGTTTGCCATGGATGATGCCAGAACCACTTGTCATTTATAAAAGTATCTCTATAGCCCTCAACAATATAGAATATAGGATTAACTTTAAAAAATATTTGGTATTCTTTTTCGACAATATTTAGATTCCAGAATATAGGCGTCAACCAAAATAAAAGTTGCAGCATTACAGCTACTATTTGACCAACGTCTTTAATAAACACAATAAGCGTAGAAGAGATCAAAGAAAGAGCTAAAGAAAGTGCCATTGAACAAATTAGATAATAAACCAATTGGATATTATATATGTTTGGGTACCAACCATATAAAGCAAACATTAGAAATAGAATTAATATAAAAAACAGATGGACAAATAAAGACGAAATAATTTTTATTACTGGCAGAACGCTAACTCGGAACACTATTTTTTTAACTAAAAAACTGTTCTCCGTGATCGAGTTTGTAGCGTTTGCCCAGCTTTCTGAAATAAATAACCAGGGAACCATTCCAGACAATAGCCAAAGAACAAACGGAATGTTGTCTACAGGTACTGTCTTAAAACCAACTTGGAAAACTGTCCAATATACGAGAATTGAAATTAGTGGATGGACAAATGCCCAAAGAACCCCCATAAAAGAACCTAGATATTTTGATTTTATATCTTTCCTAGATAACTCCAGTATTAATTTATAGTTTTTAAATACATATGAAATATAGTTCACTTGAAGTTTCACTTCCTAAAAAAAATTTGATGATCAATAAATTTTGGTTAAATGTGTATGATGAAATATTTACAAATTACTATAGTAAAGACGCAAAAGTTGTCTACATTATGGGTATACCATCTCCAAAACCACTAAAAATTCTGATAATTCCAAGGTGACTTAGATACTCTATTTTTAGTTATACCCTTATTTTACTTTGTTCCACATTTAAAGTTGCATTGTTTAGCAGAAAACATCAGACTTCGAGTAGCCAATATATGTAACCATTGCTCTCAGCTATCAAAACGTAGCTAAACATAACAGATGATTGGAAACATAAATCGCATGATCCGAATACAACTAGGCTATGCTTAGCTAATATTCCTGCCGCCCAGCAGCCTTGCACTGTCTATGGAAATAACTGCATCCCAGTACTTAGCAAAACATGCTGTTTATCACGCTTAAACAAGGTTTTTTGTCGCTTTATCTATTATAACGCAAGACGGTGTCTTAAATCGAACATTAAATCTAGCCATCATGATCATTTCTTGCATTGTCGTCTTTTTTGTTATTCCATCGGTTAGGAAATGGTTCCGTAGCTACAACAAGTGCCAACTAACAAAAGTAACGCTTGCATGCAGCCTTTCTGAGCAGTTCTAATGATGAATGTTCCAATTTACGAGTATATGCTGAGTTTCTTGTGACTTTCATTTTCTTTGTTCAGGCATCATTGTTCGTTTTGAAACCCCAAAGAAACTACTTATGTAACGAAAGACGTTAACCCGAACAACCAAGAGCTTCCACGCTGGTAAGTAGCTACAACGATTCTACAAGGCCCTGAAATCAAGATGTTTCAATAGGCCCAGTTCAGAAAAGAGCAAATTGTTCAAATTTCAATGAGGAATGCGACATAAAATAAATATAAAAAACCGACCCTTATGTGGGTCAGTTTTTTTATAAGAGTACAACTATTCATATTTTGTTATGGCCTCTTTCATGAATTTCAATAAATCTACTTTTAATTCCGGACGCTGAAGCGCATAATTTAGTGTTGTTTCTATAAAACCAAGCTTTTCCCCCACATCATGCCGTTGTCCTTCGAAATGATACGCCATAATGTCTTCTAATGTTCCTAATTTCGCAATAGCATCTGTAAGTTGAATTTCTCCATTTACCCCAACCTCTTGCTGCTCTAATAAATCGAAAATACGAGGAGTTAGTATATAACGACCCATTATCGCCCAATTAGAAGGAGCCACTTCTTTAGCAGGTTTTTCAACAAGACGTTCTGCCTTCATGATTCTTTCACTTATTTTGTTACCCGCGATAACTCCATATCGAGAAACCTCTTCCCAAGGAACGGGCTGGACACCAACCACAGAGGACTCATATTGCTCATAAACCTCTAGCATCTGTTTTAGACAAGGTTTTTCAGCTTGAACAATATCATCGCCAAGTAAGACAGCAAAAGGTTCATTACCTACAAATTTCCGGGCACACCAGATCGCATGCCCCAAGCCACGCGGTTCTCTTTGACGTATGTAATGAATGTTCGCCATTTCAGAAGATTTTCTGACTTCTTCAAGCAATGCTAGTTTATCTTTTTCTAACAGATTATGTTCAAGTTCAAAATAGTTATCAAAATGGTCTTCAATTGCCCTCTTCCCCTTACCTGTTACTATAATAATATCTTCAATGCCTGAGTCTACAGCTTCCTCAACGATATATTGAATAGTTGGTTTATCAACTATAGGAAGCATCTCTTTCGGCATCGCTTTCGTTGCCGGTAGAAATCGTGTTCCCAAACCTGCAGCTGGAATAATCGCTTTTCTAATTTTCATTTTGTTCCTCCAATTAATATCATAACTCTATACCGTTTCCTAATAATCATACTATACTAGTATACATGAGACTTTTATAAAACTATAGTAATTTAAAGGAGAATAACATGAGCATACTCGTCACTGGCGGAGCAGGTTACATTGGCTCTCATACCGTACAAGCACTGCTGGAACAAGAGGAGCAAGTCATAGTCGTTGATAATCTGTCTACCGGGCATCAAAATGCAGTAAAGAACGTTGAATTGGTTCAGTGCGATATACGTGACAAAGAAGCACTCAGCCAAGTATTTAGAAATTATAATATTGAAGCCGTTGTTCATTTCGCTGCAAGTTCACTTGTGGGAGAGAGCATGCAGAAACCTGGAAAATACTACGATAACAACATATATGGAACGTTATGCCTGCTAGAGATAATGGTTCAACATGGGGTTACTAAAATCGTATTTTCCTCCACTGCTGCAACATACGGCAATCCAGAAATCATTCCGATTACAGAAAGCGAAGCAACAAAACCGACAAATGCATACGGCGAAACAAAGTTAGCCATGGAATCTATGATGAAATGGTTCGACATTGCTCATGGGTTAAAATATGTAGCACTTCGTTACTTTAATGCTGCCGGTGCACACGAAAATGGGATAATTGGCGAGGATCATCAGCCTGAAACACACTTAATCCCATTAATATTACAAGTTCCATTAGGAAAACGTGATTACATTTCAGTATTCGGAAATGATTATGATACGGCTGATGGTACTTGTATACGCGATTACATTCATGTAAGTGATTTAGCCGATGCCCACATAAAATCAATTCACTACCTAAAATCCGGTGGAGAAAGTGCCGTATTCAATTTAGGAAATGGTAACGGTTATTCAGTTCTAGAAATGATTAATGCGGCTAGAGCAGTGACTGGACACCCGATTCCAGCGAAAATGGAAGAACGTCGAGCAGGTGATCCTGCTGTCTTGGTGGCTAACGCACAAAAATCCAGAGAGATATTACAATGGGAACCTAAATGGACAAACATCGAAGAAATTATTCATTCAGCCTGGAAGTGGCATTCTGCAAATCCCAATGGCTATGAAAGATAAATAACAATTCTACATACAAGTAGAGCCTGTAGGCTCTGCTTTCTTTTTTGTAATGGACAGTTAGGTCAGTCAAGAGTTTAATAAGTTCATTCAAAAATGATTTGTAGGCCGTTTACCAACTCAGCTATTTTTGACCGCTTTTGCATGAGTCATAACGATTGAGCAAATGGTCGAGTACAGTGGTTGAAGATTCATTATTCTTTACAATTGTCTAACTTAAAATGACCAAAAATCATCACACGTTCGGAAATCATTTAGTCGTTTTCAGTTGTTCCAGTCTTTCTGATGAATTTTACATGAAGCAATCAATAGTCAAATTTACTATAATGAACGAAAACACTTCATAATTTATACTCTGTTATAATGTGTCGAAAATGAAATTAGCTCGTTAATAGTATTTTGTGCTAGAATTAACAATGAATATTTAATGTAAAGGAGCATAAAAAAATTGATGACTTATGGATATACCGGCTCCAAATCAAAAAACAGCGAAGGTTCTAAAGGGCCTTGGCTGCTGCTTGGAGTCATTATTTTATTTTTACTATGGTCCTCATTCAAAGTTGCACTATTTAACGGACAAATGGCAGATTTCGATCAACCAATATATGTAGCAGCATTATGCTCCGCTATTATAGCCATGATAGCCATCGCTGTTGGTTGGAAGCAATTTAAATGGTCTAGCCGCAAAGACATATTGTCTCTCTTTGTATTCTTATTACCTGCCAGTTTCGCATTATCTATGATAACAGCAGCATCAAATTATTTGGCAGTCAACATGCTAATTATCATGCTGATGTACGGTATATTTTTTGTCGCTTCTTCCATTATAGCGCAAGATAGTGTCGTAAATCGAACATTAAATCTAGCTATCATGATCATTTCTTATATCGTCGTCTTTTTTGGACTGTTTCATTGGTTAGGAAATGGACCCGGTGTGACGGCACTTATTAAGTGGCTAGGAATTTCAACAACACCATCTGGAGCATACTTGAATGCAGTTATGAGTGACTCTAATGGCGAGCGGCTTGCATCTGTCTTCCAATATGCAAATACATATGCTGGTTTTTTAATGGCATTTCTATTGGGAGCGTTATTCTTTATTAGCAAGTCTCAAAAATGGTGGAGGAAATCTATCCATGCATTTATGATTGTACCCATTATGTTGTCAATCTTTTTAACTCTATCTCGTGGTGGATTACTTCTCCTCCCCGTTGCGTTTATCGTTGTTCTAGTTTTTTTAAAGCCATATCGTCAATTGATGTGGTTTTTGCATTTAGTTATCAGCGGAGTAATTACAGTTCTTATTTTGAATCCCGTTACTGAGATCGGCTTACGGGTTCAGAAAGATTTTTCCGTATCTGATTCCTTGAAGGGCTGGTCCTATATCATAGTAGGCTCTTTACTCTCTGCAGCAATCTCTTATGTACTTGAACGCTGGATTTCGCCGTGGTTAGAACAAAAAACAACTGCAGTTTCTAATAAACGATGGGGAAGTTTCCTAATACCTGTCGGCGGAGCAGTTTTGGCAGGTCTTCTGTTGTTTATTCTTATAGGAACGAATGTTAAAAATATGCTTCCTGAGAACATTACAACACGGTTGGAAACTATTAACTTCCAACAACATAGTGTTCTCGAGCGGATTACTTTTTATAAAGACTCCATGAAGCTCGTAGCGGATTATCCTCTCATCGGGGCTGGTGGTGGCGCTTGGGCTGCACTTTATGCGAAGTATGAAAATAACCCTTACGACGTTCAACAGGCACATAGTTTTTATATGCAGTATCTCGTTGAAACCGGGATCATTGGAATGCTCGTTCTTATGGCTTTTCTTATCTATATTTATTGGAACTACATCCGTTCGTATATAAACGCCAATGATCAAGAACGTGATAGTTATTTTTTGTACTTCATACTTTCAACGAGTATTCTTATTCATAGTGCAATGGACTTTAACATGAGTTATGTGTACATTGGTATACTTGTTTTCATATCTCTTGGGGGGATGACTGCTTCCATTAAGTCAAAACCAATCGAGAAACGTACGCAAAAAACATACCAGATTGCATTGACAAGTATTCTAGGAGTAGTTGGTATCGGCCTTTTCATTACTTCCATTCTCTTTGTTCAAGCATCTAGCTCGTTTGCAAGTGCAAAACAAATCGTCCTTGCAACTCAGGATTTTAACAAGACGATGGATCAGTTAAGAAAAGCAAAGAGCATTCGCTCTACTCACCCGGAATACGCAGCTTTCGAAGCGAATCTATACATGTCAGTATATGAACAACAAAAAGATGAGCAGTTCTTCGCAGAAGCGGAAAAGGTGTTGAAAAATGCACTGGGGGATAACCCTCATAATAAATCGCTGCTATTGCAGCTAATCAAGCTCTATAACATAAAGGGGCTGGACGAACAAGTCTATACCGTATATTCTCAAAACTCATCCAACTTCCCTTGGGACATGAAATGGTACGGTGAATATATGGATAAGGCTTTACGCGAGGGGTATAAAGCTATATCAACAGCACCAGACCAAAAAGAAGGGTATTTGAACGAGGTCATCGCCGCGTTTGAGCATGTCAAAGCAGGCGTGGAGCACTTGAAGACATTGCCGGAAGGACAGCTTCAAGGTAATCCATTTTACGTTACTTCTAGTATGGCTATGAATGCAGGACGCGCATATGTAATGAAGGGGGATCCTGCTAAGGCGGCTGAAACGATGAAGCCATACTTGCACGAGGACTTAACTGACTCGAAAAACCCTGAGAATACCCCTGAGGACAATCGTGAGCTCGCACGTTGGTACGTAGCTGCAACGATCAAACAGGGGCAAGTGGATCAGAATTGGTATAACAAACTTGTTGCACTAGGTTCAGACCAAAAAGAGCAGATTGATCAAATCGTGGAAATGAAATTTTAAGCTGAATAATCGAATGGATACAACAAAAAGGAACGTTCCAATGGCGGGACGTTCCTTTTTCTGTTCACCTTTATTTTTCATACTCAACTATCATACGCTTCATATACTCAAGTAAATCTCCCCGCAGCTCTGGGCGCTGCAGTGCGTAATGCAGTGTCGTCTCAATAAAGCCGAGTTTCTCACCAACGTCATGCCGTTGACCATCGAAATGATAAGCTAACACACTTTGTTCTGCGCTTAGCTGTGCAATCGCATCCGTGAGCTGTATTTCTCCGTTGACACCCGCTTCCTGCTGTTCCAACAGTTCAAATATACGCGGAGTAAGTATATATCGTCCCATGATGGCCCAATTCGATGGAGCCGACTCTTTGTCTGGCTTCTCTACTAGCTGTTCTGCACGAATGAGTCGCTCTTCTACAGAAGGGCCTGCTACGAGTCCGTAACGTGACACATGCTCCCAAGGGACTGGCTGTACGCCAACAATCGAGGATTCGTAACGATCATATACGTCAATCATTTGTTTCAAGCAAGGTACCTCGGCTTGTACGATATCGTCTCCAAGCAGTACAGCGAACGGTTCATTTCCGATAAATTTGCGAGCACACCATATCGCGTGTCCTAATCCCCGTGGCTCTCTTTGCCGGATATAATGAATGTTGGCCATCTCGGAGGATTTCCGTACTTCTTCTAACAGCGCTAGCTTATCTTTCTCCAACAGGTTATGCTCGAGTTCAAAGTAATTATCAAAATGATCCTCGATAGCCCGCTTTCCCCTACCTGTAACAATAATGATATCTTCGATGCCGGAGTCTACTGCCTCTTCCACAATGTACTGAATCGTCGGCTTGTCTACAATCGGCAGCATTTCTTTTGGCATTGCTTTTGTTGCAGGCAAAAAGCGCGTACCCAGCCCTGCGGCTGGAATAATTGCCTTTCTAATCTTCATCTTAAGCCTCTCCAATCTCAATCGTTCATCTAACTCCATCCGTTCATACCTGATGCTAACTTTAGTATACATGAAAAGGGATCAAGAAATATACTTACCAAGGTATACGTCATTGATTTTATTACTCATTTAACTTATTGCTCCTGTTCAGTATCATAGTTAACGTAAATAGCAATAATATGCATCCATCTTTTTTGAAGAATCTCCTTCTGTACTTCCTCCTTCGGATAAAATCTACAGATTACTCACCGTAATCAGTAAAAGATATGAACTCGAAATGGACGCCTTTCTAACAAAAAAACTCGAACCCAGATTTCCATGCAGTTCACTACACATTCCATCTAGGTCGAGTCGATTATTGTAACTTTACGTTATTAAGTTAATGACCACTACTTACTTCACCAATTGCCCACGCGTTACGCCGAGCTGGTTGGTTGCCTTCAGCTTGCGCCATACTTCCGTGCCGCTGATTTCACCGCGAAGTGCACGGCCGTACAGGTCGATTACCTCTTGCACTTGCTCTGGCGTTTCCTCCAAGAACTCGACACGGTATGTGCCAACGCCAAGCTCCAGGAAGTTAACCAAATACTCTGCACCCGACTGCTCAATCGCGTTGTACACGGTATTACGGCAGCCCTCGTCTACCCGAACAGGGTGGGACATGCCGATGCGGTCACGCAGGGATACACGGTGCTCCTCGCACGGACGACCGCAGTTCGTGTAGTCTGTTCCTTCGCTTAGGAATGTGCAGTACACGCAGTGCTCGGTATGGAACATCGGCAAATGCTGATGGATGACGATCTCCAGCATCGATGTATCTGCATGACGCAGCATATCGACCATTTGCTGAATGTTCAAGTCATATGATGGTGTAATGCGATCCAATCCTGCTTCCTTGAACAGCTGTACCGTCTTATGGTTCGCCACGTTCAAGGAGAAGTCCCCGATCAGCTGCGGGAACGGCTCGCCTTCCGGCTTGCCAGGGCAGATGGCCAGCTGCGGATCATTTGCAGCCTGCTCTATAACCTCTTGGCTAGGCATCCCTGATGACGCCCTCTTGCTCTCCCATTCCGCCTTCTCCAACTGGTAGTAATTCAGTGCACCCGTGTTGCGGACGAGCACTGCATCCGGCTTCAGGTTCAAGATGTTGCGATGGTATCCGTTCTCGTTCGGCATATGGATGCGCGGCGTTACCAGTGCAATCGGCTTGCCTGCTGCGCGGCATGCTTCAATGGCAGCAGGGAACTGCTTAATGAATTCAAAGTCAGCGTAAATCAACGATACATCTGTCTTCACGGCAGCCTGCACCTGTTCCAAGTTGCGGCACATCGCTGTCAACTGAGCACCGCCAAACGGTACTGGCGTCTGCTCCTTAACAGCATCACCCATAGCCGCGATATCGTGCTTCACGTATACCGGCGGTTTCGGACGTTCTCCTGCAAGCTCCTCCACGGCATGGCGGCGAATCGCATTCAACTCGCGCATCGGAACGATAACATCGCCTTCAAGCGCCGATTCCAATGCCTCAAGCTGATACACTGTACCGCCCAGACGACCGAGTTGCTCACGCAAGAGTGCCTCGTCCATCGGACGTTTTTGTGCAACCTCAAGCGGAAGCTCCGAATCCACTTGAACGACTGTTCCCTTTTGCACGTCCGTCCACCACGTACGCAGTGGCTCGCCAGCACGGCCTTCAACACGCACATGCACAGGGAAGACACGGTAAGGCTTGTCCGTCTCAAACGTGGCACGCATACGCTTATCGAGCGCCTGGTCGCTCGTCTTCCAGATCCGATCCCCAACATGAACGCGGCGCAAGTCCACGTCATTGCGTCCTGGCACGATGTCTACAATCCAGCCTTCC
>Ga0102589_1001523_pt1 | contig 30764 bp, 30 predicted proteins | sample AraplaMF_Col_mLB_FD_76858 | JGI IMG/M metagenome (GOLD analysis project Ga0102589, IMG submission 76858) | Arabidopsis root microbial communities from the University of North Carolina, USA - plate scrape MF_Col_mLB | ecosystem: Host-associated > Plants > Roots > Endosphere | place: USA...
CCTTGAGCAGCAGCGTGCCCAGGTAGGGCACGAAGTACACCGAGACGATCCAGCTCAGCACCAGCGCGATCACCGTCACCGCGAAAATCGCGAAGGTGTATTCACCGGTGGTGGACTTGGCCAGGCCAATGGGCAAAAAGCCCGTGGCGGTGATCAGTGTGCCCGTCAGCATGGGCATGGCGGTGATCTCATAGGCAAAGGTGGCGGCGCGCACTTTGTCGTAGCCCTCCTCCATCTTGCGCACCATCATCTCGACGGCAATGATGGCGTCGTCCACCAGCAGGCCCAGCGCGATGATCAGCGAGCCCAGCGAAATCTTGTGCAGGCCTATGCCGTAGTACCACATGGCCAGGAAAGTCAGGCTCAGCACCAGCGGGATGGTGATACCCACCACAAGGCCGGGCCGCATGTCGATGTAATAGCGCTTCCAGATCGGCAAGGGGCCACCGCCATTGGTCGGGCGTTTGTGAAAGCCCAGGCTGATGAAGCTCACAGCCAGCACGATCACCACGGCCTCGATCAGCACGCGCACGAATTCGTTCACCGAGGTGGACACCGCCTTGGGCTGATTCTGCACATTCACCAATTTGATGCCGGCCGGGAGGGTCTTGTCGATGCGCTCCGACAGCGCCGTGAGCGACTTGCCCAACGCAATGATGTCGCCGCCCTTGGCCATGGACACGCCCAGTGCGATCACTTCCTTGCCCTGGTGGTGCACCTTCACCGAAGGCGGGTCCACATAGCCGCGCTTGATCTCGGCAATGTCGCCCAGCTGCAGCTGGCCGCCCGAGCTGCCGCGTATCGGCATGGCACGCAGCTGCTCTATCACCTCGAACTGGCCCGCCACGCGCACCTGCACCACGTCCAGCGGCGTCTGCACCGCCCCAGCCGCTTCAACCGCGTTTTGCTGGCCGAGCTGGGCCAGCACCTGGTTCAGGTCCAGTCCCAGCTGCGCCAGGCGCTTTTGCGAGATCTCGATAAAGACTTTTTCGTCCTGCACGCCGAAGAGCTCGACCTTGCTTACGTCCGGCACGCGCAGCAGTTGCTGGCGCACATCGTCGGCAAAGGTCTTGAGCTCGGCATAGTTGAAGCCGTCGGATTCCAGCGCGTAGATCACGCCGTAGACGTCGCCGAATTCGTCGTTGAAGAAAGGGCCCTGGATGCCGCCCGGCAAGGTGCCGCGCATGTCGCCGATTTTTTTGCGCACCGAATACCAGACGTTGGCAACCTCGCTGGGCTTGGAGGAGTCCTTGATCTGGAAAATGATCTGCGACTCGCCGGGCTTGGAATAGCTGCGGATGCGATCGGCATACGGCGCTTCCTGCAGCGTACGCTCCAGCTTGTCGGTGACCTGCTCGGCCACCTGCTGCGCCGTGGCGCCCGGCCAATAAGTGCGCACCACCATGGCGCGGAAAGTGAAAGGCGGGTCTTCGTCCTGCCCGAGCTGGAAATAGGACGCAAAGCCCAGGATCATCAGCACCAGCAGCAGATAGCGCGTGAGCGCCGGATGATCCAGCGCCCATTTTGAAAGGTTGAAGCGGGTCGAGGGCGAAGCGAGTTCGCCGGCGGGGCCCTTGCCGTCGTGGGAGTCTTGCGTCATGGCCGCCTCACTTCGCGCCGGAGGCGGCGGATGCGGGTGCCGCGGCTGCCGCCATGGCATTCGGGCTGGTCTGCGCCGGCGTCGCGCCGGCCAGGGCCACACTGGGCTGGTAGAAGGTGACCTTCTGGCCCGGCGACAGCACGTGCACGCCGGCGCTCACCACCAGCATGCCGGCCTGCAGGCCCGAGGCCACGACCACATCGTTGCCGTCGGCCGTGGCGACCTGAATGATTTGCGGCTTGACCGTCATGCTGGCCTTGTCGACCACCCACACCGCCGTGGCCTTGCCTTCCTGGCGCAGCGCCGTGGTCGGCAGCTTGATCACCGGCACACCGACGGCGCTGCCCGATTCCGGCACCACATACACCGTGGCGCCCAGCGGCGGCGGTTCCTTGGCATCAATAGAAACCTTGACGGTATAGGTGCGCGTGACCGGGTCGCTGCTGGCGGCGACTTCACGGACCTTGCCGGCCATTTCGGTGTTTTGCGCCCAGGCGCGTATCGTCACTGCCGAGCCGGCCTTGATGCCGGCCACCTTGTCTTCAGGCACCGAGAACACCACGTCGCGCACGCCGTCGGCCGCGATGCGCACCACCGGCACGCCCGCCGCCACGACCTGGCCCGGCTCGGCCTCGATGGCGGTCACCACACCCGACACATCGGCCACCAGCACCGCGTAATTGGCCTGGTTGCCCTGCACGGCGAACTGCGACTGCGCCTGCTCGAGCTGCGCCTGCGCCGCCTTGAGGGTGGTTTCGCGGCGCTCCAGTTCAGCGCCGCTGATGAAGTTCTGCTCCTTGAGTTCCTTGTAGCGCTTGAAGTCGGCGGCGGCCAGGTCGCGGTTGGTGGTGGCTGCGGCTACCTGGGCGCGGGCCGAATCGGCGGCCAGCCTGAAGTCCTGCGGGTCCAACTGGGCCAGCACCTGCCCGGCCTTGACGCGCTGGCCCAGCTCGGCCTGGCGTTTGATGATCTTGCCGCCTACCCGGAAGCCCAGCCTGGACTCGACCTGGGCTTTGACCTCGCCCGCATATTCATGGCTGGACGAAAACGCGTTGGTCCCCACGGTGACCACCTTCACGGCGCGAACCGGTTCCTCAGGTGGGGCGGACTTGGAACAGGCGGCCAGCAGCACAGCGGCGCCCACCACGGAGAAAACGGTTTTATTCATGGTCGGATTGTTGTGAAAACTCAGGAGCATGCGGTCAGTTCAAGCCTGGGGGCAAAGCTTCGCAAACCCACTACTGACTGACCGGTTAGTAATCTAGGGTAAATGCCCATGCTTGTCAAGCGACAATCGACCAAATGACCCCCGGCCTCCAACAGCCCAGCACCCCAGTCCCCTTGCAGGGCGTGTCGCATTACGAAAATTTTCCCGTCGCCTCGCTGCTGTGTCCGCCACGGCTGCGCCCGCCCATCGCAGCGATTTACTGGTTTGCCCGCACAGCCGACGACCTCGCCGACGAAGGCGACGCGCCGCCGCAGGCCCGCCTGAACGACCTGGCCGCTTACCGCGCCGACCTGATGGCGACCGCAACCGGCCTGCCGCCCTCGCCTCGCTGGGCGCCGGTCTTCGGGCAACTTCGGCCGCAACTCGCCCAATTTGAACTCCCCGTGAATCTGCTGGCCGACCTGCTGAGCGCATTCGAGCAGGACGCGGTGAAACAGCGCTATGCCGACGAGGCCGAACTGCTGGACTACTGCAAGCGCTCGGCCAACCCCGTGGGCCGGCTGCTGCTGCACCTCTACGGCCTGCACGACGACGCTTCGTTGCGGATGAGCGACGACATCTGCACGGCCCTGCAGCTGATCAACTTCTGGCAGGACCTCGGCGTGGACATCCCGCGCGGCCGCATCTACCTGCCGGCCGATGCGTGGGCCCGCCATGGTGTCGATGAAGCGCAGCTGCTGGCGCTGCAGGCCAACGCCAACACGCTCGGGCTGATCGCCGAGCATGTGCATGCTGCCCGCGCAATGATGATCAGGGGCACCCCCCTTTGCAAAAAGATTCCGGGTCGCGGCGGCTGGGAGCTGCGCCTGGTCGTGCAAGGTGGTTTGCGCGTCCTCGACAAGATAGAAATGCAGGGCTTCAACACCTTGCAGCGGCGTCCCAAGCTCAATCCCTGGGACTTGGTGGTGATGGGCTGGCGTGCCTTGTTCATGCGCTGATCCTGTCAATGTCTGCAGGCATCCCATGTGACAATCGCCGCATGACGCCTGAGCAGTATGTCCAGCAAAAAGCCGCCGCATCCGGCAGCAGTTTTTATTACGCCTTCCTGTTTTTGCCCAAAGAGCGCCGAGCCGCCATCACGGCCTTTTATGCCTTTTGCCGCGAGATCGACGATGTGGTCGATGAAGTCACCGACCCCGGCGTGGCCCGCACCAAGCTGGCCTGGTGGCAAAACGAGGTCCTGAAATCCTATGCCGGCGAGCCGACGCACCCGGTGATGAAGGCGCTGATGCCGCTGGCCGCCACCTACCGCATCGAGGCCCGCCACCTGCAAGCCGTGATTGAGGGCTGCCTGATGGACCTTGAGCAAAACCGCTACCTCGACTATCCCGGCCTCAAGCAGTATTGCCATCTGGTGGCAGGCATCGTGGGCGAGGTCGCCGCGCGGATTTTCGGCCAGGCCGATGAAGCCACCACGGCCTACGCCCACAAGCTGGGCCTGGCCTTCCAGCTCACCAATATCATCCGCGACGTGGGCGAGGACGCGATGCGCGGGCGCATCTACCTGCCCGTCAACGAGCTGCAGCAGTTCGACGTGAAAGCGCACGAGATCTTGAAGCGCCAATACTCCGACCGCTTTACCGCGCTGATGAAATTCCAGACCGAGCGCGCCCTGGCGCTTTACGACGAAGCGCTGGCCATGCTGCCAGAAACCGACCGCCGCGCGCAAAAACCCGGCCTCATGATGGCCAGCATCTACCGCACGCTGCTGCGCGAGATTGCGCGCGATGGCTACCAGGTGCTGCACCAGCGCGTGAGCCTCACGCCTCTGCGAAAGTTTTGGCTCGCGTGGAAGACCCAAGCCTTCGGCAAGGTTGTTTAAATGAGAGTTGCCGTCATAGGCGCAGGCTGGGCCGGCTGTGCGGCGGCAGTGGAAGCGACGCGCCTGGGTTACCAGGTCACGCTGTTTGAAACCACACGCGTCGCGGGGGGGCGGGCGCGCCGCGTAGGCAGCACCATGTCGGGCGAGCCTGTGGTGCTCGACAACGGCCAGCACATCCTGATAGGTGCGTACGCCGAAACGTTGCGCCTGATGAAAGACCTGGGTGTGGACACAAGCGCCACGCTGTTGAGGATGCCGCTGACATTGCAGTTCCCTGACGGCGACGGCCTCAAACTCCCGCAGCTGCCGGCTCCGCTGGATGCGCTGGCCGGTATCCTGCTGGCGCGCGGCTGGTCCCTCTCCGACAAGCTCTCCATGCTCAAAGTCGCGGTGGGTTGGCAGCTCAAGAAATTCCAGTGCGCGCCCACCGACTCCGTCGCCGACCTGTGCCGGGGCCTGGCGCCCGACGCCATGGCCGCGCTGATCGAACCGTTATGCATATCGGCGCTCAACACGCCCGCCGAACGCGCCAGCGGCCAGGTCTTCCTGCGCGTGATGCGCGACGCGCTTTTCTCGGAAAGCGGCGGTTCCAACCTGCTGCTGCCGCGCACCGACCTCAGCGCCCTGCTGCCCGACGCGGCGCTGGCCTGGCTCAGCGCACAAGGCAATGCGCCGCGCTTGGGTGCGCGCGTGCAGGCCATCGCCCCCGCGGGCTCAGGCTGGGTGGTGAGCACCGATACCAGCGAAGCTTTCGACTGCGTGGTATTGGCCTGCCCGCCTCACGAAGCCGCGCGGCTGGTTGAAGGCAGTGGCGTCGCCGCTGCCGATTGGCTTGCGCAGGCGCAGGGGCTGCAATACGAAGCCCTGACGACCGTGTATGCTTGGGCGCCGGGTGCGCGGCTTGAGCTACCCATGCTGGCATTGCCCTCAGACGTCGCCGGGCCGGCCCAATTCGTGTTTGACCGGGGGCAACTGGGCGGCCCGGCGGGCCTGCTGGCCTTTGTGATCAGCGCCAGCACCGGTGACAGTGGCACGCTGACCGCGCAGGTGCTGGCACAGGCGAAATCGCAACTGTGGCATCTGGGGCTGGGCTCTATGGAGGCCGTGCAAACCATTGTGGAAAAACGCGCCACCTTTGCTTGCACCCCCGGTTTGCTGCGTCCCGGCGCCGAAGTTTCTCAAGGCCTTTATGCCTGCGGCGACTACATTGCGGGGCCCTACCCCGCCACACTGGAAGGCGCGGTGCGCTCAGGGCTTGAAGCGGCCCGGCACCTCCACTGAACCGCTCAGGCGCTCTTGGCCATCAAACGCACCGTGCGGTAAGCGGGCCGCGACAGGCAGCGTTGCAGCCACTCATCCACCCGCGGGCACTGCGCCAACAAGCCGGCCGCACCCTGTATCCAGGCCAGGACCGACGCCACGCAGACGTCGGCCGCGGTAAAGCGCTCGCCGGCCAGGTAGGGGCGCGTCTGCAAATGCTGGTCAAGCACGCGTAGCGGCACCAGCAGGTGGCGCTCGGCGTCGTCGGCCAGCTGGGACTTGCGGCGCTCGACCGGCATCAGGATGCGGTGCATCAGAAAGGCCAGCGCATCCTTTTCGCACTCAGTAACTACCCAGAAGCTCCAGCGCAGGATCTCGGCCTGCTCGGCAGGGTTTTCCGCGGCCAGCAGCGGCACGCCGGACGCCCTGAAACGCTCCGCCAGGTAAAGCACACAGGCCATGGACTCCCAGACCAGCACGCCGTCGTCGTCCACAACGGGGATGCGCCCGTTCGGGTTGATGGCGAGGAATTCCGGCGTGCGCGTTGCACCGCCCGTGAAAGGCAGCGGGATGTGTTCATGGGCCAGCCCCATTTCGTGGGCCAGCCACAGCGGGCGCGCCGCGCGCGATGCGGCCGTTCCATAGATCTTGAGTGTCATGAAAGCCCTCTCGCAAAAAGCCCTGACGCACCGGCCCGCATCAACGCGGGAACAGGTCGCACAACTCGGTCAGTGTGGCCACGGTCTCGTGCGGCACGGCGGGATGCGCCCACAACTGGTCGGAACGGTTCACCCACACCGTCTGCATGCCGCAGTTGAGCGCGCCCAGCACGTCCAGCGTGGCATCGTCACCCACATGCAGCACTTCCCCGGGTTGCACATCCACCGCCCCTGCGGCGGCGTGGAAGATGCGCGGGTCGGGTTTACCCACCCCGAACTCCTGGGCGCTGATGCTGGCCCTGAAATAGCTGTCTATGCCTATACGCCGGATGTCGGCATTGCCGTTGGACACCGCCACCAGCGGGTAGCGCCCGGACAGGAACTCGAGCGCCAGCACCGCGTCCTCAAACAGCGTGACCTTGTTGCGTTCGTCAAAAAAGACATTGAAGGCCGGCTCGGCCAGCAGGGGGTCTTCGCGCGAGCGGTACAAGGCCAGCCGTATCGCCTCGCGGCGTATGGCGCTGAGGTTGTATTTGAGTTCGGGCCGCGAGCGGGTCACGTGCTCGCGGATTTCATGCCGCGTGGCGGGATTGGAAAACAGCGCCGCGGTCATGGGAGCATGCAGGCTGAGCCAGTCGTCCAGTGCTTTCTCGGCTCTTTCGATGGCTGGCCAGATTGGCCACAAGGTGTCATCGAGGTCCAGCGTGATGGCTTTGATGGTAGTCAGGTCGAGCATAGTAAGAAGCAAAGTTAAGAACCTGTTTAGGCCGTAAACAGGTTCTCAGCGAGAATAACCCATGTTTTTTCGCCCACGCTTCGCTCCCGAACCGCCCTTCTCCCATGGCGCGCCGCCGGTCGGCGCCGCCGCTTCTCCCACCACCGCCGTCCTGCTGTGCAACCTCGGAACACCCGATGAAGCCAGCGCGCCGGCGCTGCGCCGCTACCTGGCCGAATTCCTGGGTGACCCGCGCGTGGTTGAAATTCCCAAGCCGCTGTGGTGGCTGATCCTGCACGGCATCATCCTGCGCGTGCGCCCCAAAAAGTCGGCTGCCAAATACGCCAGCATCTGGATGAAGGAAGGCTCGCCGCTGCGGGTCTGGACGCAAAAGCAGGCCACCATGCTGGGGGGCTACCTGGCGGTGCGCGGCCAGCCTGTCGCGGTGCGCTATGCCATGCGCTACGGCAGCCCTTCCATCGCTTCGCAGCTGAGCCAGCTCAAGGCCGACGGCGTGGAGCGCGTGCTCATACTGCCGGCCTACCCGCAGTACAGCGGCACCACCACCGCCAGCGTGTTTGACGCGGTCTACCAATGGGCGGCGCGCATACGCCGCATCCCCGAACTCCGCTTCGTCAACCACTACCATGACCATGGCGGCTACATCAAGGCACTGGCTGCCCGCGTGCGCGAGCACTGGCACACGCAGGGCCGGGGCGAACAGCTGGTCATGAGCTTTCACGGCGTGCCCGAACGCACGCTGGCGCTGGGCGACCCCTACCACTGTGAATGCCACAAGACCGCCCGCCTGCTGGCCACACAACTGGGCCTGGAGCCCGCGCAGTACAAGGTCACTTTTCAGTCACGCTTCGGCAAGGCCAAATGGCTTGAGCCCTATACCGAACCCACACTGGTGGCCATGGCCCAGGCCGGCGTCAAGCACGTCGACCTGATCTGCCCGGGCTTTACCGGCGACTGCCTGGAGACCCTGGAAGAAATCAACATGGAGGCGCGCGAAGCTTTCCTGCATGCGGGCGGCAAGGAGTTCAACTACATCCCGTGCCTCAACGACAGCCATGAATGGATTGCCGGGCTTGCCGAAATCGCGCAGCAGCACCTGGCGGGTTGGCCGGTGCAGGCCGATGCCGCCGAAGCGGCCAAGGGGCTGGCGGCTTCGCGCGAACGGGCTTTGGCCCTGGGTGCGAAGAAATAGCCGGGCCGACCCAAGCTTCGATCAGGCCTTGAGCTTGAGCAGTTGCACCATCAGTTGCGTGGTCTTCACATCGAAGTCGATAAAGCTGCCGAGGTCGGGCCCCGACATCCAGGACTGCTCCCAATAGCTTTCCTTGAGCGTCTTCTTCCAGAGCTCATAGGCCAGTGAAGCCTTCACGGCCTCCACCATCTCGGCCTGTCGCGCGGCCGGCACGGCGGCGCCGGTAAACACGGCGCGCCAGTTGGTGAGGTCAACGTCCAGGCCCTGTTCGCGCACCGACTTGACGCCGTAAGCGGCTTTTTTGGAAGAGACACCGAGGGCGCGCAGCTTGCCGCTGGCCAGTTCCGCCCTGAAGGTGCCGTAGCTGGAAACGCCGGCCGCCGCCTTGCCGCCCATCACCGCATCGACCAGCTCGAAGTTGCGCGCAAAAGGCAGGTAGACCGCATCTTCCGGCTTGGCGCCGGCGGCCTTGGCCAAGAGGCCCGCGAACACATGGTCCGCACCGCCGACCGCGCCTATGGCCATGGACGTCTGCTTGGCGTTGGTGCGCAGGCGCTCCACCAGTTCGTTGATGGTCTTGAGCGGCGATGCGGCCGCCACCACGACGACCGGGTAGTCGCTGGTCAGGCGAGCGACCGGCTTGACCTTGCCGAGGTCCACGGCCGGCTTTTGCAACGCCAGCGCACCGACGAGGTTGCTGTCGCCCATGAAGAAGGTGTTGGGATCGGCGTTGTACTTCTGCACATACCAGGCCAGGCCGGCAGTGCCGCTGCCGCCTTCCTTGTTCTCGTATTCGATCTCGTCAGTCAGGCCCTGGCCCACCAGGGCATCACCCAGGGCCCGGCCGGCTTCGTCGAGCGCGCTGCGGGACACGGCGGGAATGACGATGCGCAGCTTGGGAGCCAGCTTGCTCTTGGGCACGGACTGGGCCCACAGCGGAGCTGCCGCTGCGGCCATACCCAAACCAGTGAGTGCGCCCAGAACCGTGCGTCGTTGGATAGTCAGCATGTTTACCCCTCCAAGGCCATGGTAGATGTACTTTCCAGGCAATGGCTAGGTGTTTGATCCAGTACCCGGGCTCTTGCATCCGAGCACTTTTCATGCCACACGCAAGCGCACGGGCGCGGCGCTAAACCTGAACGTCTGAATGCGAAAACACACGCCCCGGTGCGCGGGGCATGTGCAGTTCAGGCTGCAGGTTCAGGCTTTGAGCTTGAGCAAATGCACCATGACCCGCGAAGTGGTCAGGTCGAAGTCGATGAAACTCGTGAGGCTGGGACCCGACAGCAGCGAGGACTCCCAGTGGTTCTGCTTGAGCGTTTTCTGCCAGGACTCATGGCCGGTGGCCGCCCTCACGGCTTCCAGCATTTCCGCCTGGCGCGCCTCCGGCACGTTCTGGCCGGTGAACACGCCGCGCCAGTTGGCCATGTCCACGTCCACGCCTTGCTCGCGGATCGACGGAATGCCGAAGACCGTGCGCTTGGACGATACGCCGATGGCGCGCAGCTTGCCACTGGCGAGTTCGTCGGCGAATTCGCTGTAGCCCGAGATACCGGCCGCCGCTTTGCCGCCCAGCACGGCTTGCACCACTTCGGCGCCGCCGGCAAAGGGCAGGTACACCAGCTCTTCAGGCTTGCTGCCGGCCGCGCGGGTGAACACGCCGGCGAACACATGGTCCACGCCGCCGGCGGAACCGCCCGCGATGGGCACATCCTTGGGGTTAGCGCGCATGCGCCCGGCAAGGTCAGTAATGGTGCGCACCGGCGAGTTGGCGGCGACCACCACCACCAGGTAGTCGCTGGTCAGGCGCGCGATCGGACGGATGCGGGTCATGTCGACGGCGGGCTTTTGCAAGGCCACAGCGCCCACCATCACCATGCCGCCCATCAGCAAGGTATTGGCATCGCCGCTGTATTTTTCGGCGTAGTAGGACAGGCCTATGGTGCCGCCCTTGCCGCCCTTGTTTTCGTACTCGATTTCATCCGTCGCGCCGGCGCCCACCAGGGCGGTGCCCAGCGCGCGGCCGGTCTGGTCCCAACCACCACCGGCATTCGCCGGAATCACGATACGCAGCTTGGGCGCCAGCTTGACCGCCTTGGCTTTGGGTTGTGCGCCGGCCGCCGGCGGCTTGGCCGCAGTCTGCGCCCATGCGGGGATGGCCCCTCCCCATGTCGCCAAACCCAGCCCGGCGAGTCCTCCCAGGGCTGTGCGTCGTTTAATGGTCAGCATATCGTCTCCTTTGTCGTTGGAACCTCAGCTTGCAGTTTTGCTCCTTGTCCAGTATTTGGCAAGGCGGGGAAGTACCAGCACCGCCACCACGATCACGACCAGCGTGATCGACATGGGGCGCTGGAAGAACACCATGGCGCTGCCCTCGCCTATCGACACGGCGTTGCGCAGTTGCGCCTCGGCCAGAGGGCCCAGGATCATGCCGACCACCACAGGCGCGGTGGGGAAGTCGTACCGGCGCATCAGCACCCCCAGCAGCCCGATGGCATACAGCAGGAACAGGTCGAACGCACTCTGACGCATGCCGTAAGCCCCCACCGTCGCGAAGATCAGGATGCCCGCATAGAGCTGCGGCTTGGGAATCTTCAGCAGCTTGACCCACAGGCCCACCATGGGCAGGTTCAGCACCAGCAACATCACGTTGCCGATGTACAGCGAAGCGATCAGCGCCCACACCAGCGCGGCGGAAGTCGTGAACAGCTGCGGCCCAGGCTGGATGCCGTAGTTCTGGAAAGCACCCAGCAGGATGGCCGTGGTGTTGGAAGTCGGTATGCCCAGCGTCAACAGCGGAATCAACGCCGCCGTCACCGTGGCGTTGTTGGCCGCTTCGGGGCCTGCCACGCCTTCGATCGCGCCCTTGTTGCCGAACTCGGCCCTGATTTCGGGGCTCGCCAGTTTCTTTTCCGTCGCGTAGCTCAGAAAGGTCGGTATCTCGGTACCGCCGGCCGGAATGCAACCGAAAGGCGTGCCGATCGCGGTGCCGCGCAGCCAGGCGGGAATCGAGCGCTTCCAGTCGGCCTTGGTCATGTGCACGCGGCTGAGCTTGTTCTGGTCCTCCACCGTTTTGCCCTCATAGAGCACGGCGTAAAGCACCTCGGCAACCGCGAACAGGCCGACGGCCACCAGCACGATCTCAATGCCGTCCAGCAGTTCCGGGATGCCGCCGGTGTAGCGGCCCTGGCCCGAGATCTGGTCCAGGCCGACACAGCCGGCAGCCAGGCCGATCAACAGTGCCGTCATGCCGCGCAAGGTGCTCTTGCCCAGCACGGCGCTCACCGTGGTGAAGGCCAGCAGCATCAGCAGGAAATACTCGGGCGGGCCCAGCTTGACGGCGAACTCCGCCACAAAGGGCGCAAACAGCGTGACGATGACGGTGGCAATGGTGCCCGCCACGAAAGAGCCGATGGCGGCGGTTGCCAGCGCGGCGCCGGCTCGCCCACTCTTGGCCATCTTGTTGCCTTCCATCGCCGTGACCATGCTGGCGGTTTCGCCGGGTGTGTTCAGCAGGATGGATGTGGTGGAGCCGCCATACATGGCACCGTAGTAAATGCCCGAGAAGAAAATCATCGAGGCGGTTATGTCGACCTTGGCGGTGATGGGCAGCAGCATGGCCACCGCAACCGCCGGGCCTATGCCGGGCAGCACACCCACGGCCGTGCCCAGGGCACAGCCCACCAGGCACCAGAGCAGGTTGACCGGCGTGATCGCCGTGGCGAAGCCTGCCATCAAAGCATTGAAAATTTCCATGTCAGATCCACCCCGTGTTCGTCAGGCCCGGCAGGTTGATCGCCAGGAATTTGGTGAACATCCAGAACACCGGTGCGGAAATCAAAAGGCCCACGACCAAATCGGTGACCCAGGTGCGCGGCGTGTTGACGCCGGTCTGCCCGCTCGCGCGGCGCAGGCCCTGCACCGCCAGCACATAGCACAGCGTGCAGCTCAGGATGAAGCCTATGGTGGTGATCAGCGCCGCATTGAGCAGCAGGCCCGCGGAGACCCAGACAAAACCAGGCCAGTAGGCTTGGTCAGCACCGGAGGGAGGCTCCAGCTCGCGGAAGCCGCCGCTGCGCGCTTCCCAGATGATCCAGGCGCCGCAGACCGTGAGGCCTATAGAGACCAGCCACGGAAGGAAGTTGGGACCGACGCCGCCGTAGCCGGCTTCGGAGGAAATGCCTATCGCGCCGAAAGCCAGCGCCAGGCCGGTCAGCAACACGCCGGTGCCGACCAGAGTTTGCGGCCAGACGGCCGGGGAATCTGAATTTGTCATCGTTATAGTTCCCGAAAGACGTGGGACAGACGTAAACAGTCTGGCGGCACGCCGCCCTTTCGTCAAATTTTCGTGAAATTTGAGCCCCGGGACGGCGTGGCGCCTCTTACACGCTTACGCACGCAAAGGCGTGAAGCCTCAGACCATGCCGGACTTGACCATGGTGGCGCGCAGGGCGGCGAAGTCGTCGTCGACGAACTTGGCAAAAGCATCGCCCGACAGGACGGCGGGCGTCCAGTCGTTCTTCTTGACGGCCTCGGCCCAGGCCGGCGATTTCAGCGCGGCCAGCACCAGGTCGGTCAGGGCCTTGCGCTGCTCGGCCGAGATGCCGGGGGCGCCGTAGACGCCGCGCCAGTTGCCGATTTCCACGTCAATGCCCTGCTCCTTGAGCGTTGGCACATCCACGCCGGGCAGGCGCTTGCCGGAAGTCACGGCGATGGCCTTCATCTTGCCGGCCTTGATGTATTCGGCGAACTCGCTGTAGCCGCTGCCGCCCACCGTGACGTTGCCGCCCAGAATGGCCGCCGTGGCCTCACCGCCGCCCCGGAAGGCAACATAGTTGATTTTGGAAGGATCGGCGCCGACCTTCTGCGCGATCATGGCCGCGGCGATGTGCTCGGTGGAACCGCGCGAACCGCCGCCCCACTTCACGCTGCCGGGGTCTTTCTTGAGCTGGTCGACCACGTCCTTCATGGTCTTGAAAGGCGAGTTGGCGGGCAGCACGAACACGTTGTATTCGCTGGAAAGGCGCGCAATAGGCGTGGCCTGCGACAGGCTGACCGGCGGCTTGCCGGTAATCAGGCCGCCCAGCATCACGGCGCCCATCACCATCAACGCGTTGGGGTCGCCCTTGGAACCGTTGACGAACTGGGCCAGGCCCAGCGCGCCAGCGGCGCCGCCCTTGTTGTCGTAGGTTACCGTGTCAGCGACCTTGGAGTCGGTCATGGCCTTGCCCAGGGCGCGGCCTGTGGTGTCCCAACCGCCGCCTGGATTGGCGGGGATCAGCATCTTGATGTTGGCGGCAGCGGAGGCCGACAGTGGCAGAGCACCGGTCGCGGCCAGGGCCGCCAGGGATTTCAGAAAGGTATCGCGACGCATGGGAATGTCTCCTGTGAATGGGTGCCTGTGGCGCCCGGGATGGCTGATAACCTGCCTATCATGCACCCCCTGGCTGTCAAACGGCTGTCCGGCAGGACTGGGGAAAGTGCTAATGTCTAGGGCCTGTTCACAGGCCCTACAACAGGCCCCAACCCATGACGCCCACGGTGATATCCACGGTCAAACTGCTGCTGGTGGAGGACGATGCCTCCATGCAGGCGGCGCTGCAACGCGCCCTGGGCCGGCGCGGCATGGAGGTTTTCAGCTGCACCGACGGGCGGCAGGCCCTGGCGCAGTGGACAGCCACGCAGCCCGACGTGGTGGTGCTGGACCTGACCCTGCCCGGGCTGGACGGCCTGCAGGTGCTGGCGCAGGCGCGCGGCCAGGGCCTGACGACCCCCGTGCTGATCCTGACCGCCCGCGGCACGGTAGGTGACCGCATCGTCGGCCTGAACACGGGCGCCGACGACTACCTGCCCAAACCTTTTGACCTGGACGAACTCGAGGCGCGGCTGCGCGCCCTGAGCCGCCGCCGGCCCACCGGCGCCGCCGAGCCCGGCCCAGCGCCCCAGTTTGTCGGCCACCTGCGCTACGACCGGGAAAGCGGCGCCATCTATCACCGCGACCAGGTGCTGGAACTCACGCCGCGCGAGCTGGCCCTGCTGCAGACCCTGATCGGCAAACTGGGGCATGCCGTTTCCAAGGAGCGGCTCTTCGAACTCGTGTTCCCCGGCGAAACCGACGTGCAGTACGAAGCCGTCGAAGTGGTGGTCTACCGCCTGCGCAAAAAACTGGCCCACACCGGCGTCACCCTGGTCACGCTGCGCGGCCTGGGCTACCTGCTGAAAGTGGATGCATGAGCGGCCGGGACCCAGCCCCTGGGCACTCGGCCTGGCAGGCCACCGAATTGCCCCGCGAACCCACCCGCCAACGCGCCATCTCCCTCAGACGCTATCTGCTGACCGGCATCCTGCTTCCCGTCGGCCTGCTGATCATCGTGAACACCGCCAGCCTCTACCGCCAGGCGCTGGCCGCGGTGAACACCGCCTACGACCGCACCCTGCTGGCCTCCGCCAAATCCATAGGCGAACAGCTGGACGTGACCGGCTACGACGAACAGTCGCAGTTGCGCGTGACCGTGCCCTATGCCGCGCTGGAGGCCTTCGAGGCCGACAACCAGAGCCGCCTCTTCTACCGCGTCTCCAGCCTTAAGGGAGAACTGGTCTCGGGTTTTGAGCAACTGCCTTTCTGGCGCGGCGAGATTCCCATACGCCCACCGTATTCGGCGCTGGTCGATTTTTACGACGACGTGTTCCGCGAAGACCCGGTTCGTGTGGCCGTGCTGCTGCAGCCCGTGGCCAGCGGCAAGGGCCGCGCCATGGCCGTGGTGCAGGTGGCCGAGACCCTGGAGCTGCGCAAGACGCTGGCGCGCAAAATCCTCTTTGACACCTTGTGGCGCCAGGCCGTCCTGCTGGCGGTGATCGCCCTGGTCGCGGTGGTCGTGGTGCAGCGCGCCACCCGGCCGGTGCGCCGCCTGAGCGCTGAACTGAAAGCGCGCCCCGAGGGCGACCTGACGGCGATTGCCGCGCCCGAAGCGCCGCGCGAACTGCTGCCGCTGATAGAGGCGACCAATCAGGTGATGGGCCGGCTGCAGCACCTGCTGGACAACCAGAAGCGCTTTGTGCGCGACGCTGCCCATCAGCTGCGCACGCCGCTGGCGGTGCTCAAGGTGCAGGTGCAGTCGGCGCTGCGCGGCGACATGGAAGCGCGCGACGCGCTCGGCGAAATCAACCAGACCGTGGACCGCGCAACTGTGCTGGCCAACCAGATGCTGGCCCTGGCCAAGGTGGAGCAGTTGCGCCAGCAGGCCGACCTGCAGGCCATCGATCTGGCGCAGGTGGTGCGCTCGGTGGCGCTGGACCTCTCACCGCTGATCGCCGAAAAAGACATCGACTTCGAGATCGAAACCGTGCCCGCCCAGGTCAGGTCGCACGAGTGGATGCTGGGCGAACTCACGCGCAACCTGCTGCACAACGCCATCAAGCACACCCCGGCCGGCGGCCCGCTGGCCGTGCGCATCGTGCGCGACGCCAGCTTTGTCGCGATGACGCTCAGCGACAGCGGGCCCGGCGTGTCGGCCGAGCTGTCGGCGCGGCTGTATGAGCCGTTTTCGGCGGGCGACGTGCGCCACGGCTCCGGCCTGGGGCTGGCCATCTGCCGCGAGATCGTCGAAACCATGCACGGCAGCATTAGCCTGGAAAACCGTGTCGTGCACGGCCAGGTCACGGGGCTGGACGCGGTGGTCCGCCTGCCCGTCGCCTGAACCACCCATGCGCCCGGCAAGGGCATTGCCTTGGTTCAAAATAGCCGCCAATGGATAAATTGCGCATCGACAAATGGCTGTGGGCCGCCCGCTTTTACAAAACCCGCACACTCGCGGTTGAGGAAATCGACAAAGGCCGGGTCAAGGTCAACGACGTCGAGGCCAAGCCATCGCGCGAAGTCAAAGCCGGTGACACCATCACATTGCGCCAGGGCCCGGTGACCCGTACGCTGCTGGTACGCGGCATCAGCAAGCAGCGCGGTGCGGCGCCCGTGGCGCAACAGTTGTATGAAGAAACCGAAGAAAGCCTGCGCCTGAAGGCCGAGGCGGCCGAGCAGCGCCGCCTGTCGGCCGACCCTGCCGGCGCCCTGGAGCACGGCCGGCCCACCAAGCGCGACCGCCGCTCGCTGGACAAGGCCTGGGACAGCCGCTGGAGCGCTTCAGCGGATTAAGCCGCGTAGGCCCGTTGCGCCAGAGTCTGCGCCAGGAGCGCGGCCGGGTCCACCAGGTCGAGAGCCTCCCTGCCGGGCACCGCGCTGAGCGCCAGCGGTATCTCGGTGCAACCCAGTATGAGCGTGGAAAGCCCGTGCCGCGCGACCAAGGCTTCGGCCACGCTGCTGAAGCATTTGCGCGCCAGGGGTATGTTGCCCATCTTCACGCCGTCGTAAATGCCGCGCATCAGTTGCTCACGTTCGCCGGGCTCGGGGACGTGGCATTGCAGGCCGGCCTGGCGCAGCGCCTGGTCGTAAAGGCCCGCGCGGTAGGTGCCCTCGGTGGCCAGCAGGCCCACTTCGCGCACGCCTCGCTTCGCCAGCGTTTGCGCCACCTCGCGCGCCACATGCAGCACTTCGAGTTGTGGAAAGCGCTCCTGCAACTGGCCATGCCAGGCATGGGCCGTGTTGCAGGCCACCGCCACCGTGGTGGCGCCCAAGGCCGCCAGCTTGCCCATGGCCTGCAGCATCGGGTCCAACGGCTGGTGGCCGCCCGGCCCGGGCAGTTCCAGCGCCATGCTGCGGTCGGGCACCGGCACCTGGGCCAGCCAGTGCTCGGGGAAACCCTGGTCCGACACCGGGATGTTCAGCGCGCGCATATGGTCTGCGCAGGCCTGGACAAACAGGCGCGCGAAATCCGCGCCCGCGGCAGGCCCCATGCCGCCCAGGATGCCGACCACACGGGTTCTGTTCATGTCATGTCTTTCAATTCAGTTGCCTGGATGAATGCCCGGAATCCAGGAATTCAGGTCGAACACCGCCCGCCAGGGACCTCAGTGGTCCTGGTTGACTTTGTTGTGAAGGGGAAGAACTGCCGGCACCGAAGGCCGGCAGCGGGATGGCCTGAGCCATCAGCGGGGAGCGGCGCGCGGCGCTCCCCGCGTGGGGCTTACATCGCCGGCTTGTCGCTCAGTGCCTTGAGGTTGGCCTTCAGCTCTTCACTCATGGGCAGATTCAGGTTCACGCCTTTGGGAGGAATCGGCGAGGTAAACCACTTGGCGTACATCTTGGTGAACTCACCGGACTTGATCAGGCGCGTGATGGTGCCGTCAACCAGCTTCTTGAACTCGGGGTCGTCCTTGCGCAGCATGCAGGCATAGGGCTCGACCTGCAGGGAGTCGCCCACGACTTCCAGCGATGCGGGGTTCTTGGAGTTGGCCATCAGGCCGAACAGCAGGATGTCGTCCATGGCAAAGGCCAGCGCGCGGTCGCTTTCAACCAGCAGCAGCGAATCGTCGTGGTCCTTGCCCAGGATCAGTTGCATGTCCAGCTTCTTGTCGGCGCTGTACTTGCGGATCACCTGCGCATTGGTGGTGCCGGTGGTGCTGGCGACTGTCTTCTTGGCCAGGTCGGCGTAGTTCTTGATGCCGGACGATTTTTTCACCAGCAGGCGGGTGCCGGTATAGAAATGGTTGATGGCAAAAGCCACATCCTTGCCGCGCGCCGTGTTGTTGGTGGTCGAGCCGCATTCCAGGTCATACGTGCCGTTGACCAGCAGCGGGATGCGGTTCTGCGATGTCACAGGCATGTAGGCGACTTCGAGGTTGGGCTTCTTGAGCTTCTTGCGCACGTCGTCCACGATGGCTTCGGTCAGTTCAGCGGAAAACCCCACGGAGGTCTTGGAGCCGATCAGGTAACTGAAGGGCACCGATGCCTCGCGGTAGGACACCGTGATCTTGTTGCTGTCGGCGACCTTTTTCAGCGTCGGCACGGTCTGCGCGCCTGCGGAGGCGGCCAGGCCGGCTGTCAGCAGCGCTGCGGTCATAAGGGTCGAGAGTTTCATGCGTGTCCTTTCCGGGGTGGTGGTAGTTTCGGTAACCGTTGGAAACTGGCATCGCTAGTGTAGGAACTGCGGCGCCAGCCGTGTCATTCATTTTCGCGGCAAACCCATGACCAAAACTCATGGTTTACCCAGCGCAGTGCCGTATGCCCGAAGGCATAACCGCAGGTCATGGCCTTTGTGAATTCGGCATTGTTCAAACATACGCGCCTTGCGTACAGTCGCGCTCATTGCAGAAACAACAAGGGTTTTCATCTATGCATGTATGCGTGCTCGGTGCGGGAATCGTGGGCCTCGCCACCGCCTACAGCTTGCGCCGCGCAGGCCATGAAGTTACCGTGGTGGACCGTGCCGGTCCCGGCAGCGGCGCCAGCGGCGGCAACGGCGCCCAGCTGAGCTATTCCTACGTCCAGCCGCTGGCAGACCCGGCCATCTGGCGGCAGTTGCCCAAGCTGTTGCTGTCGCCCTCCTCGCCGCTCAAGCTCAGGCCGCGCCTGGACACCCGGCAGTGGCTGTGGGGCCTGCGCTTTCTGGCCGCCTGCAACAGCAAGACCTCTCGCGACACCACAGGCCAGCTGCTGTCGCTGGCGGCGCTGAGCCGCCAGTCCTTCGACGCCATGATGGCCGAGGAAAAACTCGACAACGATTTTTCCGCCACCGGCAAGCTGGTGCTCTATTCGGACGAGGCCGCCTTCGCGGCCGCGCAGCGGCAGATGCTGCTGCAGCGCGAACTGGGCAGCAGCCAGGAAGCCGTCAGCGCCGACCGCTGCGTGGAGATCGAGCCCGCGCTCAAGAGCCGGCATGCGCAGATCGCAGGCGCCATTTACACACCCGGCGAATGCGCCGCGGACTGCCAGAAGACCTGCGACGCGCTGCTCGTGGTGCTGCGCCGTATGGGCGTGCGCTTCCTGCTGGGCACGCCCGTGGAGCGGTTGGTGCAACGCGGCAAGTCCATTGCCGCCGTGGCCACGCCGCAAGGCCACATTGAGGCCGACCGATTTGTCATGGCACTGGGTGCGGACTCGGCCCTGTTGGCGCAGGGCCTGGGCCTGCACCTGCCGGTTTACCCGCTCAAGGGTTACAGCATCACGGTGGACGTCGCTCCCGGCGAACACGCAGCGCCTTCGGTCAGCGTGACCGACAGCGCACGCAAGGTGGTGTTCGCCCGCATAGGCTCGCGCCTGCGTGTGGCCGGCATGGCCGAACTCTCGGGCTACAACACGGCCATAGACCCGGCACAGATCGCCTCACTGCAGGCATCGACCCAGACAGTTTTCCCCGGCTGCAGCCGCTTTGAGAACCTGCACCCCTGGGCCGGCATGCGCCCGGCCACCCCCACCGGCCTGCCGGTGATAGGCCGCCATGCCAAAGGGCCGGACAATCTGTTTTTCAACACCGGCCACGGCGCGCTGGGCTTTACCCTGGCCTTCGGTTCGGCGCAGCGCATCAGCCGCATGATCGCGACGTGAGTTAGCCCCCTTCTCGGCTCACTTCGTGTAGCCGGATCCCCCCCGCAGGGGCAACAGCAGCGGCCCGGCAAAGCCGGTTCCGCGCTGTTACTTGCGAAGAGACCAGCAAGCTGCACCGGGGTTTCAGGCGCGCTGCGTCAGGGCTTGCTGGAAGCAGCGCACAAACGCCCTGACCACCACCGAGCCGGGCTTGCCCGCCGGGAACAAGGCCTTGATGGGCACGGGGATCAGCGGCTCCAGCTCCAGCACGTCCACGCGCGCCGGGTCGGCTGAGGCCGCGGTGCAGGTGTCTATCACAGCAATGCCCAGCCCGTGGTGGGCCAGCGCGAGCGCCGAGTGGTAGGTCTGTACGGTGATGGGGAACTGTAGGCCCACACCGGCTTCGCGGCAGGCCTGGTTCAGGCTGCGGCCCACCGGGTCCAGTGCGTCCAGCCCGACCACCGGCGACTTGCTCAGGTCAGCCAGCGTGACGCTGCCGCGCTTGACCAGGCGCGAGGCCAGCATGCCTTTGGGCGCCACGCACACCATACGGCCGTCGGCCAGGTGCTCCTGCGCCAGCGCCGAATGCGCGACCGGGCTGAACAGAAAACCGACATCGGCCTCCTGCAAGGCCAGGGCCGAAACGATTTGCGGCGAATGCAGGGCCTGCAGCGTGATGGCCACGTCGGCATGCTTGACGCGAAACAGCTTGAGCGCATGCGGCAGGATTTCATAGCTGAGCGCCAGCACCGTGAGGATGCGCAACTCCCCAGCGCTGCCCCCCGTCTTGAGGTTGGCCGCCAGGCGCTGCACTTCGTCGAGCTGAGCGAACAGACGCTCGATGTGCGGGTACAGCGTGAGCGCTTCAGACGTCGGTATCAGCCGGCCCTTGCTGCGCTGGAACAGCGCGAAGCCCAATTGCAGCTCCGCATGCTGCAGGATGCGGCTCACAGCCGGCTGCGTGACGTTGATCAGGCGAGCGGCCCCGCTCACGCTGCCTGTCAACATGACGGCGTTGAAGACTTCGATGTGGCGCAGGCGCATGATGGGGTCCGTAGTCTGTTTCGGCGAGGAACACAGCGAATTATGGCGAACAGGCCCAAGGCGGCCGAACAAGCCTGCAGACCATGGCGCGTGCAACCGTCAAGTCACATGAACCAAACTGCCTGAACCTCATCACTACATCCCATCACCAAATTTCAAGGGAGGGACGCTGAGTGCGTTACGGGAATTGTTCACGCTTTGTTTCAAAATCATAAGCTCACGTTTTTCCCAAGCCGCAACAGGGCATTCACTCAGTAAACTGAGGTATCTGCCCACGCACCTGAACCCCTCCCACTCCAAGCTGCATGCGCCTCAGAATTTACCTGGTTGAAGACAGTCCCGTCATTCGCGACAGCCTCGCGGAATCGCTGGAAGAACTGGCACGCGCACGCATCGTGGGTTGGGCCAGCAAGGAAAACGAAGCAATTCAATGGCTCAAGAGCAATAAAAACTCCTGGGACCTGGCCATCGTGGACCTGTTCCTGATCGAGGGCAGCGGCCTGGGCGTGGTGATGAATTGCCGAGAGAGAGACTTGAAGCAAAAGGTCATAGTCCTGACCAACTACGCCACACCCGCCGTGCGCGAGCGCTGCCTGGCCATAGGCGCTGATGCGGTGTTCGACAAATCCAATGAGATTGACGAGTTCACCCGCTACGCGCTCGAAGAAGTCGAGCGAGCCGCAGGCTCCACACAGTGGTGAGATTCCCGGCGCAACGGTGTATCACGCGGCAGCTGCCGCGGCCAGCAACCAGTCCCTGAAGACGCGCATGCCGGTCGTCGCCTTTCGCGACTTGAGCCGGGTCAACCAATAGCCGCCGGTTTCTATCTCCACCCCAAACGGCCGCACCAGGCGCCCGGCCTGCAACTCACGCGTAAACATGTTCACCGGAAGCAGCGCCACACCAGCGCCCTGCGCGGCTGCCTCGGCCATGGTCAACGAAGAATCAAACACCGCACCCCTGACCACCGGGCAGGCCACACCCGCCGCGGCAAACCAGCGCGCCCACTCATCGGCGCGGTAGGAGCGCAGCAGCAGTTCCCTCGCCAGGTCGGCCGGCTCGCGCAGGCCCCGTGCCAGCGCGGGTGAGCACATCGCCGACAGCGGTGATGCGAACAAGGGCTCTGCCTCGGTGCCGTGCCAGGCGCCGTCGCCAAAGCGGATCGCGTAGTCCAGGCCTTCACCGGCCAGGTCGACGCGATTGTTGTTGGTAAAGAGACGAAAGTCGATAAAGGGATGGGCCCGCTGGAAATCCCGCAAACGCGGAATCAGCCAGCCGACCGCAAAGGTTCCAACCGCGCCCACCGTCAGCACCTCGCGGAATTGCCCGTCCTTGAACTGCTCCAGCACCGAGCCCATGCGGCCGAAAGACTCGGCCAGCACCGGCAGCAGCGCCAGACCCTCGTCGGTCAGCGCGAGGCCGCGCGGCAGGCGGCGAAACAGCGGCACACCCATGCGCTCCTCCAGGTTCTTCACATGCTGGCTGATGGCGGTTTGCGTCACGTTGAGCTCATCGGCCGCCCGCGTGAAGCTCAGGTGCCGGGCCGAGACCTCAAAGGCGCGCAAGGCATTGAGAGGAAGGTGCATAAACGCCAAGCCCCAGATTTACTTATGGATAACCTTGATTATTGCCGTTTGTTGGATCACCAGGCCCTTGTTATCGTCACGGCCTTGTTCAACAACTTCAGAGGAAAACACATGCAGAGACGGCGATTTTCCGGTGCCCTGGGCGGGCTGGCGCTAGCGGGCGGACTGTTCAGTTACACCCAGAAATCATTGGGTGCCGGCGGTACGCTGGACCCGGCATCCGTCACCCGGCGTCTGGCCGCCATCGAGAAAGCCAGCGGCGGCCGGCTGGGCGTTTCCATCCTCGACACCGGCAGCGGCGCGAAATACGGCTACCGCGCCGGCGAACGCTTTCCGATGTGCAGCACCTTCAAACTGCTGGCGGCCGCCCTGGTGCTGCATCGCGTGGATGCCGGACAGGAGCAACTGGATCGCAGAATCCCCATCGCGGCCGGCGACATCCTGCCCCACTCGCCCACGACACAGCAACACATAGGCCCGCAAGGCCTGCCCATGGCCGCACTGTGCGAGGCGTCCATCATCGTCAGTGACAACGCGGCCGCCAACCTGATGCTGGCCAGCTTCGGCGGCCCGGCCGGACTCACCGCCTACCTGCGCAGCCTGGGCGACAAGGCAACACGGCTGGACCGCACGGAGCCCGAACTCAATGAATCAACGCCCGGTGACGTTCGAGACACCACGACGCCGGACGCCATGCTCGCGACGGTGCGCAAACTCACGCTGGGCTCGGCGCTGTCAGACGCATCGCGCCAATTGCTCGTCCAATGGCTGCAAGCCAACACCACCGGCGACCGCCGCCTGCGCGCCCTGCTGCCGCCGGGCTGGCGTGTCGGCGACAAGACAGGAAGCGGAGCGCGCGGCTCGACCAACGACGTGGGCCTGATCTGGCCGCCTGGTGGGCGTGCGCCTTTGCTGGTGGCGGCTTACCTTACCGGGACACAACAGCCGGCCGCGCAACGCGATGCCGCGCTGGCACAGGTGGGGGAGCTTGCGGCGTCGTTGGTGCAGTGACAAGTTTTTGACGGACGCAAAAAAAGCCGCCCGAAGGCGGCTTTTTATACTGGCGGAAACGGAGGGATTCGAGCCATCGCCGCGCTACTCACTGCAGACACTCTCAGGCGCAAAATCAATACAGAAACCGGCACATGCCGGTTTTTCATTTGTCAAGCGACCATCCACGCGCCTTCTAGGGCTTCAGTAAACGTAATTCCTCGAACATCTAAATCAAACCGCTGATTTTTTGCATGGGGTGGCAAACAGGCATAAACCGCCGTGTTCCTGGCTGGATTTGACCAATTCTGCATGGGCTCATCAGCAACCACCACCACCACGACAGTAAGTTTACTCTGCATCTCTACAGGAAGATCACCAACTCCGTTAAACAACTTGTCGTAGTACCGACCAAGAATAATCGGGTCAACTTCAAGAGCCCGAGATACATATTTCGGGTCGATTATGTAGATGTGGTCCGTAGTGGTAATCACATAGTCGAACACATATCTACCTTTGCCGAAAACAGCCTGACTGTTAACCAACTGTCCACCAGTCTCTTTTAACTTTCTCTTCACCACTAGGTCATTTACTAGCGCCGCCTTTGCCAATTGCGAGAGATCGCTTTTTGTCGAATCACTATGCGCCCGTTGCGCCTCATTGTGTCGCCTGGGGTTTGCGGCCTCTTCAGAAGCACTGGCATATTGTCTCCCAGCATCGGATTGTTCTTCGTAAGAATCTGCCAGTGGTGCTTTCAAGCTCGCTAATTCTCGCTCGGCCGCATCCAACGCGGCCTGCAGATCTGCAGACTTTTGACCACTTACGTTAAGTTCACTGTTAACGGCGGTCAATTCCTTTTCATACCGTCGCACCATGTCGTTGTACTCTTTGGGCGTTCGGACACGGCTTGCCTCCTCCTTTTTTATCACGTTGGCAATTTCGACTTGGCGGCGCCGGTAGAACGTGACCACCCATGACGTGATGTATGGGTAGACAAAGACATAGAAAACGGCCGTTAGCGCTGGGTAAAGGAGCCCGTTTTCCCAATACGTCTTGGGGCGGGGATATAGCGCATCAATCTGGGCAAACGTCTTCGCCGGGCTTAACTCACTGAACAGAAGGACAAAAAACTTATAGTTCCATAGCGACCAACTTATCGCAAAAGCAGAAGTTAGCGGATTGGTCGTCCGCTCATGCACATAGGCGATAACAGACGCCCACAAGTCTTTAATTGTTTCCATCTATTTTCTCCAGCCTTTGATGACGTAGGCACCTCGAAAAATCCAGTGTAGCGAGATGTTGTCCATTTTCAGTAAGAGTTGGACTCCGCTCGATTTACGCCTCCTCCAATTAGAGGAGGCCCCCCACCGCTACCTCAAGCTGGAATGCCCAGGTTTCCCCACTCGATACAACGCGCGCTTAACAGCCGAATCGGATACGTCGTAACGCTTGGCTAATCCTGCTATGGTGTAGCGCCCCGTAAGGTACAGGCGCACTGCCTCAGCCTCATCCTTAGGGGACAAGGAGCGAGGACGCCCCGGCAAATTGCCACGGTCTCTTGCGGCACGCTGCCCAGCGATAGACCGCTCACGAATAATGCCGCGTTCAAGTTCAGCAACGGCGCCCAAAATCTGTATGACAAATGAGCCCATCGCCGTCGTCGTATCCAGCGGCTCGGTAAGACTTTTAACCAGTGCGCCCGCAGCCTTTATATCGGCCAGGATGGACAGCAAGTCAGGCAGTGAGCGCGCCACCCTGTCTAGCTTGTAGATCACAAAAACGTCACCGGGACGCAAAGCAGCGAGGCACCGACGCAACTGCGGCCGTGCGCCCACAGAACTCGCCTTCTCCTCAAAAATCTGTGTGACACCGGCACGCGCAAGCGCATCAAGTTGCAAGTCGGTTTCTTGGTCTTTCGTCGAGACACGCGCATATCCAATCAGCATTGACATTCCCTAAGTAGTTGGGAGAAAAATCTATCAACACGGTTCGGTATATAAAAGCCAAAAATCACCAAAGCGCCCGAGGCGGTGATTCACGATTCGGTGACCTTCAGGCACGCCGTTCGCCAAACAGAGGTCAATAACCCGATATAAAGGCTCATTCGAAGAAATCACAATTGTGGTTGGCTTATCGCCGTCAAGATGCTGAGAAGAGCCCCACATATTGCGGCCCGACATGCCTTCACCGTGATCTTTGGTAAGGTACTTCGAGACATAGGCGGCTATCTGCGCAAGGCTCTGCTTTTTCGTCCACTTGGCCGGCGTGCCGACTTTAGTTTTGTTATGGCCATCGACGTTCACGGTGCCATTGGGCTTCCCCTCAAACTCACCGACTACACGTAACCACATCTGCCGCACGAAGGCGTAGGAGCGCACAGGATGCCCGCCAACACGTATATAGGGCGGTAGCTTATCGATAGCTGCGTGCCAATGCCAAGCACCCCGCTCCTGTTCCTCAAAGGCCCACACAGCGCGGAAATTCTTGATGTACTTCGACATGAGGCGAGCCCATGCCTTGAAGTCCTTATGCACCCTGTCAAAGTCGATCATGTTCTCTTTGTAGGTGCCCGTCAGCATCTGCGAGAGATCATGACTTTTGATGCGATGGCGGCACTTTGTTTTCGCCCTTGAGCGTTCGCGGGAACGGGCCACTTCTCGGGCCTTAGCCTTGCGCTCCTCATCGAGCACAGTCCCCGACTGGTCGACCTCCTGCACCAAACACGAAGGGTCGTCTATGTCCACCATCGGTACATAAATTTTTCGCGGGTAGACGATGGTTTCAGTCTGACCGGTGGCGGCGGAACTCCACGTGCGGACCTTCCAGCCCTGCTGCTGCACCTTGCACCAATACCCTTTGTGATTTACGATACTTTCCATCGGCAAGCCTCATTTCTTTTTGCTGATCTGGCCCGGACTGTTGACGCAGTGCCGGGCCTTTTTATTCCCGAGAGAACCTCTTGGTTCACTTATCCCTAATAGATAAATTAAGCGGCGCTACGCGCCGCGCCGCCTTCGGCTTTGGCGCGGCGACGAGAGCTCCCGCTAGCCCGCGTCCTGGCCGGTGATCGCCCACCCTGGGGCGTTGTTCCGTTGTTACGTTCTTACGTTGTTGCACACTCAGACTCACACAACGCAGCTCAGACTCACACTCACACGCACAGGGCGGGCGATCACCGACCAGGACGCTAGCAGTGGTTAATTGATCAAAGGACAGGAGCGCATAGCCATGCGCGTTAACCATGGGGTTGCACCCCATACCCCGGGCGTGCCGCCCCCGCGTTGCGGGCACCCCTGCTAATACCGGTCTATCAGGAGAGCGATCACGGCGACGGCCAGTCACCTGATGTACTCCCGCTTGCGCATCTGAGCCAGCACCTGACCGTCACGCGCAACTGTGCTATGTGTATCAGGCGGAGGAAGGATAGGCTGGACAGTGCTAAACAGCGGGCTAGCCTCAAGCGCAGCGCCTACAGGCTCCACGACCCTCACAGGCTGTACCGGCGCGGCCTCCCTCTTGGCGATCGCAGGATCCACGAACGGCAAAAACACCTTGTTGCGCACGAACTGGGCGCACATGGCCTGTGTAGTCTCATACGGCGTGCCGGTCTGGGTATAGCACCCGCAGGGGCCGCCGTGCTGCTTGACCCAAGAAGACTTCGTAGACTCGATACAGGCAGCAGGAAGCGGAACCACCTTGACCTGAGTGAGCTGATCATAGGCAGGCGCTGTATGCATCTGCCCCTCTATGCGAGGCTCAAACTGATTGATGTACACCTGCCTTGTCATGGGCGCCTTTTCAACGCCAGCACGTGCAGGACCCGCCTTACCAGGAACAACCATAGAGGGCGGCGTAGCTGCAGCCTTGCCGTCGTCACCGAATTTGTGAAGCATCCGAGTAAGGGTGTTGTAGCCAACGAAAGGAAACGCGAGGACGGCAGCGAGCAGCACCCAGACAACGAAGGGCACCCGGCCGCCGGCCTTGGTGTGCAACTCGCTGGACTTATAGAGCTTGAACGCATCCTTGGGATAACGCCAGATCTTGGACTGAGCATTTCTAAAACCGGAGAGGTTGTTAGTGCTATCCCACTCGTACACGACAGCAGCACGCAACGCCCAGGTGCGACGGACGTGCAAGTGCCGACCCACCAAACGACGTATGTGCGCGTCCATCTGCTGAGGGTGCTGAGTAATGATGATGAAATCGCACCCGAAATGCCGGTGGACCTCAAGCTGCTTAATCCACTCCGGCACTGGAGCACTGGCAGACCGCGTACGGGCTATGCGCTGCACCTCATCGATACAGAACACCGCGTTTTTCACATCGAACGCAGGCAAAGGCGGCGCAGCGACATACTCCCCGGTCGCCTCATCAAGCGTAAGCGGCTGCGGCACAGGCTTACCGCCCTTGAACCAAAGCTCAACGTCCTCATCACTAATCACCTCATGCTCGATCAGCAACTGAGGAATACCGTTAACAAACAGCGGGCGACCCTTGAACTGCTTATTAAGCAGCTCCGCGACGGTGTAGAGCGTTTTGCCAGAACCAGGAGTACCGGTAATCAAAATAATCATGATGCCAGCCCACCAATGCCAAAGAAAGAGAAGGCCTTGCGCAGTGACCACAACGTGAGCGCAAAAGACATAGCTCCCAAAACCAGCGCAAGACCGGTGTTAAAGCCGTACATCCCCATAAGCTGTAGCGCAGCCGCGGGAAAACTATTCACACCCGTCATAACGTAGTCCCGGGCCTGCTGGAATGCAGTATCGACACCCTTAAAAGTGACAACGCTGAGCCCGAGTGATGCCATGGCCCGCACGATGACGGGCTGGACCATAGCCATCAGCCAATTAGTTAAGGTATCCATGATTAGGCCTTTGCTGTGAGAGCCGCGTACACGATGCCCAGCGCGGCCATAGCCGATAACAACAGCACCAACGGCTTGACATACACCGAGGCATCGCAAGCGGGCTTAAAGCCGACTGCAAAAGTTTTTCCGAGGGCGTCAAACGTCATGTCGGCGGGACACTGATTCCCAATGTTGAACCCGCTCAAGCTGTCGGGCGTGATGGTGCCGACGTTTACCTCATTCTTTGCAACGACACCATCAGCCGGCGTGCCGAGCGCAGCACACCCAGCGGTGCCGGGTTCGCACTTCTTATCTGCCTCGGCCTTTGGCGGCTCCATCTTCGTAGTAACGGAGCTTGTTGTTTTGCCATCCGCGCTTGTCGTCGTCGTGGTAATGGAACCGCCGCCCTTACCGTCAGTAGTCGTCGTGACCTTGGTAGTTGAGCCATCAGGATTGGTAGTGGTAGTGCTGGACTCACCAGACTGCACAGCAGGGGCCTTATCGACAACAGGCGGACCAGCCGAATTGCCAGGGTCTCCCTGACTGATACAGGTGTCCTTCCCATTCACGGTACCGTAGGTATAGCCGACAGGACAGAAGCGATCTACTGGGATCGGCTGACACGTCGGCGAACCATTAGCGAGATAAGCGCGGCGCTGGCCCTCAGGACAGGCGGGCTCTGGCGTGGGTTGGGTTGAAGTGTTGCCCTCCGCAGGCAAGCTAGGCAGTGAAGAGCTGGATGAATCACACGACTCAGCTTTGCGCAACAGCTCCCAAGTAGCGTAGGTCTGAACAGGCGTACCAGTGGTCACCGACACGCCTAAATCAAGACGAGGAATGGCGCTAGTTACGCAGTTGTTAAGGCAGGTGTTGAACGGGTTGACTTTTTCGCCAGCGACAACGCCCCGATGAAAGCCGGCGGGGCCAGCGGTGCAAGTACTCGTCTCCAGCGTGATCGTGACGCCGAAGTAATCATCAAACTGGGTACCGGTACTCGAGCTGACCGCGTGGTAATACACGATGCAGGACATGCCGCTTACAGACGTGCTAGTAACAGTACGGGTTGCTGCCGGACTCACAGTGTTGCCGTAAGCAATATAGGCAGCACCAGCAGCGTCACACGCGGCCTGCACAGTGGAGTAGCTACCCGAGGTATAGCCCTCAGCAGGAGGGGCGTATTTGTAGACATCGGCGGCGGCGGCGCTCAGCGAAACAAAAGCCAGAGAAAAAAGAAGCCAGCACCGAAGACCACGAAGTCGAGTATTTCGAAGCTCATACATGTTGATCACCTGTCTTGAACATATCGATCAAGAGGCGAACCCCCCAGATAGTGATCGTGCCGAGCACGATGGTTAAAAACAAAGGCCCCCATGTGTCGGCATAGGTCATGCGATCACATGGAAGCAGGGTGACATCAGCCGTTTGACCGTCGCTCATAATCAGGGTCGCAACGTCACCCAAAACTGTCGCTGACGAACAGGACAGCAGACCAGAGCTAGTGACACCAAAGGCCATCGAGCAGGCCTGAGAGGCTGCCAACTGAGCCGAGGGCAGGCACTGTGCCCCGATCTGCCATCCCGCCGCCATTACTTGCGACCGAACATGCCGATGAGCCTGAAGATGCCCCAGGTCACCACGGCGATCACGATGATGACGCCGCCCATTGCGAGCAGGTCAGCCTTGGTGTTCGTGGTTTCCGTGGTGGCAGCGGTAACAAGCGGATTGGTGTCCGCCAGGGCAACGCCCACGGTCAGCGGCAGGGCCACGAGAGCGGCAACGACTTTTGCACCGTACTTTTTGGCTTGATTGAAAGGCTTCATTTCAGTTTTCCTTTTTGGAAATGGTGCTTTCCGAGACATTCGGAACTACACCCCATAGACCCGGGCGCTTCACAGCGATGCGGGCCTACAGGCTGGAGTTACTTTGCTGGCGCAGCCGCTTGCTTTTCGGCTTGAATCTCCAACTGAGCGGCGCGGGTCCGCATCACACGCGCCATCACCTTGAGTTGCGCAGGGCTAGGCGGGCGCATACGGCGCAGAACAAGCTCGACCAACTCCCGCGCTACGTCACCCACCATCGAAGCCACGAAGGCTCCACAGGCCCCCGCCACGAGCGACAGGAGCAACAGCACCTTGACGAGTTCCACCAGGGCTTCGGATTGCATGGTCAGGCTGCGGCGGGAGCGGAACGACGGACTGCAGATGCGGGGAGAGGCGTTAGGTCGGTAAGGACGGCGCAAATGTCGCCCTTGTTATCTCCCCAATCGGGCACCTGCAACGCGAACGTGGCGCGGAATGTGCCGGGCACGCATTTCTTTTGGAGGGCCTCGTCCCGGGTGCGCAGCGCGCCCACGGTGATGACAGTTTCGCCGTCGTCAGCGAG
>Ga0102589_1001525_pt1 | contig 30723 bp, 28 predicted proteins | sample AraplaMF_Col_mLB_FD_76858 | JGI IMG/M metagenome (GOLD analysis project Ga0102589, IMG submission 76858) | Arabidopsis root microbial communities from the University of North Carolina, USA - plate scrape MF_Col_mLB | ecosystem: Host-associated > Plants > Roots > Endosphere | place: USA...
AATAAATTAAAGAACGTCGTTTTGCCTCATCCATTCCTACCAATAAACCCTAGTTTCCAATCCGTATCTATTTGAAAATTTACACCTTCAAAAATGTTATCAAAGCTACCTGGGTATGAAAAAGTTAAGTCTTGGACTTTTATCATTGACATAATAATTCCTCCTTTATATATCGAAACGTTTCATATAAAGTCGGAACATCCATCAATCTTTTAATTCCTCCATATAAGTTTGATGGATATTAACGACTTATATAGAGCATTACATGTGTAACAATAGTCTCTGAATTACTCACTTTTCTCTCTCCTTTATTTGTTAGGTTAAGGTTACAGACTAATGATTATCAACTTACCTATAAGAGAATAAAAAAATCCCCCCAATTTGTGATTGGAAGGATTAGCCTTTCACTTATACTTAATAAGTCCTTATTAATCATTGGAATCATGACAAATAAAGTATGAACTGATTTGTGAAAAATGGATAGACTAACCCTATATTTTGTAGTTTGAAGTTATTAATTTCAAATTAAAATATCGATTAGTTAATCATTATTCATCCATCAGTCCTCTCATTATTCTATTTTTAGAATAACATTCTTTTTTATGGAACGCAATTTCAGAATCATCTTCACATTATCCAATCTCATTTAAATCACCGGATCTCTTCTGCCGATTTTTTAGCGTCTTTCGCAAATTCTATTAAACTGACTGTATTATTTGGTCGCATTTACCAGGTGAATTTCCTGAATATTTATATTACCATTGAATTGTCGAGTCTAAATTTTTTCGGCAGCTACTTGAAGTCCCGCTTCGTCACGGGACTTCTTTCCTTTTTTCATAACTACCTTCTTTTATGGGATCATTTGCATCGTTTCTTCTCTGTATAATCATATTATTATGGGCATTTCAGCAAATATCCCCTAATACATTCCAGAGCTTTTGCTATTAAACAAAAAAGTCGCCTACAAGGACCGTTCTACTTCTCTAGCTCCTCCATTACCATCTCGTCTAATACGCTTTAAATATATTCAATTAAACCATTCGTTTATAAATAAGTTTGATTATTTCTTGATGCTTGTGCCATTAAAGCGCCCGATTGTGAAATTGGCAAAGGCAGTCTAATTATCGAATAGCCCTCTTCCCCTCAAATTTGCGGAAACTGGCTCCATTCCTATTTCACGTGCCCATATAGATAACTGGCCGATATGGTGGATTTCGTGGACAATGATGTGACGTATAATCTCTCCATGTGTACATTCAATGACTCGGCGCCTGATTGGTGCGTCTCTCGAGCTAATCGGTTCTTTATTGAAATCAGTTTCTGAAAGTTTCCGAGAATCCATTTCATTTGTCCAAGATGTCACAAACAGCTTGACTTTCTCGTGGTATTGAGCTGAAAGATTTTTCACTTTTTGTAAGCTAGCATAATCTTCAAACAATGGCTCCTCAGGCACTGGTTCACCTCGCAAACCTAAGATCCACATATATTCCACATCTACAATGTGAAATAGAGTATGTAGGATACTGCCGAACCCACCGACCCGTTTCTTTAATAGTTCTTCATCCGGTATGTCTTCGCACAATGTAAACCAATCATCACGAACTTGCCAGTTATATTGAAACAGTTTCAGCATCACAACAACCTCCGTCTTTTAAATTAACATTTAATATTCACCAAAAGACTTCAAAACCCTTATTTAAATAATAACTCTAAAAAACCTGTTAAAACCCTCTACAAACTAGCCCTTTAATTGAGCATTCTAAATGAATTTAAAGGGGCAAAAGAAAAACCCTATTATACAGGGTTTTATCAAACTTTGTTTTAAATTATCAATCTATGACATTCGAAACTCTCAAAGGTAGTCATCAAAATTGCCTTATTATTATCAACAGAACGATGCCAACGACTACTAATCTATCGAGGAATACTTTTTCCCTTAAAGTGAAGTAGTTCTTTAGCTTGGATATTCCTATGAAAGCTAATATACAAATAACATCAATACACTTGTAACTATCCCGACCCAAATACAGAGAATGAAACAATAGCCCATGATATCTTTAATTTTCAATCCTAGCACTCCTAATAGAGGTAGTGCCCAGAACGGCTGAATTAGATTTGTCCATGCGTCCCCCCAACCTACCGCCATTGCGATAGTAGCTGGATCTACACCTAACTTCAAGCCTGCTGGTACCTGCAGCGGTCCTTGCAAAGCCCATTGTCCCCCGCCAGACGGCGCCAATAAATTCACCAATCCCGCCGACCAATATGTAAATATATCAAATGTATCCTTTGAAGCAATGGACGCCATCCATTCGATGATTGAACTTCCCAATCCTGAACTTCCTAAAACAGCGATAATCCCTGCATAAAACGGAAACTGTAGGATAATTGGCGAAATGGATTGCGCGGATTCTTTAAATCCTTGTGCAAAGTTGCCAAGGGAACCATGTAGTAATAAACCGAGTGACAAGAAAAATAAATTAATGATATTTAAATCTAAGCTGCGACCGTTTATAAATTCATACATACAATACAACGTGCCGATTGCACCTAATACGATTCCGAGAATTGGTGTCCATTCTAATTTTTCCGCAGCAGTTAAATCTTTTTGAGGGGGTTTTACAAAAGAATTTGTATCTGTTTCGTTTGCTTGATACCTGATAATCCCGCTTTTTGGAGCCATAAGTACAATAATAATCGGCATTGTGATGAATAGAGCGAAAAAAATAATTAGAGTAGAGTAACTAAAGATTGTTTGTGAGGTAGGAATAATTCCAATCATATCTGCAAGAAAATGATCCTTTGTGGCAATTGTCAAGCCAATAGAGCTGGAAAGGCCTGCACTGTATAAGGCTGTCGGAGCATAAGCAGCTGCTACAAGCAATGGAAAATGTGCATTCGGATTCTTTTTCGCCACTTCCTTCGCAATGATTGCTCCTACAACTACCGCTAATCCCCAATTAATATAGTATGCAATTGCACTGATCAAAAATGTCATCGTATAAGCCTTTTGAGGTGTGTCGGCTAACTTGGCAACAGACTGCAAACCTCTATTAACAAACGGGACGGAAGCTAACGTCATCCCTGTAACCATTAGCAATACCATTTGCATTGTAAAAGTTAAATAAGTCCAAAAACCATCTCCCCAAGATTTTACGATTGCATACGGCTTTGAGGGATTCATCAACAAAGCTACAGTAAAAGTGAATAAAGTGAGCAGCACAGCAATAACAAAGGCGTCCGGTACATATTTCTGAGACCATCTCGAAAACATATTTGCGCACTTTGTAAGCAATGATTCTTTCTTTCCTAGATCTGCATCTGTGTTTTTCTCTAATAGGGAATGCTTCATAAATATTCTCCTTTCCAAATTTTAATAAGGTAAATATGAATAACATTCCACAAAAGAAAATAAATTCCTTTTACACATGCAGATTCTTCTCCCATTTAACTTAAGGAAATTTTTCATCTCTAGCTAGTATTTCTACCGCATAATTTACTTCTATATTTATACTAGAATAATTTATTCCTTATACATTCTTAATACATTCCTGTCCTCCAATGTTAAATCTTCTTTATGTTTAAATGTAAGTCAAATTATATTTTTAGCCCATCATCATCACTATAATTATCCAATCTTAATATTTTCCTTATAATTCTTTAGAAATTCTTTAACTTTTCTTTCCTCCTAGTTAAATATTAATTTTTACACTAGTAATATCGAGATACAAGGAGGATAGCCTATGCAATATTTTAAGAAACTGATGCTTCTTATCTTATCTTTTCTTATTACTGCAATTGTTGTTTTTTATTTTTATTTCTATGTAAATGGACCTTCAATTAAAGCTAAATCAGCTATTTTAATAGATACAACATCAGAAGAAATTGTATATAAAAAAAATGAAGATATCCCTCTTCCCTCAGTAAGTTTATCAAAAATGATGACAGAGTATATTGTGTTAGAACAAATACATAAAGGAAATATCAATTGGGATGATCGTGTAAAAATAAATGATTCTTCCATTCAAACAGAGAGAAAGGATGTTGATATAAATACTGCCGATCAAGTAACGGTTCGTGATCTATTTCATGCAATGGTTCTTACATCTAATAATAGTGCGGCTGTATCTTTAGCAGAACATATTTCAAAAAGTGAGCAAGACTTTACGAATTTAATGAATGAAAAAGCGACACAACTTGGACTTTCTAATAAAACATATTTTGCAAATGCAAGCGGTATTATAGTGAATCAACAAGAAGAATCTAAAATAACAGCTTTAGATGCCTCCAAATTAGCCCAGCATTTACTAACAGATTATCCTATAATATTGGAAATTTCCAAATTAACCTCTTATCAATTCACCTTCAAAGATATACATGTTTTCAATACAAATAAAATGTTGTATTCACTTGATAGCAATGTGAAATTTAAAGGCGTCGATGGTTTACAAACTAGCTTTGCAAATTCTGCTGGATATAGTTTTGCTGGTACAGTGCAACAAGGAAACAAAAGATATATTTCCATTGTAATGGGGGTCAACGGAGAAAATAGCGTGTTTATCGAAACAAAAAAACTATTTACTTATGGTTCCGAGCCTACTCGCATTCCATCTCTTCAATCTGTTAAGGATTATGCGCTTTCATGGATCTCGTTATTTCAGTTTAAAAATCTATTTGTACAAACAATAATAATTTTTGTTATTATCATCATTTCGCTATTCCTACATATACGAAAAAAAGATTCAGAGGATTTTTAATTTCAAACCCTCTTTTACATAAAAACCGACTTGCTTTTTCAAGACAAGTCGGTTTATCTTAGTTTTCTTTTTCTTTATCTTTTTCATAATATAACTCATTTGCATACCTTCTATTTGTCCCCTTTAAATATGCAAAAATAATTTGAGGTCTCTTTATTAATGTCCAATCACCATGTTCATCAAATTTTCTACATGAAGTTGTCATATATGCCTTCTTTATCGTATTGAATTTTTTTCCACTCGTCTTACCATGTTTTTTTAAACGCATCGCAAATTCTGCATCTTCAGCCATTAACAAACCTTCGTTAAAACCACCAATTGCATTAAAATCTTTCCTATAACACCAGAACATCCCAACTGATATGAGTCCATATTTAAAAATGAGAGGAAGAATTAATAATACTCCCGATACTATGATTCCTAGTGAAATACGTTCAAACTTTGCTTTAACACCCCCACCTATATATTTTCCAGTCATTAATTGCTTTTCTATTTCACTCAACATATTCTCGCTCATCCAGCTATCTGCATCAATTGTAACAATGATTTCTCCCCTAGCTACTTTTGCACCAGCATTTCTTATTTTAGAAAGGTTTTTGTTTTCATCTTGTACAGTTACGCAATGATATGACTGGGCAATTTCTTCTGTTCGATCACTACAGCGATTTAGTACAACAATAACTTCAACCTTATTTTTATAATTTTTTGATGCAGCCACAATAGAATCCAGACATCTACCAATATACCTTTCTTCATTGTGTGCAGGAATTATAATAGAAAATTTAATGTCTTGTTCACTATCTCCTCCTACAAAACAACTACCTCTATCCATGTCGCATCTCTCCAATACAATTCTTATATTTTGGCAATTCCTTACTATATATACAGATACATTTACTATAGAACAAATTTCTGTATTCACATTGAATTATAATTAAAACCTGCCTACTTTTTCATACAAAAAAACACCGGAATTTAGGATTTATGCCTAACGACTCGGTGCTCCTTTCTTTCTAACAATGATCATTACCTAGAATAATTCAATACAAAACTGGCATTCCTATTCTAAAGAATTCAATTTCTATATTACCCCTTAAGATAAATAGCCTATTATCATGTTGCCTTAGCTTATATAATATCTCTTATTTACTATTTTTTCAAAAAATACGTTAACGGGGGCCTTTACACTTTCGCCGACAAATGAATCCGCAGCAAAATGAATAACTACTTCTACTAATCTAAGTCTTTTCCTGTTCCTTCTGCCTTCACAGCTCGGTGCTATCACCCTAGAGATTACACCCAAGACAGACACAAAAAAGGAGCAAGCCCCTATTACATAAAGATTAATTAGTGGTTTGCTCTCTTTTTTCAAGCATATTCACTCTTGGGTTCTAGTGAACATTTTTTCACCAAAACAGAATAAACCAGTCTGGAACCCAGTCTATTCTGTCGCATTCATTCACGTTATTTAGAATGTCTTCAAAATTTCTGTCCCTTTAAATTGAGGCAGCCAGTCACCATGTGCTTCAATGAGATCATCGCATAATGAGACGATATCATCGATAGACAGTTCTGCCGCAGTATGTGGATCAAGCATTGCGGCCTGATAAATGTGTTCTCTCTTACCTGTTATAGCTGCTTCAATAGTAAGAAGCTGGGTATTGATGTTGGTACGGTTCAGCGCCGCCAGCTGTTCAGGAAGTTCTCCTACATAACAAGGTGTAATTCCGCTCCGATCGACCAGGCACGGAACTTCAACCACAGCTTTTTCCGGAAGGTTACTGATTAAGCCGCCTGTATTCAAGACATTTCCGTGGAGTTTAAATGGTTTATCAGTTTCCATTGCATCAATGATATAAGAAGCATATTCAAGTGTACGTTTATGTGTCAGGTTTTTATTGTTAACAAGGTCTTCACGCATTTTCACCCAGTCCTCAATTTGATTGACACAGCGGCGCGGATATTCATCAAGCGGAATGTTCAACTTATCGATGAGTTTCGGATAGTTCCTTTTAATGAAGTATGGATGATATTCGGCGTTATGCTCGGACGATTCCGTTACGTAATAGCCGAAACGGTTCATCAGTTCCAAACGAACCATATCATCATGTTTTTCTTTTTGCTTTTCAGCCGCACGTTTCTTGATTTCCGGGTACAAGTCTTTCCCATCTCTTGTCACTTCTAAAAGCCAGGCCATATGATTGATTCCGGCAATTTTCCACTGGACATTTTCTGTATCCATTCCGAGCGAACGAAATAAGTACGGAACACAGACCTGAACGCTGTGGCACAATCCGACCGTTTTTACGCCACCGTAACGAATCATTGCCGCCGTTAACGTCGCCATCGGGTTTGTATAGTTTAAAAACCAAGCATCCGGACAAACTTCACGGATATCTTTGGCAAAATCAAGCATCACCGGAATGGTTCGTAATGCGCGAAAAATGCCGCCAATACCGATTGTATCTCCAATTGTCTGGCGAAGCCCATACTTTTTTGGAATTTCGAAGTCGGTCACCGTACAAGGCTCATATCCGCCGACCTGTATAGCATTAATGACGTATTTTGCTCCTCTTAACGCCTCTTTCCGGTCCGTATAAGTCTTGATGTACACGTTGCTACCGGAGCTTTCCTTTAGATTTTGCAGAATGTTCTCAGAATCCTTTAAGCGTTGATGGTCAATATCAAACAGGGCAAACTCGAATCCTTGGATACTAGGTATTAACATGCAGTCACCAAGTACATTTTTGGCAAAAATCGTACTTCCAGCACCTAGAAATGTAATTTTTGACATTTTCATCCTCCTCATGAACCATTTTTATTTATTATTTATTGCAACTAGGATCGGCTTTTTAGAATAAAAATCCGTGAAAAAAATCGTTCCATTGCAGTGTTTCTAAAAACAGTTTGTTCTAGTTGAATACCAGCATTCATTAACATGAAGCCATAATCCGATTTAGGCTTTTCTAAAAATTAGAACTCCAGATTTCTCTGTCTCTATCCTATGTAACCCTTTGAATAGATCGGTTTTATGTTTTCGGATTAAATTGCCAGTACAGCTGTATGTCTCAATTGTTATATTGACAAGATCTTTTTCTAAATCTAGGATGAACTCCTCGTTTAAAGTGCCATTTACAATAATAAATTCCTCGGGAATATTGGTACCAGTCTTAATACAAACATCTGCGTAAATGGCGATTAGTCTGGTTGAGTCATTCATAGTTTCTACTATCGGGTAAAGTAATTCTGGTGCAGTAGGCTTTAAATCACCATTCAATAATACGTCTTGGTATTTTTTCGAAAACCCTAGCCAAAACTTTGCCATTTCAAAATGATCTTTATTTAATTTTTCAAAACGCATGGAAAATTGCGGTACACCAAAAATGACATTGATTAATTGCAGTGCCGCATTTTCAGTCGTATCTTCTGGACTCCACATAATCATATCGGAATGAACAGCAGTGTTTCCTGATAGCAAGCGTAGATCCATAATACCAACACGGTTTGTAATTGCATCATTCGGGCAATCTCCTACCCTGAAAATATTTCCATATTTCCTCATATAAGGTCCGATATATCTTTGTCTGAATTCAACCATAATGGATGGCTTAATTAATTTTAAACTTTCCATAATATCAGTAAATAGACGATCCACCGCTTCCTGTACGGATTCATAATCCCGTTCTGGATCAAATTGAATTGCTTGGCCCTTCGCTCGATTTAAATCAAATAAATCAATAAAATCAAATTTAAATCCGTCTAGATCCCACTCTTTCAGAGCTTTTTCGTAAGTAGATATCAAATATTCCCTGACTTCTGGGTAACGTGGATCCAAAACTCCTGCCTGGAGACTATCATTGAAATATAAAATTTTACTTCGGAAGCGCTCCCACGTCTTTGAATAGATTCCCACAAATGGTACACTATACCACAATAAATATTTCATCCCCAAATCATGTACTCTCTCAACATGTTCCCTCATGCCCACGATTCTTTTAGGAGACACTTCCCAATCTCCACAATAAGCATAACCACGATGATCATCTTCTGTCTGCCAGCCATCGTCAACGATAACAGCCCCACAACCTAACTGTTTCGCAATCTCACATTGTTTCTCGATTTCATCATCAGATATGTCCTGATGAAAGCTATACCATGTCGAATACATAGGAAGCTTCGCAGTTTCTGGAACAAAGGATGGCCCATATCCATCCATTTCCTCATACCACACGGAAATATCTTGGATTGCTTGATAATAAGGAATATCCCTCATATCGACTCGAATCACTCCGTCATAGGATGATCGAACTTTGGATGGCTCTGTAAATAATGTGATTTGCGCTTTCATCGTTCCAGTTTCTTCGTGGACGCCCAAATTAAAATTAACAGTATCCATCGCATTGGAATATGCTACAGCCAGCCTGTTTTGTCCTTCTTGATTATAGAAACAGCCAACCGGGGCTAATACTGTTGCTTTAGAAGAAAAACCTCCATCCCAATCCACACCGAAACTTTTACTACGGGAGGATCCTGGATGCCAATATGATTGAATGTCAACAATTGGGTGATGCCAAACTAAATTAACTTTGGGGAATTGAATGGGTTGTTCTGATCCTATATGGATATGAACAAATAAAACTCCATTTTCTTCTCTTTGGTCAATTTTGACTTTGACACTATCTTCATGAATGGCCTCAATGTTTACCTTTTGTGTGATCATAGCCTCTCCTCCTCTTTTTCTTTTTTAGAATATTGAATTATAGAGCTACACCTTTTAAGCGAGCAAAAATATTTTTTGTAAACAATACGATGACTAGTGCAATACCACTACCACCAAACATGAAAAATAGACCTGGATATATTAAAAAAAGAAGTGACATCAGAATGAGAGTGATGATGATCATGATCGTTTTTATCGGATTTGCTATGCCTATTAATGTGGCATATTTAAAATAATGAAATGTTTTTACTTCAAAATGATTAAATGTCTGAATAATATAGAGTAAATTCACTACATAAAATAAAAGCATTGACAAACTCATAAGGGAAAGAACCCTACTTACCAAGGTGTCATACATTTGAAAAAAATAAAGATCCGTCATAAGTATCGAGCCTATTAAAACGATGACAAAACCCATTTTGTTCGATTTTTTAAAATTAGATTGATAGGAATTCCAAAAAGTTGCTACCATTTTTGTATCCTTTTTGTTGATCAAATCCATTATTAATTGGAACATAGCAACAGTCGATGGGAATAATCCAAACACCCCAAAACCAATCAATGTAAATCCAACCCACAATAAATTAAGAAATAACAATTTCATGATCCATTCTAATAAATGATAAATCCTTGCGATCACGGCCCACTTCCTCCTTTCTGTCTTCCTTGATCAGGTAGGAAATAAACATTATTTGATACCTGTATTTTGAACGCCATCCAGGATAAAGCGCTGTGCTATAAAAAATACTATAATGGGAGGAATACAAATTAATAGAGTCGAAGCCATGATAGAAGTCATATCAACTCCAAACATCCCTTTGAATTGCATGAGTCCCAACGTTAAAGTGTATTTACTTTGATCGTTCAGAAAAATTAATGGTCCTAAATAATCATTCCATGAGCCTAACATTTGAAACACACCGACAACCACCAATACTGGAGCCATTAACGGAATGAATATCCGAGAAAAAATTTGAAAATGGTTCGCTCCGTCTATGATCGCTGCTTCTTCCATTTCTTTAGGAACTCCTAATAAAAATTGGCGAAGTAAAAAAATGAAGTAGGGTGATCCAAAAAAGTTAGGAACAATCAGTGGTTTTAAAGTATTAATCCAGCCCAACTGATTAAATTCCATATATAAGGGAATTGCAGTTACATCCCAGGGAATCATCATTCCTGCTAGTAAAATTAGAAAAAGAATGTCCCTTCCTTTAAAATTGAATCTGGCAAATCCATAAGCTACTAAAGAAGATGATAATAGTTGTCCGATGATGCCTAATCCTGTAACAATCAAAGAATTTTTCAGAAATGTTGTAAAAGGTAAAACAGTCCAGGCTGTATAAAAATTACTAAATTCAAACTGAGACGGAATTAGTTTCGGAGGAAAAACAAATGTCTCAGCAGGGGTTTTTACAGCTGTAATGAACATCCAAAGAAATGGTGCGATAAAAAATAAACAAAAAATAATCAGTATTGTATGTACAATAACCTTCGTTGTTATACTTCTCGTAATCATCATATTCCTCCTTTCCTATTTTTGTTTCTTTTTCATTTCATTTTCATAGTAAACCCAAGTATTAGATGTTTTGAAAACCAGTAATGTCAGAGCCAAAATAATTAAGAACATAAACCAAGCATTTGCGGATGCATAACCCATTTTAAAATACTTGAAAGCATTTTCATAAACATACATCGCATAGAAATACGTCTTTCTTAAAGGTCCTCCACCTGTTAGAACAAGCGCGAGTGTTAACTGTTGAAATGCTGAAATGATGGCAGTAATGACATTAAACAGAATGGTTGGACTAAGCATCGGAAGTGTTATTTTACTGAACTTGTGCCATTTACTTGCACCATCTATATCTGCAGCTTCATATAGGTCTTTCGGTATATTTTTTAAACCGGCTAAGAATATCAGCATCATAGTCCCTTGCCCCCAAATACCTGCAAACACGATGGCAAAAAGTGACCAGGTTGGATCATTTAGCCAGTTTGGTCCATTAATGCCTATTAATGATAGTAGATAGTTTAGTAAACCGTATTCACCGTCGTACATCCATGACCAAATCATTGAAAGGGCTACTCCCGAAACAACCGTAGGAAGATAGAATATCGTTCTATAGCCTGAAAGCCATTTTACTTTTTGATTTAATAATATAGCTAGCAAGAGAGCAATACCGATGTTTAACGGTACTAAAATAGCAGCAAACTTAAAGGTAACTCCTAAAGATTGCCAAAACACTGGATCATTTGTAAACATATCAACATAATTTTTGAAACCAATAAACGTTGGGGTTCCAACAGTAGGCCAATCAAAAAAGCTTATGATAAGAGAAAAAATCAAGGGTCCGAACGTAAAACAGAAGAAACCAATGATCCAAGGAGAAATGAATAGATAGGGAGTAAGGTCTCCCCATCTAATCTTTGATAGAATGGATATAGGTCGTTCGGGAACCGTTTGAGTTATTTTATTTTCAGTTTTTATAATCATAAAATGATCCCCTTCTTTCTCTTAAACTATTTTTTCAATTCAGGTTCTATTAATTTAACCGCTTCATTCAAGGCTTTATCTGCTGAATTTTGCCCTAATAATACACTGCTAATTGCATAATCTAGTTTTTTGTCAACTTCTGTCCATTTGCTTGTAAGTAAAAAGCCTGGAGTATCTGATGATCTTTCAAGCATAGAATAGAATGTACTTAATAACTGATCATTTTTATGACTTTGTTCGGAAACCACACTCTTAAGTACTGGCATATCAGACTTTCTCATTTTTGCTGCTTCTGCTGATACAAAGTATTTGATAAATTTCCAAGCTATGTCTTTTTCTTTAGAGTCTTTGGCCATTGCAATTCCTGCAGAATGGATAACACCCTTTGAAGGTTGTCCATGAAAGGATGGAATTTCTGCAGTTCCAAAATCCATGCCAGCCTTTTTAAATTCTTCTAAAGGCCAAATGCCGTTCTCGATCATAGCTATTTTCCCTGATTTGAAACTATCAGTGACTTTATCAGACACAATAGCACTATTTTCATCAATCATATGTTGAAAGTCTTTAAGGATTTCTTGTGTTTTTGAACTATTCATATATCCATCTACCTTTTTGCCATCAGGACTAATGAAACTACTCCCATTACTCCATACATATTCTTGGAATGCATATGAATTTTTTTTGGAAGAGAGAACAAACCCATATTGTTTCTTTTCAGGATTGGATAACTTTTTCGCTGCATCACTGAACTGCTCCCAAGTCCAACCAGAAGTCGGAAGAGGTACCCCTGCTTCTTGGAAAAGTTTTTTATTGTAGTAAATGACGCGAGTGGTAAAACCAACTGGAAATCCATAGGTAGTATCTTTAAATTTGTGATAGTTTAGAATATTTGTATAAAAATCATCAAAAGTAGTTTTAAAACTACTGTCTTTATTTACGTAGTCATCAAGTGGCTCCAGAGATTTATAGTAATCTGGATAATTCCACATATACATGACATCAGGGGGATTTTTTGCTCCGAAAGAAGCAGCCAGCTTATCCTCAAACCCGTCAGCATATGCTTCAACTTGCACTTTCACTCCTGGATTCGCCTTTTCAAACTTTTTCGCAATATCTTGTTGATATTTGAGACTCTCTCCAGTATCCCATGTAGCAAAGCGTAATACTTTCTCCCCACTTTTACCTTGACTAGAAGATTTCTCACTGTTCGCGCAAGCAGAAAGCACCATTGCAAAAGAAATAGCTAAAATTAATAATAACGATATTCTTTTTTTCAACATAAATCCCCCCTATCATTTTTTGAAGATCAATTTTGTCTTTTGTAAAACAATCTTTAGACCTAACTTTAAGAATGCGTTTTCATTCCTTCTTAAAAATTTTTTAAATCCCCTCACCTCCACAACTTTTTCTAATAATCAAATTAGTCGGAACCACCACTTTTAATGGCAGTGTTCTCCCATCAATACGTTCAACTAGAAGATTTACTGCTACTTTCCCCATCTCCTCGGTATGAACTTTTACAGTGGATAATGGAGGAGTAACAAATTCGCATAATTCAATCCCATCAAATCCAAAGATTGCGATATCATCAGGAACCTTTAATCCTGAATCCGTTAAAGCTTTCAAAGCACCAATGGCCATAGGGTCACTTCCAATGAAAAAGGCGGTAGGGAGATTCCCTGAATGGATCGCTTCCTCCATTAGCGTTAAGCCATCTTTCGTTGCCCATTTTCCAATATAAGTATATTCCGGGTTATATAATCCCTGTTCCGTTAGCATTTTTTCATATGTTCTTTTTCGTACATCTTGAATCTCTAATTTTCCAGATAATCCACCAATGGTATATGATTGACCACCAATATAACCGATTTTTTTGTGTCCTAAATCCAATAAGTATTGAATAACCTTTTCAGTAGCTTTTTCACAATCTATCACCACTGAATCATATAGTTGTTCGTCAGGAGATACATCGACAAACACTAAATGTTGTACTTGCTTTACTTGATTTTCCACCTCTTCTTGACCTATGACTCCTACTACTATTAATCCATCCAATCCTTCTAGATCCTTTTTATTGAAAGGAGGTCTCAACACTTTCGATAGTTCAATTCCCAATTCAATCATCCTCTTTTCAATTCCATTACGAATGGCCAAAAAATATGGATCATCAAATTCCGATTCCTGAGAAAGATACATCAAAAGCCCAATTTTCCCGTACTGCTTAGGATTGGTAATTTTTTTTTCTATATTTCGTTGCTTTTTAGGTATGTAATCTAACTCTTCTGCAGCCTGAAGGATTTTTTTCCGAGTCTCTTCTGTAACGGATAAAGTTTGGTCTTCATTTAACACTCTTGATACAGTCGTTTTTGATATCTGTGCCTTTTTGGCAATTTCATTTAATGTTACCAATATGATTACCTCTTTTTCTATTTTTAGTAAATAAAAATTAATAATTTACTGAATTTTTACTTAAATATAATATATCAGAGGTAAAAAGTAAGCGCAATATTAATTTTCATAATTTTCAATTTAATTTCCCGCCACTATTCACCCATATTGAAATTCAAGGATCCGAAGATTTTAATAACTATTAACATTCACTCATTTTTTATTACGATAAAAAGAGCGAAAAAAGTCCAGTGAATAAATCAATTAATTCAGTAAACTAAAAAAATAAATCCCAAAAATAAAAATTTACTGAAGAAACATTCAGCCTCTTCAACTGTAATTGCATTAATCTCATTGCTATTGGGGTAGCGAGTGCCATCAAAGGAGTTAATAAAAATAATGAGTTTTGAGGGTAACACGGGTACGATGTGGCTTCATCCTCGGGTCTAATTGGTATGGAATTACAAGGAGTAATGGCCATATTCACCGTTAATTTAAAAAGAATCGTAAAACTTTTTGGGTTCATTTCATTCCTTCCAGAATTATGGATTGAAAGTCGGCTTTTCTATTTAATATAAAAATTTTTCATTGGTGATTTTTGGTTACCTAATTATATTAGATTGTGAAAGGATGTCCAAAATTCCGACCCATTTTCAATGTAAACGTCAAGTAACTCCAAAATATAACAATAAAAGTTGATTTTGGAGTTATTTTTTGTTTGCTTCACTTTTTTGGTACTTTGCAACTAGATGGTAAATCCATTGATCACGGCAAGACTTTATCAATTTCCTCTTTATTGTTTTAATCGATGTTAGGAAGTGTTTCAAACAAATAACGAAGATAATGATAGGGACTTAGATACTACAGCAACTGTTTGAACAACATCAAAAACATCTGATCAATTTGATAGTTCTTATCTACTGTTATCACACGAGGTTTAGAAACGTACGAAAAGGCCAAGGCTTTCTTGAAAAAGCACTTGGCTGCTTGTTTATCTCTTGATTTAATTAGATAAAAATCAATGGTATTCTGTTCTGAATCAACGGAACGATATAAATATAGTGCATTTTTACTTTAATATAGGTTTCATCAACTCTCCATGAATCATTTACTGTTTTAGATGCTGTCGTACTTTCTCTTTTAATTGAAATCCATATTGATGAACTCAGCGCATAATCTTTGTATGATTAATTGATAATCCTCTTACCTCCATCATTTTCACCAGATTAGATTTTTATTATATTTCCAATCAATTTAATACTTTCTCCATCAATAACTATCCCGCCACCATCTTTACAAGCATAAATTGTCCTATTTTTCAACTTGGAATAATCCCTTACTAAATCTAAATATTTTTCACTCTGTTCCTCACTCCAATGAGGCAGAAAATCAAAATCTACAAAACCTAAAGAGCTTCTATCCTCTAGTCCTATTATATCTTCGTCTACAAATTGAGCTGTATCAATACTGTTAGTTGTTATTATACTGCCTGCACTAACCCCAATCAAAACCCCACCATTTTCCACATAATATTTTAATGGCTGCATTAAATTTCTTTTTCTTAGGGAATTTAAAAAGCGGAATGTATTTCCACCCGAAAGATGTATTGCATCATAATTAAATATGTCATTAATCTTTCTTTCATCGTATTCTTTATCTAAATCAAAATATTCTACATTACTAATTCCTAATTCTCTATAGTATTTAACTACATAATTAAAATACTTTCCTGTTACATCTGAAGATGATCGAAGATATGCTATTGAAGGATTTTCTTTATTTAATAATCTTAAAAGTTCATAATCCAATTTTCTATCTTCTTGCACTTGATCACTATATAGTACTATTTTTCTCACTAAAATCCCCCTATTTTCTAGTTCGTAAATACTTGTTTTCAGTTAATTAAGCCTAGTGTTTATCACTGACACCTATAAAAAGAACTGCAATTATGTATTAATATCACCTTTCATCATTACTTTTTCAGAAGTATATTGTCTTACATGTTCATAAGCAAGTTCAATTGCGTGTTCTTTTGAATCTATAAGAGATAGATTACGTGTTAATGGATTCCAATATTCATATCCCTCATCTTCTGTCCATCGAAAAACTTCAATTGTATATAATTTGTCATTCAAAATACATACAACTAACTTTCAGCTCGATAATTCTTCCCAAGCTCTTCTCCTATCGAAAAATAGTGCCTAAAGTTATAAAATAATGGACTCCATTTTTGCGGATCAATATGGTTTTCCCCTAGTATTATCTCTTCATGCGCATGTACATGAACAACCTCGGTTTCAACAATTGCAAAGAAAGGATCATATTCTGGAATCCTAATTTGTTTTACGATTGTTTCAATTTGTAATGGGCATTCTTTAATACGTTGTGGTTTTACAAATTTTGAATCTAGCGGAGTCAAGCCAGCTAGTGCAAATTTATCTTTTTGATAGGTATATCCCATTTCTTGTTTGTAAACTGGGACATGTTCTAATCCTGTATAAGGTGCGATTTTTTCCACTTGTTTCCACTGCGATGAAGAAGGTAAATTAATAACACATTCTCTATTCCTTTCAAGATTTTCAATCGATTTACCTCCCAAACCAATACCTAAAATTACATAGTTTCCTAAAGCCCATGAAGAAGACATTGGACTAATATTTGTTGTTCCATCCTCATCTAATGTCGATAATAAATAAATTGGCATTCCATAGTATAAAATCTTTGGTTTTATTTCTTTACATAACAGTTTCTCTGTTTTAGCATTCATACTATCACTCCTAAATTCGATATTTATTTGTATTGTAAAACACAAATAATTCCATTATCATCGAAATATGGATGTAAAATAAGGAGTGATGCAAATGAATGTAAACGCAGCAAAAATAGCTTCTCTTATTAGTGATACATCACGAGCAACCATCTTAATTCAACTTTTGGATGGTCGTCCACACCCAGCTACTGAATTAGCACATGCCGCAAAAATCAAACCACAAACAGCTAGCTTTCATCTTCAAAAACTATATGAAGCAGAAATTATAGATGTTGAAAAACATGGAAGACACCGTTATTACAAAATAACCAATCATACAATAGCAGAATCTCTAGAAAAAATACTATATTTAGCTCCCCCAGAACCAATTCAATCCTTAAAGCAATCGAAAGAGACTAGAGAAATTCAATATGCCAGAACTTGCTATGACCATTTAGCTGGGAAATTAGGTGTTGAAATTACAAATTCACTTTTGAATAACAACATATTAGTTAAGGAAAATTTACAATTTGAGGTGACTAAAGAGGGACAATTATTTTTCAAAGAATTTGGTATTGACTTGGATTCATTATACAGGAAAAGACGAGCATTCTCAAAATGTTGCTTAGATTGGACTGAAAGACAACACCATATAGCAGGAGCCTTAGGAAAAGCTATATTAGAAAGAATGTTAGAACAAAATTGGGTAACAAAAGCCCCGAAAACGAGAGCTATACATGTAACACATTTAGGAGAACAACAAATATTGCGTACATTTCTTATAAAATGAATTTTTTATTACAAAAATCAATTCTCCTATATACAGAAGAAAACTCGCTTCCTTATACCACAAAGCTTGCGAGTTTTACTTCTTACCAGTAATCATAAATAATAGAATCTAATGTGATTACGGTAAACGTGCTAGGAGCTAGAGCTGTCGTAGAATTCATTAAAATAATGAACTCTATTTGATACTATATGTAAAAGGATGAAAAGCGTTTGTACAATTAGAAGAGTCCTAAAAAGCCCAATGTGGTATCTACTCATTGGTTAGCTCCCCTGTATAAATTCGATATTTTCTCATTACTATTAATTTTTTACACATATAAGTTTACCTACTAAATTATGAGAATCACAAATAAGAAGCCATTCGCTTTTGAAAATAGCTTCTTTTAAAGAAAACTAGTTATTCTTTTTTACAATGTTAAGAAGCTCTGCATGTATTTCAGAAGCAATTTCTGGTTCTTGTTCACTAACTGCAATAATCTCACAAAGAGATACTGTGCTGCGTGTAGTACGACCGGTTCTTATGGTAACAGTATCACAATTTACAGATTCAACAACACCAACAATTTCAATTGTAGTTCCTCTTAAAATCAAAGTAACTAAATTAAAACTATCTCTTAGTTCTCTTAACTTACGGAAAATACCAGTTGTACAGCAACAATCACATTTTTCATTATGATCTTTTTTGCACTCTTTAAATTTCTTCAAGCAATCATCATTATCATCCCTGCATTTAGAATGCTTTTTGTGATCCCAGCATTTAGAATGGGTTTTTTCAAACCATTCATCACGACAACCCATAATTTCCACTCCTTTATTCTTTTACTACACAATATGAAAAAAGGATGAAAATGATAAAGACAAAAACATAGGAGGTAGAAAAATAAACGGTTATCCAATAGAAAAGAATATAGAATATCCAAAAATAAATAACGAACTCTTATAAAAAAGAGTTCGTTATTTATTTTTTATACTTGCTCAGATTGTAACCCCTGAATATATGATACAACTTCTGGATTCACTAACGAAGATAAATCTCCCAACTCTTTCCCTAAGTATGCTGCTTTAATTACCCGTCTCATTACTTTAGCATTTCGTGTTTTCGGCAAGTCCTCTACAACATGAATATCTTTTGGACATAACGCCTTTCCGATATGAGAGTTTACTAAATTCAATAATTCTTTTTTTAGTTCAGATGTAAATTTTATTCCTTCTTGTAAAACAACAAAGCAATGGCAGACTTCCCCTTTCACCTCATCTGGTACACCAATTGCGGCAGCTTCTATTACATTAGGATGTTTTACAAGAATTGATTCATATTCAGCTGGTCCAATGCGTTTTCCTGCAATATTTAATGTATCATCGGAACGTCCTGTAATGATATATTGTTCACCGTCATAGATTACCCAATCACCGTGTACCCACTTATTATCAAAGCGCGACCAATATGTATTAACGTAGCGCTCGTCATCTTCCCAGAAGCTTTTCGTCATTCCAACCCATGGTTTTTCTAAACACAATTCGCCAACTTCATCAAGAATCGGATTGCCTTGTTCATCTAATACAACAGCTGCCATTCCAGGTAATGATGCATTAAAACTAATCGGCGCAATTGGTTTAACTAACACGTTTCCAAAGATTCCACCAGAAATTTCGGTTCCACCTGAATAGTTACAAATTGGTACCTTTCCTTTTCCAACTGTTTCAAAAAGCCACATCCAAGGATCAGGATTCCACGGTTCACCTGTTGATGCAAATACCTCTAAACTTTCCAGAGAGTGTTTCTTTACATATTCATCACCTTTTGCCATCAATGCTCGAATTAATGTTGGAGAAATTCCAAGATGTGTAATTTGATATCGATCGACAGTTTCCCATAATCGATCTGCTTCTGGATAGTCCGGAACACCTTCATACATGACCATTGTTGCCCCATTAATAAGGGAACCAAATAATAAAAATGGTCCCATCATCCAGCCCATATCAGTTACCCATAACACACGATCACCTTGCTTAATATTCATACCAAATCCTGCATCAAATGCTGATTTCAAAGGGAATCCAGCGTGCGTATGTACCGTTCCTTTTGGCTTACCAGTCGTTCCGGATGTATATATGAGCATAAGCGGATCATCGCTTTTCATTTCTTCAGCATGTGTAAATGGCTTTTCCTTTTCAAGAATACTCCAGGAAAGATCATAATTGTGAGGTGTAAAATTATTTCCGGCATGACGGACAATCACAACTTTCTCAACAGTCGGACAATGTTCACACGCTTTATCCACCTCATCTTTTAATGAAACGATTTTACCGCGGCGTGAGAATCCATCAGCTGTAATAATCATTTTGGATCCTGCTGCTTGTACACGCGTCATAACTGCATCAGCTGCAAATCCAGAAAAAATCGGAGAAATAATTGCACCGATTTTCATTACTGCTAACATAGCAACAACTGTTTCTGGAATCATCGGCATGTAAATTGTTACACGATCACCTTTTTCAATGCCCATATGCTTCAAACCATTCGCAACGCGGCTTACCCAGCTATCAAGTTCTTCATATGTAAATGTTTTTGTTGTTCCATTTTCACCTTCATACATGAGGGCAGGTTGTTTTTTTGTTTCTTCATCTGCAAGCCAACGAGATAAGGCAGATTCAACTACATTGCACGTTCCCCCTGTATACCACTGTGCAAACGGTGTACCGTTTGCTAAATCTAACACTTCTGTATACGGCCTCATCCATTGATAGCCAACTGCACGTTCTGCTTCTCCCCAAAACCATGCAGTTTCTTCAATTGACTTGTTATAAAATGCTTCATAATCGTCATAACCCAGCGATTTCATCCATCCGTGTAAACGCGTTTTCTCTTTATATTCTTCTGTTGGAAACCATACCGCTTGTTTCACTGTTTTCCCCTCCTCATATTTCGAATAAGAAAGCCCTTAATAGGGCTTTTATACTGGATAAACTGGATGTTTCCGATCTGTAAATACTTGATATTTACTCATATACATTTCAAAGCGTTTCTTTAATTCTTCACGTAAATCATTCGGATGAACAATACCATCTATCACCATTTCTGATGCTAGTCGATAAATATCAATATCTTGTTTATATTCTTCACGTTTTTCTGCAATAAAACTTGCACGCTCTTCTTCTGGTAGCGCTGCAATTTTATTCGCGTATACAGCATTGACAGCAGCTTCAGGGCCCATTACAGCAATAGAAGCCGTCGGCAACGCAAGGCAGCAATCCGGCTCGAAAGCTGGGCCTGCCATTGCATATAAACCAGCACCATATGCTTTACGAACAATAATTGAAATTTTCGGTACTGTCGCTTCACTCATTGCAGAAATCATTTTCGCACCGTGACGAATAATACCAGCTCTCTCCACTTTTGTTCCAATCATAAATCCAGGCACATCGGCAAGGAATAATAATGGAATATGATATGCGTCACATAAGTTAATAAACTTTGCTGCTTTATCAGCAGAATCGTGGAATAATACGCCACCTTTCATACGCGGCTGATTTGCAACAATACCAACAGGTTTCCCATCGATTCGTCCTAATCCTGTAATGAGTTCTTGCGCAAATAACTTTTTCACTTCAAAGAAAGAACCTTCATCGATAATACGGTTAATAAGATCTTTCATATTAAAAGGAGCATTTTGATTTTCTGGGATGATTTGTTCTAACGTTTTTTCGAACTGCTTTGGTTCTTGAGGCTTAGTCGCAGGAGCATTTTCTTGATAGTTACTTGGAAAATATGAAATATATTGTCTTGCCTGAGCAATTGCATCTTCTTCTGTTTTACATAACACATCTCCGCATCCTGATACGGAACAATGCATACGAGCACCGCCCATTTCCTCTAATGTTACTTTTTCACCAATAACCATTTCAGCCATGCGCGGTGAACCTAAGTACATGGATGCATTTCCTTCCACCATCATAACAACGTCACAAAAAGCAGGAATATAAGCACCACCAGCTGCTGAAGGACCAAATAATAAACAAATTTGCGGTACCTTACCCGACAGCTTCACCTGGTTATAAAAAATACGTCCTGCACCGCGGCGGCCTGGGAACATTTCAACTTGATCCGTAATACGAGCACCGGCAGAATCAACTAGATAAAACAGTGGTACACGTAACTTTTCAGCTGTTTCCTGGATACGTAAAATCTTTTCAACTGTACGAGAACCCCAAGATCCAGCTTTCACTGTTGAATCATTCGCCATCACACATACAGTTCGTCCGTGTATTTTACCAGTAGCGGTTACAACCCCATCTGCCGGTAAACCTGACTGCTCGCAATTTGCAAAGAGAGCGTCTTCTACATACTCGCCATTATCAAATAGAAGAGCTAAACGATCCCGAACAAAGATTTTTCCTTTTTCTTTATTTTGCTCATGATATTTCGGAGCTCCGCCTTGTTTAATTGTTTCAACACGTTCTGCAAACGAATTAGATTGTTGTTTTTGTTCTAGCACATTTACTCCCCCTTATACATCGGCTTACGTTTTTCCTTAAATGCCTGTAGTCCTTCTAATCGATCTTTCGTATGAATCACACCTTCATACGCCAGCTTTTCCATTTGTAGTCCAGTGTGCAAATCCACTTGTAAACCATTTGAAATTGCCTCTTTTGCTAATCGAACAGCAATTGGGCCATTACTAGCAATACGTTCTGCAATTTCAATTGCTTTTTCTTCTAGTAAGTTTGTTGGTACAACAAATTCTACCATTCCGTATTCCTTCGCTTCATTTGCTGAAATACGTCTTGCTGTATAAATTAATTCTTTTGCTCTACCAATACCAATTAGTCTTGGTAATCGTTGCGTACCACCGGCTCCTGGAATAATAGCTAGAGATGTTTCAGTAAGTCCAAGACTTGCTGTTTCTGCTGCAATTCTAAAATCACACGCTAAACTTAATTCAGTACCACCACCAAGTGCAATTCCATTTATTGCAGCAATAACTGGTTGTGATAATTGTTCAACCATATCCATTGTGGAACGAATCATTCCGACTGCATGACGTACTTGTTCCTCATTCATATTGGCACGTTCTTTTAAATCCGCTCCGGCACAAAATGCCTTTTCGCCCGCTCCTGTTAAAATGACAACACGAACATCAGCTTCTTCATTAATATGAGTGAGTGTAGATTGCAACTCTTCCAATAGTGCAAGAGATAACGAATTTGCTTGTCGTTCACGATTTAATGTTATTTTTACAATATGCGGTGTTATATAATTCACTGAAATATTTTGCAATTGTAACATTTTATCACCTACTTATTGTTTTATGTTGCAATGCTTTATACACATGACTTGGCAATTGAATGTTTAACTTACTTTGAATAAATTGGCTAGCTTTTAATAATTTTTCTTCATTTATATTGGTTTGTACCCCCATTTGATGGAGCATATGTACTAGATCATCCGTTGCAACATTTCCTGAGGCTCCTGGTGCATAAGGACAACCACCGAGACCACCACAAGAACTATCAAATGTCGTAACACCGTATGCCAATGACTGAACGACATTTGCAAGCGCCATCCCGTACGTATTATGAAAATGCATTGCGAATTGAGAAGAATCATATTTTTTAAGTAAATGTTCTAATACATACTCTACTTGCAATGGATTTGCTACACCAATCGTATCCCCAAGTGAGATTTCATAAATGCCATATGAGAAGAGTTGATTACATAACTCATCTACAGCATCAATGCTTACATCTCCTTCATAAGGGCAACCAAATACAGTAGAAACGTAACCTCTTACTCTTTTACCTGCAAATTGTGCCTGCTTTGTAATATCTTTTATAACAGATAATGCTTCTTTAATAGACTTATTGATATTGCTTTTATTATGTGATTCACTTGCTGATAAAAAAACATTCACCTCATCTACATTTTGCAAAAGAGCTCGTTCCAAACCATTTTGATTTGGAACAAGCGCAGCATATGTAACGTCTGGTTTCTGCTTTAACTCTGAAAACACATCACTTGCATCAGCTAAAGCAGGAACCCATTTTGGGTGAACGAACGAGGAAACTTCAATATACGATACTCCAGCTTCTGAAAGTAATTGAATCCATTTCACTTTATCTTTTGTGCCAACAATTTTCTTCTCATTTTGCAAACCATCACGTGGTCCAACTTCTTTAATGACAGCAAAAGTAGGTAGCTTCAATACATTTCACCCCTTCTTCTCCCTATTCAATCTCTATTAATACATCTCCTTCATTAACAAAATCGCCCTCTTGCACATTAATTTTCATGACTGTACCGGCTTCTTCTGAAACGATTGGAATTTCCATTTTCATAGATTCCAAAATGACGACATCCTGTTCTTCTTCTACTGTATCTCCTACTCCCACAACAATCTTCCAAACATTACCTGCCATCGATGCATACACTTTTGTCATCATTTTTTCCCCCTTTAATATTCATAAACCTTATTTTTTTACAAGTTGTTTTGTTACAAAACCTGTTGTATAAATTCCACTTTGGAATACTTCATCTTCTAATACTTGCAGTAGCATTGGTGTATTCGTCTTAATGCCTTCCACTTTCAGTTCTTGAAGTGCATTCTGTAGTTTTTCAATTGCCTCTTGACGTGTTTCACCATGAGCAATTACTTTTGCAATCATTGGATCGTAGAACGGTGTGATTGTCACGTTATTTTCTAAAAAGTGATCAATGCGCACTTTTTCTGGTAACGTTAGGTCCGTAATCTTCCCAGGTGATGGGAAAAATGTTTTTGGATCCTCCGCATAAATACGCGCTTCAATGGCATGACCACTACGATTTATATCGTCCTGCGTAAAGGAAAGCTTTTCACCAGATGCAATAAGTAATTGCTGTTCAACAAGATCTAGACCGGTAATTTCTTCGGTAACGGGATGCTCTACTTGTAATCTCGTATTCATCTCTAAGAAATAAAAGTTTTTCTCGTCATCTACAAGAAATTCAACAGTACCTGCATTTATATAGCCAAGAGCTTTTGCTGCTTGTACAGCAACTTCTCCCATTTCTTTACGAGTCGCTTCATCTAAAAATGGAGATGGTGCTTCCTCAATCACTTTTTGATTTCGGCGTTGTACTGAACATTCACGTTCCCATAAATACACTGTATTTCCATGAGTATCAGCTAGAAGCTGAATTTCGATATGATGCGCGTCTGCAATATAACGCTCTAAATACATTTCACCATTACCGAAAAAGTTTTGCGCACGCGTTTTATTACTCTCAAATGCCTTGGTGAGCGTTTGCTCAGTTTCCATCAACTGCATTCCAATGCCTCCGCCGCCCGCGGATGCCTTCAGCATTAATGGATAACCAATTTGTTTTGCAATTTCAATCGCTTCCTCAGCAGTCTCAATATTTGTTGTGATTCCTGGTACAACAGGAACATTTGCTTCTTGCATTGCCAGACGCGATTCGATTTTACTACCCATCTTAGCAATAATTTCTTCAGAAGGGCCGATAAATACAAGTCCTTCTTCTTTACAACGAATCGCGAGGGATGGATTTTCTGATAATAATCCATAACCTGGATGAATCGCTTCAGCATTTGTTTTCTTCGCAATGTCTATAATTTTTTCGAGATTTAAATAACTCTCTTGGACACGCGGACCACCAACTAAATAAGCCTCATTTGCTAGTTTGACATGAAGTGCATTTTCATCCGCCTCTGAATAAATAGCAACTGTACGTATTCCAAGTTTTTGACAAGTTTTAATGATACGAACTGCAATTTCACCACGATTAGCAATTAAGATTTTTTGAAACATAGTGAACCCTCCCTTTTATCTACATCCTAAATGTCTTGCAATTACGAGACGTTGAATTTCAGAAGTTCCTTCACCAATTTCTAAAAGTTTTGCATCGCGAATATGACGTTCAACTTCATATTCACGCATATAACCATATCCACCGTGAATTTGCACGGCTTGATTCGCAATACGACTAGCTGCTTCAGATGCAAAAAGTTTTGCCATAGCTGCTTCTTTACCGAAAGGTTTATCATGATCTTTTAACCAAGCTGCTTTATGTACTAAATTACGCGCTAATTCCACCTCAGTAGCCATATCTGCCAGTTTAAATTGAATCGCTTGGAAATTAGAAATCGTTTTTCCAAATTGCTGACGCTCTTTGGCATATTGAAGTGCACGCTCAAAAGCAGATTGTGCAATCCCTACAGCTAATGCCGCAATGGAAATACGACCTCCATCAAGTGTATATAAAAATTGCTTAAATCCTTTATTCACATCACCAAGAATATTCTCTTTCGGTACACGAACGCTATCAAGTACGATTTCGCAAGTATTAGAAGCGCGAACCCCCATCTTATCGTATGGACTTGAAATCGTTAAACCTTCACTTGTTGTCGGTACAATAAATGCAGAAATACGTTTTTTACCATTTTCCTCAACACCGTTGACAGCGGTTACAATAATTGTATTTGCATACTCCGCATTCGTAATCCAGCACTTTTCACCACTAATTACGTATTCATCACCATCTAAAAATGCTTTTGTTTGTGTGCCACCTGCATCAGATCCAGCGTTCGGTTCTGTTAAACCAAAAGCACCTAATGTTTTTCCAGATGCCATCGGGATTAAATACTTTTGTTTTTGTTCTTCTGTACCAAAGTAATAAATCGGAGAGGCACCTAATGAAATTGTTGCAGCATAACTTAAGCCTGTACCGCCACAAGCACGTCCAATTTCTTCAACAGCTAATGCGTACGATACAGTATCGCCGCCAGAACCTCCATACTCTTCTGGGAATGGGATTCCTAACAAACCTAGTTCGCCCATTTTTTGAAACGTTTCGTATGGAAACTCAGCTGTTTTATCATAATACACAGCTTTTGGTGCGATTTCCTTTTCAGCAAAGTCACGTACCATTTCTTTAATCATTTGTTTTTCGCGAGTTAGAGTAAATTCCATTCCGCCACACACCCCTTATCGAATATTGAGTTTCGACAGCGTGCGAGTCTGTACTACAAACATTGCTTTTTAAAAGATAAGGATAGTAGTTAGATAATTGTTATAATTCTGTCATAATTTAATTTTAAAACAGATTCTGTACTCATGCACAAAAAAATTCCTACATTGTTCTACAACAACATAGGAATAATGGTGTCGAATTATGTGGTTTTTTCTTTAATAATCTCTTCCTTTTCCTGAATCTGAGATTTCTACTAATACTTCAGGGTACGGTTCAAAATATGTTTGTCGTAATAAATAATTTTCTTCGAATCGAATCGCCCATGATTTTAAGATTGCAAGCAAACTGCTAAGTGGAATTTTCTTTTCAGCATACTTGTGAAGTAATCCTAAAAAATGCTCTTTTTCTTGTTTCTTTAACTTCATTTTAAAGTATCCCAAAATATGCGCACATACATTTATATTCGATGTATAGCGCGGTGTGCGCATTAACAATTCATGCAAAGTCTTCTCATAATTTTCAAAAACAACTTCAACCTTTTCCTTTTTGGGATTCGCGATAATACGCCCTAATTCTTTCTGTTTCACTTGATTATATGCCATAAATAAATATTTATTATCCGACTGAAAATGTATGAGATCTTTCAAGTTTCTATTATGTTTTAATATTTTAAAATTAGCGATTGTAAACAGCCTAGTAAAGAAATGTTCACGGATAATAAAATTCGACAATCTACCTTCTTCCTCTATTGCAATATGCGAAAATTCTTTTAATACAGCGCTACCAAACAAACCAGCACCCTTCTCTTTTACTGGTGATTTTTCATATCCTGTATAAATTTTCACATCTCTAGTTCCACAACTTGGAGAACGATTCTTTAAAATAAAACCATCAACATCTGGTAAAGAACCTAAAAATTGATTAGAAAAACTTTTCATTTTTTCTGTTACATCTTCTTTAGTTGAAGGTTGTACAAGTTTGTGGATTCCTTCATCTTCAATAATCCGAATCGTTTCACGAGGGATTCCTAATCCAATCTCTACTTCAGGACATACCGGAATAAATGTAACAAATGGTTGTAAATTTCGAATTGTAACATCTGAAATCATTTCTCCATTATAACGACAAGCATCAAATTCTAGGCATTTACTTACAACAACTGTTGGTTTTGCAAATTGTCGCATTTTATTACCCCCACGGCGTTAATTCGTATAATATAAATTGGACTACGATGAGTATTCTAAGCAAAGTTAGTTTGTATTTTCTCTTTTTATTATGACTAAATATGAGTGACATATCAGCGATAATTAATATCTATTTCATATAAGTGTTAGCAAGTTCATTTGCAAACTTGTTAGCACTTTTTTTATATTTCTTCTATTATAATCTCCTCCCCTTCTTTACCTCTACGCTATATCAGATTAATTCTTGTTTCCTTGTTCAGAACTACGAGAAACACATTTTACACAAACTGTATTTTTCGGAGGAGAATTTAACCATTTATTGTTATAACTAAAACAATATTTTTCCAGGGGTGTTCCTATGAAGAACAGTAAGATAATGGACATACATACTAGGCACTCCCCTTCCTTGTCAATTTCAATCACAGGTAGCTTCAACGGATGTAATCGAACAAGAAATATTAGAACAAATTCAAGAAATTGACCGAATGAAAACAAGTATGGAAACAGTCAATCAAGCTATGCCAATCCCGGGTATGGACGCTATGGCGGATCTTTTTACTGTCATGAGGCAAAAATTGCAAGAAAAGTTAGATCATCTGTATCAATTCAATCAGACCTCTAGCAATAACTATAGTACAGCAATTCAATTAGCAGCTAGCATTGCGACGGGTCTAGCGGAAGTCCAAAGCGGAAAAGGCTTTAGTCCGGCAAGTGGCACATTTAGTACGCAAGGGTTGAACATGGAGTGGACGGCATCTATTCAAAAAATTACAGAAGATAGAGCTCACCAATCCGAGACTCTTGAAGGTGACAATCTAGTTGAAAGTGAGACAGTAGATTATACGTCTTCTTCTGAAGAAAATGGCGATGATTTAAAGAAAGCAGCCAGGGATTTAACGGGTGAACTTTCGGGTGAATATGATGTAAGGTGTGTTATAGAAGGTGTGGACCCTGACACGGGAGAAAAACTTTCATGGTGGAAACGTGGTGGGCAGGTGTCATGGTTTTTGCAGGCCTTACACCCGTTGGTAAAGGAATCTTTAATGGTTTACGAACAGCAATCCGTAATAGAGATATAAAAGATGTAGCAATCTTAAGTTCAAAACAAATCGAGCGTTTAATTAAACAAGATAAAATAACGACATCTCATTGAAAAAACCTTGCTCTAAAGTGGACTAAAAGAGACAATGAGTATTTGATAAAAGGTGAAATACCAAAAGACTATTTCAAAATTCCTGAATAAGAAGGTGCAAATATGAAATTATACTTTAAAGATACTGAAATAGGCGAAATCACAGATGTTTTTGTAGAAACACTATGTATGGAACAATACATTTAAATGATAATAGTAAACCATTTCAGGAATATTTTCATGAAATGGTAGATGAGGATAGTACATTTGATTTTGAAAGTAAAAACACGGTTAACTGTATCTTGGGATAGTCAATGTTTGCAAATATGAAAATCAAAACCCACAAACGTTGTTATCACAACGTTCGTGGTGTTAGTCCATACAATATAAATTGAATTGTATTTTCAATCTCTACTTCATCGTCCCATTTTTCTTCAGGTAATAATAAAAATCGAGTTAAAATTAACCCCATTATAGAAGATAAAGTAAAGCGCACAATTGAAGGTGTAGGCATTTCAATAATTTGCCCTTGTTCTTGAAAATGTAAAATTAGTTTTTTAAACCGGGAAAAAAGTTCTTTTTCCACTAATTGTTGTATTTCATTTTTTAATTCTGGCTGGAATGGTACTTCTTGCATTAAAATTTTTAGCATTGGAAAATGTTTTTTAGCAAATTCAAATCGATTTCGTATTGCTATTCTTAAAAACTCTTCATACGTTTCATACGTATTCTCCAGTATTTCTTTTGCAAAAGCTTGTACAAAAAATGGTGCAGCGAACTTTGTTAATGTGGGCATTACAACCGCTAAAAGTAAATCTTTTTTCGTTTTATAGTAGCGGAAAATCGTTCCCTCCGCTACACCAGCACGCTTTGCAATCTCACTTGTTGAAGTGGATGCATACCCTTTTTCTCCAAACATATCAACCGCTGCTTCTAATATACGCATTTGTCGTTCATTACGCTTATCTGTATCTGTAGCAGCAATTAACTCCTCTAACCAATCTTTTTTCATGCATCATGCCCCTTTTAATAAAATTTATATTCTACGATGTTTCCTCAAAGCAAATATATTCCCTATTGTAAATAGTAGTGCAAAAAGAAATAATACACAAAGGTCTCCCGCAATTTCAGCAAATCCTTGATTACGAATCATCACTTGTCTCATCGCATCAGCACCATATGTGAGCGGAAATAACTTTCCAAGCATTTGTAGCCACTTATTCATTGATTCCATTGGAAATAAACCTGAAAAGAAAATTTGCGGTACGATGACCAGTGGGATAAACTGAATCATTTGAAATTCGTTATTGGCGTATGCCGATAAAAAAGTACCTAGTGTTAACGCTGTTAGTGAAAGCATACATGTAATTAGTAATGTAAGCCACGGTGACCCTGCTACATATAAATCAAGAATATAAACAGAGAAACTTACAATGATAACAGACTGTAAAAACGCAAAAATACCAAATCCAATTATATAACCAACAACAATTTCCCAGCGGCGCACTGGAGTAGATAATAATCTTTCCAACGTCCCACTTAAAC
>Ga0102589_1001526_pt1 | contig 30692 bp, 24 predicted proteins | sample AraplaMF_Col_mLB_FD_76858 | JGI IMG/M metagenome (GOLD analysis project Ga0102589, IMG submission 76858) | Arabidopsis root microbial communities from the University of North Carolina, USA - plate scrape MF_Col_mLB | ecosystem: Host-associated > Plants > Roots > Endosphere | place: USA...
ATCGCCGGCCACAAGGACAAGCCGCTCACCAACGACCCGATGGAAGCCACCTGGATCGGCATCCACATGTGGAAGCAGGCAGTGGAGAAGGCCAAGTCGACGGACACCGACAAGGTGATCGCCGCCATGGCCGGCCAGACCTTCACCGCTCCCTCGGGCATCGTCTCGAAGATGGACGAGAAGAACCACCACCTGCACAAGAGCGTGTTCATCGGCGAGATCAAGGCCGACGGCCAGTTCAACGTGGTGTGGAAGACGCCGGGCCCGGTCAAGGCCAAGCCGTGGAGCCCGTACATCGAAGGCAACGACAAGAAGCCCGACTATCCGGCTGGCAAGTCGATGTAAGGCATCGCGAGTCAATCCCCTTGCCTTGCTCCCTCTCCCCTCGGGGAGAGGGCGGGGGTGAGGGCAGCGGCGGTCGATCCGGTCGCTGCGCTCGTTGGGAGGCCGTTGGCCCTCACCCCAACCCTCTCCCCACGGGGAGAGGGAGTCCTACCGAACCTCAAGATGCTTCGACGAACCCTCCACTGCGCATTCGCCGCCATGCTGCTCATGGCAACGGCCGCCCAGGCGCTGACCGCCGACGAAGCCCGGGCCATCGCCGCCGGCGATTCCGAGGCCCGCATCGCGGCGCTCAACAAGGCCGTCACCAGCGCCGACGACAAGACCGCGGCCTTCATCCAGGCGATGTCGGACGACGCGGTCAAGTACACCGAAGACAAGGTCTTCGTGATGAAGGACGACAAGGGCTACGACCCCGTGACCGGTGCCGAGCTCAAGGTGCCCGACACGGCTGAGGATGTGGTCAACAACAATCTGATGCGCGGCGCGCTCGAGGCCGCGCAGGCCGCGCTCAAGCTCGGCAGCAAGGACGACGCGGTGCGTGCCGAGGCCGCGCAGGCGCTGTTCAAGGAGCCCGACGAATCGCGGCTGCCGCTGGTCGAGAAGGCGCTGGCCGCCGAGACCCACCCGAAGATCAAGGCGCAGCTCGAACTGGTGCGCGCCGCCAGCATGCTGAGCAGCGCCGACAAGGCCAAGCGCCTCGTGGCCGCGCGCGAGCTCGGCGAGAGCCGCAGCCCCGACACCAAGCTGCTGCTCAACCAGCGCCTGGCCGACGAGACCGAGGCCGACGTGAAGGCCGCGATCGTGGCCTCGATCGCCAGCATCGACGGCTCGCTGGTCTGGGGCGACCGCCTCAATGCCGTGTTCAGCGGCATCAGCCTGGGCTCGGTGCTGCTGCTGGCCGCGCTGGGCCTGGCCATCACCTACGGCCTGATGGGCGTCATCAACATGGCGCACGGCGAGCTGATGATGATCGGCGCCTACGCCACCTACGTGATGCAGGGCATCTTCCAGAAGTACCTGCCCGAGGCCGCCTTCGGCTGGTACCTGGTGGCCGCCATTCCGGTCTCGTTCCTGGCCTCGGCGCTGGTGGGCGCGGTGCTCGAGCGCGGCGTGATCCGCTTCCTCTACGGCCGTCCGCTCGAGACCCTGCTGGCCACCTGGGGCATCAGCCTGATGCTGCAGCAGTTGGTGCGCTCGCTGTTCGGCGCGCAGAACGTCGGCGTGGAGAACCCGGCCTGGATGAGCGGCGGCCTGTCGCTGCTGTCGAACGTCACGCTGCCGTGGAACCGCCTGTGCATCATCGTCTTCGCGGTGCTGGTGCTGCTGGCCATGGGCTGGCTGATCGGCCGCACGCGGCTGGGCCTGTTCGTGCGCGGCGTCACGCAGAACCGCCCGATCGCCTCGTGCATGGGCGTGAACACCGCGCGCATCGACACCTACGCCTTCGCGCTCGGCTCGGGCATCGCCGGCCTCGCGGGCTGCGCGCTGAGCCAGATCGGCAACGTCGGCCCCGACCTGGGCCAGAGCTACATCGTCGACAGCTTCATGGTGGTCGTGATGGGCGGCGTCGGCCAGCTCGCGGGCACCGTCTACGCGGCGCTGGGCCTGGGCATCCTCAACAAGTTCATCGAAGGCTGGGCGGGCGCGGTGCTCGCGAAGATCGCGGTGCTGGTTTTCATCATCATCTTCATCCAGAAGCGGCCGCAGGGCATCTTCGCGATGGAGGGCCGGAGCGCGGAAGCATGACGACCCCAACAACTTTCGATACCGCCATCACCGTTCGGGCTGAGCCTGTCGAAGCCGGGGCAGGCACTTCGACAAGCTCAGTGCGAACGGGTAGGGTGGCACTTCCCACCAAGGGGCCGCTGCTGAGCGGCAAGGGCTGGTCGGCCTTCTTCGTCGCGCTGATCGTGGTGTGCGCGGTGGCGCCCGTGCTCAACATGTGGGTGCCGGCCGACAGCCCGCTGCACATGAGCGACTACGCGGTGGCGCTGGTCGGCAAGATCATGTGCTACGCGATCTGCGCGCTGGCCATGGACCTGATCTGGGGCTACACCGGCATCCTCTCGCTGGGCCACGGCCTCTTCTTCGCGCTCGGCGGCTACATGATGGGCATGTACCTCATGCGCCAGATCGGCCGCGACGGCAACTACAAGAGCGACCTGCCCGACTTCATGGTGTTCCTCGACTGGAAGACGCTGCCCTGGCACTGGACCTTCAGCGACAGCTTCATTGCCACCTTGATCCTGATCGTCGCGGTGCCGGGCCTGATCGCCTTCGTGTTCGGCTTCTTCGCCTTCCGCTCGCGCATCAAGGGCGTGTACTTCTCGATCATCACGCAGGCGATGACCTTCGCGGCCATGCTGCTGTTCTTTCGCAACGAGACCGGCTTCGGCGGCAACAACGGCTTCACCGACTTCAAGCGCATCCTCGGCATCCCGATCGCCACGCAGGAGATGCGCATGACGATCTTCGCGCTCACCGGCGTGACCCTGCTGGCCTTCTTCCTGTTCGCCAAGTGGCTGATCGCGAGCAAGTTCGGCCGCGTGCTGCAGGCCATCCGCGACGCCGAGTCGCGCGTGATGTTCTCGGGCTACAACCCGCTGCCCTACAAGCTCAGCATTTGGGTCATCTCGGCCGTGATGTGCGGCGTGGCCGGCGCGCTCTACGTGCCGCAGGTCGGCATCATCAACCCGAGCGAGATGAGCGCGGCCAACTCGATCGAGATCGCGATCTGGGCCGCGGTGGGCGGGCGCGCGAGCCTGATCGGGCCGATCATCGGCGCCTTCATCGTCAACGGCGCGAAGAGCTGGCTCACGGTGGCCTATCCCGAGTACTGGCTGTACTTCCTCGGCGCGCTGTTCATCGCGGTCACGCTGTTCCTGCCGAACGGCATCGTGGGGCTGGTGCGCCAGTGGTTGTCGCGCGAGAAGGCGGCGCCCGTTGCGGCATCGCCGGCGCGCGCCGAGGCCCAGCGTTCGCTGGCAACGGAACAGGGCATGGAGCCGGAAGCGATCGCCGCGCCGCTGCATGCCGAACCGAAGGGAGCCCGCGCATGACGCCCGACCTGATGGAAGCCGGCGCGGAGCGCGCCGCACGCGCCAAGGGCCAGCCACACGACACCGGCGCCACCGAATCGGGCGGCCGCACGGCGGGCTTCAGTCGCATCGCGACGCCCGGCGAGGTCGACGTGACCCACGGCCGCATCCTCTACCTGGAAGACGTGAGCGTGAGCTTCGACGGCTTCAAGGCGATCAACAAGCTGTCGCTCGACATCGCGCCCGGCGAGCTGCGCTGCATCATCGGCCCCAACGGCGCGGGCAAGACCACGATGATGGACATCATCACCGGCAAGACCCGGCCCGACGAGGGAACGGTGTTCTTCGGCAGCACCATCGACCTGCTGCGCCACAAGGAGGCCGAGATCGCACAGCTGGGCATCGGCCGCAAGTTCCAGAAGCCGACCGTGTTCGAGCACCTCACGGTGTTCGAGAACCTCGAGCTCGCGCTCAAGACCGACAAGGGCGTGCGCGCCTCGATGCTGTTCAGGCTCGACTCGGCGCAGAGCGACCGGCTCGCCGAGGTGCTCGAGACCATCCACCTCGCGGCCAGCGTGTCGCGCATGGCGGGCAACCTCAGCCACGGCCAGAAGCAGTGGCTCGAGATCGGCATGCTGCTGATGCAGGACCCGAAGCTCCTGCTGCTCGACGAGCCCGTGGCCGGCATGACCGACGAGGAGACGGCGCGCACGGCCGAGCTGTTCCTCACGCTCAAGGGCAAGCATTCGCTGATGGTGGTGGAGCACGACATGAGCTTCATCCGCACCATCTCCGAGATCGTGACCGTGCTGTGCGACGGCTCGGTGCTCGCGCAGGGTTCGCTCGACGAGGTGCAGGCCGACGAGCGCGTGATCGAGGTCTACCTGGGCCGCTGAGGAAACCGCCATGCTGACAGTCAAGAACATCCACCAGTACTACGGCGGCTCCCACATCCTGCGCGACGTGAGCTTCGAGGCCACGCTGGGCAAGGTCACGGTGCTGCTGGGCCGCAACGGCGTGGGCAAGACCACGCTGCTGAAGTCGCTGATGGGCCTGGTGCCGATCAAGAGCGGCAGCATCGAGCTCGAGGGCCGGCCGATCCACAAGGCCACGCCCTACGACCGCGCGCGCGCGGGCATCGGCTTCGTGCCGCAGGGCCGCGAGATCTTCGCGCGCCTCACGGTGGAAGAGAACCTGCGCATGGGCCTGGCCTACAAGCGCGGCGGCACGCCGATCCCGGCCGAGCTGTTCGAGCTGTTCCCGGTGCTCAAGCAGATGATCGGGCGCCGCGGCGGCGACCTCTCGGGCGGCCAGCAGCAGCAGCTCGCGATCGCGCGCGCGCTCGCGCCCAAGCCGAAGCTCTTGATCCTCGACGAGCCCACCGAGGGCATCCAGCCGAGCATCATCAAGGACATCGGCCGCGTGATCCGCATGCTGGCCGACCGCGGCGACATGGCGATCGTGCTGTGCGAGCAGTACTATGACTTCGCGCAGGAGCTGGCCGACGACTACCTCGTGATGGAACGCGGCGAGGTGATCGCGCGCGGCCTCGGCAAGGACATGGAGGCGCAGGGCGTGCGCCAGTTGGTGGCGATCTGACGCCTCAGCGCGCCCAGTCGCGACGCAGGTCGGCCGCGAGGCGCAGCAGCAGTTGCGCGTGCGCCTCGATGGCGTCGGCCGACACTTGCTCCGCGGTGGGGAAGCTCACGTTCATCGCATAGAGGCTGCCCGCAGGCGCGCGCAGCGGCAGCGCCACCGCGGTCATGCCGGCGGCCCAGCTCGCGTGGCAGAAGCCGCGTTCGCGCACCGCCTCGAGCGCGGCCTCCACCCGTGGCTGCAGCACGCGCCATTCGGCGCCGTGCGCCTGCCGCAGCCGGCCCAGCAAAGCCTTGCGCTCCCCAGGCTGCATGCCGGCGAGGAAGGCGCAGCCCAGCGAGGTGCTCGCGATCGGGATCCGCGAGCCCGAGAGGATGCGGCGGAAGATCCCGAGCCGGCTCAGTCGCACCGACTCCAGGTAGACCATCTCGAGCTGGTCGGCCACGGCGAGGCCGACGTTGACGCGCCGGCCCTCGGCCAGCGCGCGCATCAGCGGCAGCGCGCGCGCCAGCGTGGCCTCCGAGCTGCGGAAGGACAGCGCGAGGCTCAGGCAGGCGGCCGTGAGGCGGTAGCCGCGCTGCTCGAGGTCGTAGGCGAGAAAACCCGCATCCACCAGCGAACGCGTGAGCCGGCTGACCGTGGGCCGCGGCAGCTGCGCGCGGTCGGCCAGCTCGGCGTTGGTCAGCACGTCCACGCCATGGCGGAAGGCGCGCAGCAGCGCGAGGCCGCGTTCGAGCGAATGGCTGCCGGGCGTGCTGCGCACGAAGGTGCCGGTGGCCTGCGTGCGGGCGCGCGTCGAGCCGGCGGTGGAAGGGCGGGGCGTGGCCATGATTTCGTTCTCCGAAATTCTAAGGTTGTCGCCGCCGGGGCCCGCCGGAATACTGGCCGCATGCCCATCGCGGGGCGCAACGACCAGGAGACACGCTTGGATTTCACGCAACTGAGGTACGCGGTGATCGGCCGCGTGGCCTCGATCACCTTCGACCGGCCCGACCGGCTCAATGCCTGGACGCCCACGCTCGAGGACGAGCTGCGCACGGCCATCGCGCATGCCGAAGCCGACGACGCGGTGCGCGCCATCGTGCTCAGCGGCGCCGGGCGTGCCTTCTGCGCCGGCATGGACATGGCGGTGCTGTCCGACCCGGGCCGGCCGGCCGTGCCGCAGGCCGATTCCGATGACGACGCGGCGCAGCGCTACGGCTACCTCGGCGCGCTCGCCAAGCCACTGATCGCCGCGATCAACGGCGCGGCGGCGGGCGTGGGCCTGTGCATCGCGCTGCATGCCGACCTGCGCTACGTGGCGGCCGGTGCCAAGCTCACGCTGCCCTATGCGCGCCGCGGCCTGGTGGCCGAGCACGGCACGGCCTGGCTGCTGCCGCGGCTGATCGGGCCGATGCATGCGGCCGACCTGCTGCTGACCGGTCGCACCCTGCAGGCCGAGGAGGCCGATCGCATGGGGCTGGCCTGCCTGCTGCCGGCCGAGGGCTTTCTCGACGCGGTGCTCGCGCGCGCCACCGAGATCGCCGAGCTGAGTTCGCCGCGCGCGGTGCGCATCATCAAGCGGCAACTGGTCGAGGCCCGCTACCAGACCCTCGGGCAGGCCACGCGCGTGGCCGACCGCGAGATCGCGGCCTGCCGCGACACCGAGGATTTCCGCGAGGGCGTGCGGCACTTCGTCGAGAAGCGCGCACCCCGTTTCACGGGACGCTGAACCATGACGGACGACACGAACAGCAGCACCGCGCTGCCGCTGGCCGGCATCAAGGTCATCGAGCTCGGACAGAACATCGCCGGGCCCTACGCGGGCGAGATCCTGTCCTCGCTCGGCGCCGAGGTGGTGAAGATCGAGCGGCCCGGCACGGGCGACGACGCGCGCGGCTGGGGGCCGCCGTTCTGGCGCGGCACCGCGACCACCTTCCAGGCCATGAACCACGGCAAGAAGAGCATCGCGCTCGACCTCAAGGACCCGGCGCAGGCGCAATGGCTGCGCGAGCGCGCGGCCGAGGCCGACGTGTTCGTGCAGAACATGCGGCCCGGCTCGCTCGAGGAACTGGGGCTCGGACCGGATGCGCTGCGCGGGCTCAACCCTCGGCTGGTGTATTGCTCGCTCTGGGCCTTCGGCCACAAGGGGCCGATGCGTCTCGCGCCGGGCTACGAGCCGATGGTGCAGGCCTTCGCGGGCATCTTCAGCATCAACGGCGCCGAGAGCGGGCCGCCGGCGCGCGTGGGCATGCAGGTGCTCGACCTGGGCACCGGCGTCTGGGCCGCGCTGGGCTGCATCGCCGCGCTGCTGCGCCGCGCCTCGACCGGGCAGGGCTGCGTGGTCGACACCTCGCTGTTCGAGACCGCGCTGGGCTGGCTGCAGGTGATGATGGCCGGCTTCCACGCCACCGGGAAACAGCCCGAGCGGCACCGCAGCGGCAATCCCAACGTGGTGGTGTTCCAGGCGCTGCCGACCGGGGACGGCGAGATCGTGGTGGCCGCGGCCAACGACCGGCTGTTCGCCAAGCTCGCGCGCGCGGCCGGCCACGAGGAATGGACGCGCGACGAGCGCTTCGCGAGCAATGCGCTGCGCGTGCAGCACAAGGCGCTGCTGATCCCCGCGCTCGAGGCCGTGTTCCGCACGCGCTCGACGCAGCAGTGGCTCGAGGCGCTCGAGGCCCTGGGCATTCCCTGCGCGCCGATCCAGGACTTCGCGCAGGTGCTCGCGCAGCCGCAGACCGAGGCCATCGGCATCTTGCAGACCATTCCCGGCGAGGAGCTGCGCATCGTCGGGCTGCCGCTGTCCTTCGACGGCGAGCGGCCGCGGGTGCGGCACCGCGCGCCCGGCGTGGGCGAGCACAACGAGGCGCTCGGCGCGAGGGACCCCGGCTGAGCGCGCCCTTCCATCGACACCAACGACAGGAGACGACATGCAGAGAAGACAGTGCCTCGCCGCGCTCGCGGCCTTGCCGTTCGCAGCCGCGATGGCGGCGGACAACCACAAGCCGATCCAGATCGTCGTGCCCTTCGGCCCCGGCGGCTCGGGCGACATCTCGGCGCGCATGCTGGCCGAGTTCCTCACGCGCAAGACCGGCCGCGCGGTGGTGGTCGACAACCGCCCCGGCGGCAACGGCATCATCGGCGTGGAGGCGGTGCGCAATGCGCCGGCCGACGGCTCGGTGCTGCTGCTGGCCACCACCTCCACCCACCTGGCCAACCCCAGCCTGTTCCGCAAGCTGCCCTACGACCCCGGGCGCGACTTCCGGCTGGTCGGCTCCTTCGGGCCCGGCTCCACCTACATGCTGGTGCGGCCCGACGCGCCCTACAGGACGCTGCAGGACTTCGTCGCCGCCGCGAAGAAGGCGCCGGGCACGATCAACTACGGCCACTTCAACGCCACCTCCAAGGTCACGGCGGCGCTGTTCGCGCACGAGGCCGGCATCGAGCTCGCGGCGATTCCGTACAAGCAGGTGAGCCAGGCGATGTCGGAGCTGATCGCGGGCCAGATCCAGGTGGTGTTCACCGACACCGTGGCTGGCGATGCCTTCGTGGCCTCGGGCCAGTTGCGCGCGCTCGCGGTGCACAGCGACGCGCGGCTCAAGCGCTACCCCGAGCTGCCGCTGATCGCCGAGAGCTATCCGGGCTTCAGCATCCGCGGCGGCTTCCTCGGCATCGCGGTGCCGGCCGCCACGCCGGCGGCGCTGCAGCAGCAGCTCAACCAGTGGATCAACGAGGCCGTGACCACCGACCCGATCCGCGCGCGGCTCGAGGGCTTCGCCTTCGCGCCCGCGAAGGTCAGCCTGGCCGAGCTCGCGAGCTTCGAGCGCCAGGAGCGCGAGAAGTGGAAGGGCTACGTCGACATCGCGAAGCTGGAGGTGCAATGAGCGCGCTCGCTTCGCTGGACTCGGGCCATGCGCACGTGGCGCTGCTCGAACTGCGGCGCGCGCCGTTCAACTACCTCGACGTGGCGCTGCTGCGCGAACTGGCCGACCGGCTCGCGCAGCTCGATGCCGATCCCGACTGCCGTGCCGTGGTGCTCGCCGCCGAAGGCCGGGCCTTCAGCGCGGGCGCCGACTTCAGCGGCAAGGACGAGGCGCGCGACCCCGCGCCGCTCTACGAGCAGGCCATGCGCCTGTTCGGCAACGCCAAGCCGCTGGTGGCCGCGGTGCATGGCCCGGCCATCGGCGCCGGGCTCGGCCTCGCGCTGGCGGCCGACTTCCGCGTGGGCTGCGCCGAGGCGCGCTTCAGCGCCAACTTCAACCGCCTCGGCTTCCATCCGGGCTTCGGCCTGAGCCTGACCTTGCCGCGCCTGGTCGGCGCGCAGCAGGCCGCGCTGCTGTTCTACACGGGGCGCCGCATCGGCGGCGAGGAGGCGCTGCGCATCGGGCTGGTCGACCAGCTGGTGCCGGCCGATGAAGTCCGCACCAGCGCGCTGGCGCTCGCGGCCGAGATCGCGCTGTCGGCCCCGCTCGCGGTGGAATCGACGCGCGCGACCCTGCGGCGCGGCCTGGCCGAGGCGGTGGCCGCGGCGAACCGGCATGAACGCGAACTGCAGTGCGTGCAGTTCGCGAGCGAGGACTTCAAGGAGGGCGTGCAGGCCATGGCCGAACGCCGCGCGCCGCGCTTCCTGCGCCGCTGAGCGGCGAGTGGCAAAAAGGTATCGGGCGGGGCGCAAGACCTCATCAGCGCGCGTTAAGGGTTTACCCTAAAATCGGGCTTTGCCCGCGCTCGCCGGGCATCCCCCCAGGAGCTCCGGCCTTGAACGCCCCACCATCCGCCCTCGAAGGCGCGGACACCCCCGCCATTCCGCCCGTCTCGTCGGCCCAGTTCCTGCGCGCCGTGCTCGCTCTCGGTGTCGGCGGCTTCGCCATCGGCACCGGCGAGTTCGTGATCATGGGCCTGCTGCCCGAGGTCGCGAACGACATCGCCGTCAGCATCCCGCAGGCCGGCCACGTGATCAGCGCCTATGCGCTCGGCGTGGTCATCGGCGCGCCCGTGCTCGCGGTGCTCGCGGCCGGCTGGCGTCGCCGCGCCTTGCTGATCGCGCTGATGGCCGTGTTCGCGGCCGGCAACTTCGCGAGCGCCATGGCGCCCGGCTACACCTCGCTGAACCTGCTGCGCTTCGCGACCGGGCTGCCGCACGGCACCTACTTCGGCGTGGCCGCGCTGGTGGCCGCCACGCTCGCGCCGCCCGGGCGCCGCGCGCGCGCCGTGGGGCTGGTGATGCTGGGGCTCACGGGCGCCACGCTGGTCGGCGTGCCGATCGCGGCCTGGCTCGGCCAGCTGTTCGGCTGGCGCGCGGCCTTCGTGTTCGTGGGCGTGATCGCGCTCATCGCCGTGGTGCTGCTGCGCCGCGACATCCCCGACCTCGCCGCGCCCGCGGGCGCCAGCCCCTGGCGCGAACTCGGCGCGCTCAAGCGCAAGCAGGTCTGGTTCACCCTGGGCATCGGCGCCATCGGCTTCGGCGGCATGTTCTCGGTGTTCAGCTACATCAAGCCGACGCTGATCGAGGTGGCCGGCATGCCGCTGGGCGGCGTGCCGCTGGTGCTCGCGCTGTTCGGGCTCGGCATGGTGGTCGGCAACCTGGTGGGCGCGCGGCTGGCCGACAAGTCGCTGATGCGCACCATCGGCGGCCTCATGGCCTATGCGGCGCTGGTGCTGGCGCTGTTCACCTTCTCGGCCCACAACATCTACACCGCGGGCTTCAACGTGTTCCTGATCGGCACCACCGTGGCCATCGGCCCGGCGCTGCAGATCCGGCTGATGGACGTGGCCGGCGATGCGCAGACGCTGGCGGCCGCGCTCAACCACTCGGCCTTCAACATGGCCAATGCGCTCGGCGCCTGGCTCGGCGGCGTGGCGATCGCCGCGGGCCTGGGCTGGACCTCGACCGGCTGGGTCGGCGCGCTGCTCGCGCTCGCGGGCATGGGCGTCTTCTGCTGGGCCGTGGCGAGCGCGCGCGCCGATGCGCGGCGGCCGCGCGTGGCGGCCTGCGAAGGCTCGGCGAGCTGAAGGTCTCCGCCTACCGGGGCTTCAGCTGCTCGCGCAGGATGCGCCGGATCTCGAGGATCGCGAGCGGGTTCTCCTGCACGCTGTGCGCCGACGGGATCACCAGCTCCGAGGCCGCGCCGTCGAGGTGCGCGCTGGCATAGGGCACGATGCCGTCGCTCGACAGGGCCTGCGCCAGGCCCGGCGTGTCGTTGCCGATGATCGAGTGGAAGCGCACGCGCGGATTCATCGGCAGGCCCGAGGAGAGCCGCACGAAGGGATCGCGGTCGCTGAGGTTGTCGATGCTGTTGGGAATGCGCAGCGGCCCCGCGTCCTGCCGGCCCGGCGCGATGCGGATCAGCTCGCGCGAGATGTCGCCGAGCTGCCCCAGCATCGCCACCGGCAGCGTGATCAGGTTGGCGACCCAGCGCGAGATGCGGTTGTTGGCGAAGTCGGTGCCGCGGTGCGGCGAGGCGATGAAGATCGCGTCGCTGACCTGCGGCAGCGGCTCGAAGCGCAGGTAGGGCGCGAGCTTCTCCTCGATGCGCCGCTGCTGCGCGCCCTGCATCGGGTAGCTGGCCAGCAGCGCGTCCCAGAGCTTGTCCTCAGACGACGACACCATCAGCCGCGACAGCACGCCGCCCATGCTGTGGCCGATCAGCGTGATGTCCTGCGAGGCCGGGGCCTGGCCCGTGGAATCGAAGTGCTGCAGCGTCTGCGTCACGGCCTCGCGGATCGCGAAGTTGTTGAGCGGCAGCGGCGCATTGGTCGGGTAGTAGACCTGCCAGATCTGGTAGCGGCGGCGCAGGGTCTCGTCGCCGAGCACCTCGTTGGCCACGTTGATCCAGGCCTCGGGGCTGCTCGCGAGGCCGTGCAGCATGATCACCGTGCGGCGCTCGGGATCGTAGGGCTGCATCAGGTAGATGCGCGGCTGCGTGAGGCCGTCGCGGCCGCCGAACAGGCTGCGCAGCGCCTGCAGCGCGAAGTCGGAGCGGGCCAGCCACAGGCCGTAGCCCGAGGTGAAGTTGGCGGCCAGCGGCACCTCCTGCCCGGCCAGCTGCACGTTGGCGGTGCGGTAGGGGTCGTAGGCCGCGATGCGCAGCCTGCGCGTGGCCAGCACCTCGGCGAGGTTGCCGCCGTCGAACAGCAGCAGCGCGGTGACGGCCGGGAAGGGCATCTCGCGGTAGGGCGGGCGCCGGTCGTCGGGATCGAGCGCGGGCGCCTTCTCGTCGGTGCGCTGGCTGTCGGCCGCCACCAGCTCGGCACCGAAGCCGTCGCGCCGGTAGGTGTTGCGCAGGCCCGAGAAGGTCAGCGAGGCGGCGGGGATCAGCTCGTCGGGCAGCGGCGCGTCGGCGGGCAGGCGCAGGCCCGAGACGTCGGCCTCGATGCGCCAGTCGCCCACGCGCGGTACCCGCGGCTGGGCCGCCGCGTTGCGCCGCGCGCCGCGGTACAGCCCGGTGATGGCCTGCTGCACCGCGTAGTTGTAGTAGTCGCGTACCTGCGTCTGCCGGTCCTCGAAGGCGCGGTCGCGCGGCTTGCGCGCGGTGAAGAACAGGTAGGCATAGGCGTGGCGCGCGCTCTCGAGCCAGGCCTCGATGGCGGTCGTGTCGGCCGCCGAGCCCGGCTGCGTGGCGCCGCCGCTCTTGTCGGCCGCGATCGCCACCTGCAGCCACACCTCCGACAGCGCCGACAGCCGCTGCTCGTCGCTCAGCCCCGGCGAGTCGGCCAGCGCGTTGCGGCAGGCCGGGCCGTCCTTGCCGCACAGCTCGGCGTCGGAGCCGATCACGCGCAGCACCTCCTCGGCCGAGGTGCTGAGCCTGCCGGTGGTGAGCACGTCGCCGCGGCGCTGCGCGAGGTATTCGGCCGGCGAGATCGAGCCCACCTTCACGCCCGCGCAGCCCGCGAGCAGCGCGGCGGCGCACAGCAGGGCCGCCAGGCCGGGAAGACGCGCGCGCATCGTCACGGGGCCTCGGCGCCCGGCAGCCCCTGCCGGATCGCGCGCGAGAAATCGATGCCCGGGGTGGCATCGCTCGCGATCGCGCGTTGCGTGATGCGCCCGGCCGTGCGCAGCGCCTCGAGGCTGTAGCCCGGCGTCAGCCCGCCCACGTCGTACAGGTAGTCGGGCAGGTAGCCCGAGGCCAGCAGTCGCCAGTCCATCGGCAGGCCCGGCACGATGCGCCTGGCGAGGTCGTAGACGATGGTGGTGCAGTTGGCCGTGAGCGTGTTGTAGAAGCTCGGCGCGCGCAGCAGCGCGGCGCTCTGGTCGAGGTAGGCCAGGAACAGCGAGCGCATCTCGGCCTGCGGCAGCCGCACGCGGTACATGTGGACGTCCTCGCCGCGCACGTTGGTGCGCACGCGCAGCACGTCGCGTTCCTCGGCCGCGACCAGGCTCAACTCGAAGCGCCGGAAGAAGCCGCCGAGCGACGAGAAGCTCTCGCCGCGCTCCTTGCGGATCTCGATCGAGAAGGTGAGGAAGCGGCCGTCGTCGAAGCCGAAGGACACCAGCGTGTGCGCGATCGCCGGGCCCATCCAGTACGAGACCGCGACGTCGACCGAGCGCAGGCGCTCGAGGTCGTAGCGGCGCGTTTCCCAGCGCGGCGTGTAGTCGGTGTCGCTGCGCCAGTCGAAGTTGCGCACGTTCTCGAGCGTGACCATGTTGCCGTCGACGCGCGCCACCAGCTGGCGCGCGACGTCGTCGGCCCAGTCGCGCTGCTGCAGCGGCACGATCGTGTTCCACCAGCCAAGCAGCAGCGCGAAGCCCACCGCATAGGACAGCAGCGCGCGCGCGGCCCGACCGCGCCACAGCAGCACCAGCGCCGCGAGGCCGAAGCCGCCCCACAGCACGGCGGCGAGAACCTTGCCCGTTTCGCCCACGGGCAACTGGTACCAGAGCGCGAGGCAGGCCCAGGCGGCCGACAGCAGCAGGACGAGCGATGCCGCGAGGCGGCCGGTGATGCGAAGGAACATGGAGGACACGGGGAGTGCGGCACGATTATCCCCATCCCTTCCGTGGCAACCCTCCGCCAAGCGGGCCATCTCCGATGGCGATGGCCCGTGCCTGCGCGTTTTCGCGCCAGTGACTAAGATGAACGCGCGCCTCGCTGTCCCGAGGCGCTCGTCTTTTCTTCATCCGCGTTTCATCCAGCGAACGAGGCATCTCCATGACCATCCCCACCACCCGCCTGGGCCGCACCGGCCTGACCGTCTCCCGGCTCGCGCTCGGCACCATGACCTTCGGCCTGCAGACCGACGAGGCCGTGTCGCACCGCATCCTCGACAAGGCCGCCGAGGGCGGCATCAACTTCCTCGACACCGCCGACGTCTACCCGCTGGGCGGCACGGTCGAGACCACGGGCCGCACCGAGGAGATCATCGGCAACTGGCTCGAGAAGCAGGGCCCCGCGGGCCGCCGGCGCTTCGTGGTCGCGACCAAGGCGGTCAACAAGGTCGGCCCCAATCCCTGGGACCAGGGTGCCTCGCGCAAGCACCTGCTCGATGCCATCGACCTCTCGCTCAAGCGGCTGAAGACCGACCACGTCGACCTCTACCAGCTGCACATGGACGACCGCGAGACGCCGCTCGAGGAAAGCATCGAGGCGCTCGACACCATCGTGAAGTCGGGCCGCGCGCGCTATGTGGGCGTGTCGAACTTCCTGGCCTACCGGCTCGCGCGCGCGCTCGGCAAGTCCGACCTGCTGCGGCTCACGCGCTTCGTCTCGGTGCAGCCGCGCTACAGCCTGCTGTTCCGCGAGATCGAGCGCGAGCTGCTGCCGCTCGCGAGCGAGGAAGGCCTGGGCGTGATCCCCTACAACCCGCTGGCCGGTGGCCTGCTCACCGGCAAGTACAAGCCCGGCGCCAGCCCCGAGGCGAACACCCGCTTCACGCTCGGCACGGCCGGCAACATGTACCAGGACCGTTACTGGAACGAGCGCAGCTTCAACACCGTGACGCAGCTGCATGCGCTGGCCGACGAGGCGGGCGTGCCGCTCGCGACCCTGGCCGTGGCCTGGGTGATGGCGAACCCGCTGATCACCGCGCCGCTGCTCGGCGCGAGCCGGCCCGAGCAGCTCGACGCGACGCTCGCGGCGGCCGAGTACAAGCTCGACCCCGCGCTCAAGCAGAAGCTCGACGAGCTGACGGCCGAGTACCGCAAGGGCGACGCGCCGCGCTGAGTTCCCTCCCTTCTCCTTCCCCCGCAGGGAGAAGGCCGGGATGGGGGCTCCGGGCGTTCGATAGGGCCCCGCCATCGGCCAGGCCCGGTGCCCCCACCCCAACCCTCCCCCAGCGGGGGAGGGCGCCGAGCCGGGGTCGACTCGAAACTGTCAGAACTGTCAGCCAGTCGACAGCGAGCGGTTCGATGCAGGTGCCTAGAGTGCCTTCATCATGGATTCTTCCGCCGCCACTCCCTCATTGCGCAAGGTATCCGGGGCCGGTGCCATCGCGCTGGCCGCCCTGCTTCTCGCCGGCTGCGCCGTCGGCCCCGACTACGTGCGGCCCTCGATGGAGCTGCCCGCGGCCTACAAGGAAGACGGTGCGTGGAAGACCGCCACGCCGCAGGCCATCGATCCCTCGCACCCCTGGTGGGAGGCCTACGGCGACGCCACGCTCAACGCGCTGCTGGTGCAGGCCAATGCCGCCAACCAGAACATCCGCCAGGCCGAGGCCCAGTACCGCGAGGCGCGCGCATTGGCCTCGGCCGCGCGCGCCGGCTTCTATCCCACCCTCGGCCTGAACGCCGGCGCCAACCGCGCGCAGACCAACAGCACGGGCAGCATCGAGCGCCGCACCACCGACACCCTGGGCCTTGCCGCGAGCTGGGAGCCCGATGTCTGGGGCGCGGTGCGCCGCTCGGTCGAGGCCGGCGACGCGAGCGCACAGGCCAGCGCCGACGACCTCGCGGGCGCGCGCCTGAGCATCCAGACCACGCTGGCGCAGGACTACCTGCAGCTGCGCGCCATCGATCTGCAGCGCGCGCTCTATGCCAACACCACCGCCGCCTATGCGCGCGCGCTCGAGCTCACGCAGCACCAGTACGCGGCCGGCACCGTGCTGCGCTCCGACGTGGCGCTGGCCGAGAGCCAGCTGCGCACCGCGCAGGCGCAGGGCGTGGACCTCGAGGCGCAGCGCGCCCAGCTCGAGCATGCGATCGCGGTGCTGACCGGCCAGGCGCCGGCGCGCTTCACGCTGGCCGCGCTGCCGGCCAACGAGAACCCCGCGCTCGCCAACGCCGGCACGCTCGGCGTCCGGCTGCCGCTCGCGCCCGCGGGCCTGCCGTCGGAACTGCTCGAGCGCCGCCCCGACATCGCCGCGGCCGAGCGCCGCGTGCAGGCCGCCAATGCGCAGATCGGCGTGGCCAAGGCCGCGTACTTCCCGCAGATCGTGCTGAGCGCGAGCGGCGGTTTCAGCGCCGGCAGGCTGGCTTCGCTGTTCGACACGCCGAGCCGTGTCTGGTCGCTGGGCGCGGTGCTCGCGCAGACCGTATTCGACGGCGGCCTGCGCAAGGCCCACAGCGAGCAGGCCGTGGCCGCCTACGACGCCTCGGTCGCGCTCTACAAGCAGACCGTGCTCGGCGGCTTCCAGCAGGTCGAGGACAACCTCGCCACCCTGCGCGTGCTCGACAACGAATCGCAGCTGCAGGCGCAGGCCGTGCAGGCCTCGCAGACGGCCGAGCGCCTCGCGCTGGCCCAGTACCGCGCCGGCACCGCCACCTACCTGAGCGTGGTGACCGCGCAGCAGCTCTCGCTGACCAACCAGCGCACGGCCGCGCAACTGCTGGCGCGCCAGCTCGCCGCCAGCGTGGCGCTGATCGCGGCCACCGGCGGCGGCTGGCATGCCGACGCCGCCGATGCCGCCACCACCGCCGCCGCTGCAACGACTTCCGGAACCTGATGCCATGACGAATCCCGCACCTTCCCCCGCCGGCGACGCCGCCGTCCGTCCCCACGCGCGACGCAGCGCCGCCTGGTTCGCCATCGCCGCCCTCGTCGCCGTGCTCGGCGGTGGCGCCTGGACCCTGGGCCGCAAGGCCTCGGCCGCCACGCCCGAGGCCAAGGTGCCGCCGGTGCTGGTGACCACCGCGCCGGTGCAGGCGCAGGACGTGCAGGTCTACCGCGGCGGCATCGGCACCGTGGCCTCGATGGCCACCGTCACCGTCAAGGCGCGTATCGACGGCCAGCTCGACAAGGTGGGCTTCGTCGAGGGCCAGGACGTGAAGGCCGGCCAGATGCTCGCGCAGCTCGATCCGCGCACCTTGCAGGCCCAGCTCGCGCAGGCCCGCGCCACCCAGTCGCGCGACCAGGCGCAGCTGGCGAACGCGCGCGCCGACCTCGCGCGCTACACCACGCTGATCGCGCAGGACGCGGCCACGAAGCAGCAGCTCGACACCCAGAAGGCGCTGGTCAGCCAGCTCGAGGCCACGGTGCAGACCGATGCCGCGCAGGTGCAGTTCGCGCAGGTGCAGCTGAGCTTCACACGCATCGACGCGCCGATCGACGGCCGCGTGGGCGCGCGGCTGATCGACCCGGGCAACATCGTGCATGCGGCCGACGCCGGCGGGCTGGTCGTCATCAACCAGATCGACCCGATCGCGGTGCAGTTCACGCTGCCCGAGGACGCGGTGCAGGACATCAACCGGCTGCAGCCCAAGGGCGCGGCGCCGCTCTCGGTGGTGGCCTACGACCGCGCCGGCACGCAGCTGCTGGGCACGGGCAAGCTGATCCTGCTCAACAACCAGATCGACACCGCCAGCGGCACGGTGCAGCTCAAGGGCAGCTTCGCCAATCCGCAACACACGCTGTGGTCCGGCCAGTACGTCAACGTGCGGCTGCAGCTCGACCGCCGCGCGGGCGCGCTGACCGTGCCGGCCGCCGCGGTGCAGCGCAGCCAGGACGGCACCTACGTCTGGGCCGTCGATGCCGAGAACAAGGCCGCCTCGGTGCCGGTGCACGTGGTGCAGATCGCCGACGGCACGGCCGTGCTCGACCAGGGCGTGGCCGCCGGCCAGCGCGTGGTGGTCGACGGCCAGTACAAGCTGCGGCCCGGCGCCACGGTGGCCGAGAACAAGATCGCGGCCAAGGCCGCGCCCCCGGCCGCCGCGGCCGGCGGCAACAACCCGAGCGGGGTGCGCAATTGAGCATTTCCGCCGCCTTCATCAAGCGCCCGATCGGCACCACGCTGCTCGCGCTGGCCATCCTGCTGGTCGGCGCCGCGGTGTTCCCGCTGCTGCCGGTGGCGCCGCTGCCGCAGGTCGACTTTCCGACCATCCAGGTCTCGGCCAACCTGCCGGGCGCCAGTCCCGAGACCATGGCCTCGAACGTGGCGCAGCCGCTCGAGCGCCAGTTCTCGCTGATCGCGGGCCTGTCGCAGATGACCTCGACCAGCGGCCTGGGCAACACCCAGATCACGCTGCAGTTCGACCTCGACCGCAACATCGACGCCGCCGCGCTCGACGTGCAGGCGGCCATCAACGCCTCCACCGGCCAGCTGCCGGCCAACCTGCCGAGCCCGCCGACCTTCCGCAAGGTGAACCCGGCCGACTCGCCGATCCTGATCCTGTCGGTGCAGTCGAAGACGCTGCCGCTGACCGAGGTCAACGACTACGCCGACAACATCCTCGCGCAGCAGATCTCGCAGATCTCGGGCGTGGGCCTGGTCAACATCGGCGGCGCGCAGAAGCCGGCCGTGCGCATCCAGGTCGACCCGGCCAAGCTCGCGGCGCTGGGCCTGAGCCTGGAGGACGTGCGCACCGTGCTGTCCTCGGCCACCGTCAACGCGCCCAAGGGCACGATCGACGGGCCGAACCAGAGCTTCACCGTCTACACCAACGACCAGCTGCTCAAGGCCCAGCCCTGGAACGACGTGGTGCTGGCCTACCGCAACGGCGCGCCGATCCGCGTGCGCGACCTCGGCGTGGCGGTCGACGGTCCCGAGAACGCGAAGATCGCGGGCTGGGCCTATGCCGGCGCCGCCGCGCCCGAGGGCAGCACGGTGCAGAACGGCCGCTCGATCGTGCTGGCCATCACCAAGCAGCCGGGCGCCAACGTGATCGAGACGGTGGACCGCATCAACGCCGCGCTGCCGCGGCTCAAGGCCTCGATCCCGCCGACGGTGGACGTCAACGCCATCATCGACCGCACCCAGACCATCCGTGCCTCGGTCAAGGACGTGGAGTTCACGCTGCTCTTGACCATCGCACTGGTGGTGGCCGTGATCTTCGTGTTCCTGCGCAACGTGCCGGCCACGCTGATCCCCAGCGTGACGGTGCCGCTGGCGCTGCTGGGCACGGTGGCCGTGATGTACCTGCTGGGCTACAGCCTCGACAACCTCTCGCTGATGGCGCTGACCATCGCGGTCGGCTTCGTGGTCGACGACGCGATCGTGATGCTCGAGAACATCTACCGCTACGTCGAGGAGGGCATGGCGCCGCTGGAGGCCGCCTACAAGGGCGCGGGCGAGATCGGCTTCACCATCGTCTCGATCTCGGTCTCGCTGATCGCGGTGTTCATCCCGCTGCTGCTGATGGGCGGCATCGTCGGGCGGCTGTTCCGCGAGTTCGCCGTCACCGTCACGCTGACCATCGTGGTGAGCGTGGTGATCTCGCTCACGCTCACGCCGATGCTGTGCTCGCGCTTCCTCAAGAACGAGCATGCGCGGCGCCATGGGCGGCTGTACCTGCTGTTCGAGCGCGGCTTCGACGCCATGCTCAATGGCTACAAGCGCGGGCTGCACGTGGTGCTCGACCACCAGTTCATCACCCTGATGGTGTTCATCGCCACCGTGGTGGCCACGGGCGCGCTGTTCGTGGTGATCCCCAAGGGCTTCTTCCCGCAGCAGGACACGGGCTTCATCTCGGGCTTCGCCGAGTCGGCGCAGGACGCCTCCTTCGCCTCGATGAATGCGCGCATGCTCGAGCTGGCCGACGTGGTGCGCAAGGACCCCGACGTGACCGGCTTCGGCATGAACGGCAGCTCGTCGACCTACAACACCGGCAACTTCTTCATCAGCCTCAAGCCCAAGGACGAGGGCCGCACCGCCAACGCCGACGAGATCATCGCGCGGCTGCGCCCGCAGCTCGCGAAGGTGCAGGGCGTGAACCTGTTCCTGCAGGCCGGGCAGGACATCCGCGTGGGCGGTCGCTCCTCGCGCACCCAGTACCAGTACACGCTGACCGACTCGAACCTCGACGAGCTCAACACCTGGGCGCCGCGCCTGTTGGCCAAGCTGCGCCAGGTGCCCGAGGTGACCGACCTCGCGACCGACCAGCAGAACGCCGCCGCCTCGGCCGTGCTGACCATCGACCGCGACCGCGCCTCGAGCTTCGGCATCTCGCCGGCCGCGATCGACGCCACGCTGTACGACGCCATCGGCCAGCGCCAGGTGGCGCAGTACTTCACGCAGCTCAACAGCTACCACGTGGTGCTGGAAGTGACGCCCGCGCTGCAGCAGGACCCGGCGCTGTTCAGCAAGCTCTACCTGAGCTCGCCGATCACCGGCCAGCAGGTGCCGCTGTCGACCTTCGTGAAGGTCGACACCAGCAAGACCGCCTACCTCTCGATCAGCCACCAGGGCCAGTTCCCGGCCGTGACGATCTCGTTCAACCTCGCGCCCGGCGCCTCGCTGGGCCAGGCGGTCGACGCGATCAAGGCCGCGCAGTCCGAGATGGGCATGCCGCAGTCGCTGACCGGCGCCTTCCAGGGCACGGCCCAGGCCTTCCAGGATTCGCTGGCCTCGCAGCCCTACCTGATCGCGGCGGCGCTGGTGGCGGTGTACATCGTGCTGGGCCTGCTCTACGAGAGCTACATCCATCCGCTGACGATCCTCTCGACCCTGCCCTCGGCCGGCGTGGGGGCGCTGCTGATCCTGATGGCGGGCGGCTACGACCTCAGCGTGATCGCGCTGATCGGCATCATCTTGCTGATCGGCATCGTCAAGAAGAACGGGATCATGATGATCGACTTCGCGCTCAAGGCCGAGCGCGAGCAGGGCATGAAGCCGCACGAGGCGATCTACCAGGCCTGCCTGCTGCGCTTCCGCCCGATCATGATGACCACCATGTGCGCGCTGCTCTCGGGCCTGCCGCTGATGCTGGGCCACGGCTCGGGCTCCGAGCTGCGCCGGCCGCTGGGCTACGCGATGGTCGGCGGGCTGGTACTCTCGCAGGCGCTCACGCTGTTCACCACGCCGGTGGTCTACCTCTACCTGGACCGCGCCCACTACTGGTACCTGCGCCGCAAGGAAGCGCGCATGGCCCGCAAGGCGGCCAAGGCCGGGCAGGCACCCTCGCAGGCGCATTGAGCACGGGCAAGGGAGCCGATGTTTCCCCAACCGTTCGGGCTGAGCTTGTCGAAGCCGTTGCCGCGCCGGCACTTCGACAGGCTCAGTGCGAACGGATCGTGGATGATCCCGCCGAAGAACGAAGCAGCAGCCACGCCATGAAGATCCTGATCGTCGAAGACGAGTTGAGAACCGCCGACTACCTCTCGAAGGGGCTGACGGAGCAGGGCTGCGCGGTCGACATGGCGCACAACGGCATCGACGGCCAGCACCTGGCGCTCACGCACGACTACGACGTGATCGTGCTCGACGTGATGCTGCCGGGCCAGGACGGCTTCTCGGTGCTGCGCGGGCTGCGCGCGGTGAAGCAGACGCCGGTGATCATGCTGACCGCGCGCGACCGCGTGGAGGACCGCGTCAAGGGACTGCACGAGGGCGCCGACGACTACCTGGTCAAGCCCTTCTCGTTCCTCGAGCTGCTGGCGCGGCTGCAGGCGCTGAACCGGCGCGGCCGCAAGCAGGAGCCGATGCAGCTGCGCATCGCCGACCTGCAGATCGACCTGCTCGCGCGCAAGGCCTTCCGCGGCGCCACCCGCATCGACCTCACGGCCAAGGAGTTCGCGCTGCTCGCGGTGCTGGCGCGGCGCCAGGGCGAGATCCTCTCGAAGACCGCCATCGCCGAGCTGGTGTGGGACATGAACTTCGACAGCAACACCAACGTGGTCGAGGTCGCGATCAAGCGGCTGCGCGACAAGATCGACGTGCCTTTCTCGCCCAAGCTGCTGCACACCATCCGCGGCATGGGCTACGTGATGGAGCTGCGCGAGGACGGCGCCACGCCATGAAGCGCTCGATCGCCGCGCGGCTGGTGCTGATGTTCGCGGCGGCGGCGCTCGCCACCTTCGCGCTGATCGGCGCGGCGCTGCAGGGCGTGCTGCTGCGCGAGCTCGAGCGCCACCAGTACGAGGAGCTCGACACCACGGTCAAGAGCCTGCAGTTCTGGATCCAGGCCATCGGCACGCCCGAGCGCTGGTCGCGCGTGCAGGCGCGCATGGACGCGCTGACGCCCGAGGACGGCAGCACCCGCTTCTGGGTGCTCAGCGACGATCCGCGCTTCCAGTACGGCAAGGGCATGGCCGAGATCGATGCGCTCACGCGCGAGACCGGCCGCAGCCTGCTGCTGCCCGGCGAGGAGAAGCCCTACCGCACGCTGTCGGCCCACATCCCGCCGTTCGAGCAGCGCCCGGCCGTGCGGCTGATCGTCGGCAAGAACACCGAGCCCTATGCGCGCACGCGCCGCACCTTCCTCACGGCGCTGGTGTCGCTGGGCCTGGGCGCGGTGCTGGTGGTGGCGGCCGCCGGCTACTGGATCGCGCGCGTCGGCCTGCGCCCGCTCGACCAGCTCTCGCGCGAGGCGCAGGCGCTGCGGCCCAAGATGCGCTCGCAGCGGCTGCGCTCGGGCGCGCTGCCGGTCGAGCTGTCGGGCCTGGCCGAGGCCTTCAACGGCGCGCTGGCGCGGCTCGAGGAAGCCTACGGCCAGCTCGAGGCCTTCAATGCCGACGTGGCGCACGAGCTGCGCACGCCGCTGGCCAACCTGATCGGCAGCACCCAGGTCGCGCTCTCGCGCCAGCGCAGCGCGCCGCAGTTCGAGGAGGTGCTGCAGGCCAACCTCGAGGACCTGGAGCGGCTGCGCTCGATCGTCAACGACATGCTGTTCCTCGCGCGCGCCGACCGCGGCGAGGTCGCCACCGGGCTGGTGCTGACGCCGGTGGCGCAGGAGGTGCGCAAGACCATCGAGTTCTTCGAGTTCGTGCTCGAGGAGAGCGGCGCGCAGGTCGAGATCGAGGGCGACGTGCTGGCCGAGGCGCAGCTCGAGACCGCGCTGTTCCGCCGCGCCATGTCGAACCTGCTGCAGAACGCGATCGAACATTCGCCGCCGGGCGCGCGCATCGCGGTGCGGCTGCGCGAGACGCCCGCGGCGACCTGGATCGGCGTGTCGAATCCCGGCGCGCCCATCGCCGAGGCGCACCTGCAGCACCTGTTCGATCGCTTCTACCGCGTCGATGCCGCGCGCAACGACGGCGGCGAGCACCATGGCCACGGGCTCGGGCTGGCGATCGTGCGGGCCGTGGCCAGCATGCACGGCGGGCAGGTCGCCGCGGCCAGCGCGGACGGCGTGAATACCTTCGAATTCAGCGTCGCCAGGCAGGCGGCCTGAACCCGTCGCGCGGGGGCCGGCCATGACCCCCGAACGCGCCGCAACCCGCATGGCCAATGGCCTCCCGGCGACAGGCCCTTGCGCCATGCCGCAGAATCCATGCCGCCCATGACCACGTTCGCACCCTCTTTCGCCATCACGGAGTCGTTGCCATGGCACAGCTGATGTCGCTGCTGGTGCAGAACGCGATCCTGGTGGTGTTCGCCGCCAGCTTCGCCGCCCGCCTGGGCCTGCCGGTGCCGGCGGCCGCGGTGCTGGTGGTCACCGGCGCGCTGCTCGCGGCCGGCGACATCTCGCTGGCCGGCGTGGTGCTCGCGGCGGTGGCGGCCAACCTGCTGGGCGACGGCGCCTGGTTCTATGCCGGCCGGCGCTTCGGCTACCGCTTCATGCGCCTGCTGTGCCGGATCTCGCTGGCGCCCGACTCCTGCGTGCGCCGCGGCGAATCGCTGATCGGCGACTGGGGCGGCCTGTCGCTGGTGGCCGCCAAGTTCGTGCCGGGCGTGTCGGTGGTGGCGCCGCCGATGGCGGGCGCGCTCGGCATGTCGGTGCCGCGCTTCATCGGTTTCGACATCGGCGCCGCGCTGATCTGGACCGGCCTGTTCCTCGGCCTGGGCTGGGGCTTCCGCAACCAGATCCAGGACGTGCTCGCGGTGATGGCGCAGGCCGGCGGCATCGCCACCATGGCGCTGGGCGCGCTGCTGGTCGTGTTCCTGGTGGTGCGCTGGTGGCGCCGCCGCGCCTTCATGCGGCTGACCGGCATGCCGCGCATCTCGGTCGACGAGCTGCACGAGATGCTCGCGGGCGACGAGCCGCCGCTGGTGATCGACGTGCGCGGCGCGGCCGGCCAGCAGGTCGATCCGCGCCGCATCCCGGGCGCGCTGTCGTACACGCTCAAGGCGCTGCAGCAGCGCGGCCTCGACCTGTCGGCCGCGGCCGGGCGCGACGTGGTGCTGTACTGCAACTGCCCCAACGAGGTGTCGGCCGCGCAGGCCGCGCGCGTGCTGCTCGCACGTGGCGCGCGGCGCGCGCTGCCGCTGACCGGCGGGCTCGATGCCTGGGTGGCCTCGGGCCGCCCGACCTCGCCGCACTGACCCCGATGCGCGTCGGGCGCGTGCCATGACCAGGACCCGCGTGCCCGCACCTTCCATCGTCGCCGCGCTCGAGCACGCGCTCGGTCCGGTCCATGGCTTCGTGCCGCTGGCCGAGGGCGAGGACTCGCAGGCCTTCGCCTTTCGCGCCGAGGGCCTGGGCAGCGCGGCCCAGGCGGAGCACGTGGTGCGCATCCACCGCTCGCGCGAGGGCTTCGACAAGGACGACTTCGCCGCGCACCGCTTCGCGCGGCCCGGGTTGCCCGTGCCCGCGGTCACGGCCATCGGCCGCGTCGAGGACCTGTCCTTCGAGCAGAGCTTCGAGGGGCCGTTCTTCGGCAAGCCCTTCTACTGCGTGTCGCGCCGCCTGCCGGGCAGCACGCTGCAGGACCTGCCGCTGGACCTCGTGGGGCCGCTGGCCGCGCCGCTCGCGCGCACGCTCGAGGAGCTGGCCGCCAGCGACCTCGCGGGCACCACCGGCTTCGGCCGCTTCGACGCCAACGGCACCGGCGCGCATGCGAGCTGGCGCGTTTTCCTCGAGGCGGTTGCCGAGCGCGACTGGAGCGCGGCGCGGCTCGACGCGCAGGCCATGGCGGGCGTCGAGCGGCAGCTGGCGATCGTGCGCGAGCTCGCGCCATCCTGTCCCGAGCTGCGCCAGCTGGTGCATGGCGACTTCGGCTCGAGCAACGTGCTGACCGACGGCCGCGAGATCACCGGCGTCATCGACTGGTCGGAGGCGCTGTTCGGCGATCCGCTCTACGACGTGGCCAACCTCTTCTTCTGGCGTCCCTGGCTCGCCTGCATGGAGGTGCAGGCGCGCCATTTCGAACGGGCCCTGCCGGCCGACGTCGGCACGGCCGCGCGGCTGCGCTGCTACCAGCTCCACATCGGCCTGCGGCAGATCCACGACTGTGCGCTCGCGGGCGAGGCCGAGGACCTGCTCTGGGCGCTCGAGCGCAACGCCCGGATCGCCGACCAGGCCTGAGTCGGGGCGGTGGTAGTCTTCGCGCCCGACATGAACCTGCGCACCAAGATCGTGGCCCTGGCCGTCGCACCGCTGCTGGTGGCGCTGGTGCTGGTCGCGCTCGCCGTGCGGCATCAGGAGCACGATCTCGCGCAGCGCGAGCGCGCGCTGATCGAGCAGAGCTACATGACCCAGCGGCGCAACGAGCTGCGCAGCTATGTCGATCTCGCGATCAGCATCGTCAAGCCGCTGTACGACGCCGGCCAGGACGACGAGGCCACGCGCGCCGAGGCGCTGCGCCGGCTGGCCGCGCTCGACTACGGCGACGACGGCTACTTCTTCGTCTACGACCTGCAGGGCCGCTCGCTGATGCATTCGCGCCAGCCCGACCTCGTGGGCCAGGACCTCTGGGGGCTCAAGGACTCCAGCGGCCGCTTCACGATCCAGGACCTGATCGCGCGCGCGAAGGAGGGCGGTGGCTACGTCGAGTACGAATGGCGCAAGCCCTCGAGCACGCAGCGCGCGCCCAAGCTCGGTTACGTGGTCGCGCTGCCGCGCTGGAACTGGATGGTCGGCACCGGCCTGTACCTCGACGACATGGAGGCCACCGTGCAGTCGCTCGACCGCCAGATCAGCGCCAACGTCACGACCACCCTGCTGTGGATCGCCGGCATCGCCGCGCTGTGCCTGGGCGTGGTCAGCGCCGGCGGCCTGCTGCTCAACCTCAGCGAGCACCGCGTGGCCGAGGCCAAGCTGCGCCTGCTCGCGCGCCGCGTGGTGCAGTCGCAGGAAGAGGAGCGCGGCCATCTCGCGCGCGAGCTGCACGACGGCACCAGCCAGACCCTGGTGTCGGCCAAGCTGCTGATCGAGTCGGCCGTCGACGCGCTCGACCGCGCGCAACATCCCGCGCCGCCCGCGCTGGGCAAGGCGCTGCAGCGGCTCAACGATTCGCTGACCGAGGTGCGCCGCATCTCGCACCGGCTGCGTCCCGCGCTGCTCGACACGCTGGGCCTGCCGGCCGCGCTCGAGCGGCTGGTCGACGAGTTCGGCGAGGAGGGCCAGGGCACGACCGCCGCCTCGCTGATGGTCGAGGGCGAGCCCTTCGAGCTGTCGCAGGAAGTGAAGACCGCGCTGTTCCGCACCACGCAGGAGGCGCTGACCAACGTGCGCAAGCATGCGCTCGCGCACGAGGTCCACATCGCGCTGGCCTTCGGCGAGCGCGAGGTGCGGCTCGAGGTCGGCGACGACGGCATCGGCTTCGACGTCGATGCGGTGCAGCTCGACCCGCGACGCGGCATCGGCCTGCGCAACATGCGCGAGCGCGTGGCCTCGATCGACGGGCAGCTCGTGGTTCACTCGGGCAGCGGGCGCACGCGCATCGTCGCGATCGTGCCCGCCGCGGCCGCGCGCGCCGTGCCACCCCTTTCCCCTTCCACCTGACGAACGCCCCGACGATGACGACCGCCAAGGCCCGCACCCCGCCGCCGATCCGCATCTTCCTGGTGGACGACCATCCGCTGGTGCGCGACGGCCTGCGCGCGCGGCTCGGCGCGCTGCCCGGGCTGGAGATCGCGGGCGAGGCCGGCAGCGCGGCCGAGGCGCTCGCGCAGATGGACGGCGTGCGGCCCGACCTGCTGCTGGTCGACATCGGCATGAAGGACATGAACGGCATCGAGCTCGCCGCGCTGCTGCTCGCGCGCGAGCCCGCGCCGCACGTCGTGATGCTCAGCATGTACGACAACCCCGAGTACGTGCAGCGCGCGCTGCAGGCCGGCGCGCACGGCTACGTGCTGAAGGATGCGCCGGCGTCGGAGATCGTCGCGGCGATCGAGGCCGTGTCCGCGGGCGGTACCTTCCTGAGCCCGGCCGTGTCGAAGAAGCTGTTCCGCAACCAGACCCCGCGCCCGCTGCTCACGCCGCGCGAGAGCGAGATCCTCGCGGCGCTGGGCCGCGGCGAGTCGAGCAAGCAGATCGCGCGCGACCTCGGCCTGAGCGTGCGCACGGTGGAGGCGCACCGCCAGAGCATCAAGCGGCGGCTCGGGATCGAGGGGCAGGCCGAGCTGATCAAGTATGCGGTGGAGCATGCGCGGGAATTCGAGCGGCGCTGAACGCACCGCAAAAGTTCCCGTCGGCACGCAGTTGGCGCGAACTTCGGGGTTTCCGAACGAAACGGACGTAAACGAATGAGCGCCGGCCGCGCGCCGACCTCGCAAGCCGCGTCCGCATGAGGTAGAACCGCAGCCTCGCCGCGCGGGGATGGATCGCTCCGGACCCGTGCATCGTTCACGCTGCCTCGCTTTCGCGTGCGTGCCGGCCGAAGGCCGGCGTAGCGCCCGTTAAATTCGAGCCGGTGCGTTTCCGCCGCTTCGCCGCGCGGAGGCGTCACCGAACCGTCATCCCAACCCACAAGGAATCACTCGTTTTGAACAAGACCGACCTCATTGCCGCCATCGCCAACGACACCAGCCTGAGCAAGGCCGACGCCGCGCGCGCCCTCGACGCCGCCCTCGACAACCTCTCGCGCGCGCTCGCCGGCGGCGACACGGTGCAACTGATCGGCTTCGGCACCTTCGCGGTGACCAGCCGTCCCGAGCGCACGGGCCGCAACCCGTCGACCGGCGAACCCCTGACCATCAAGGCCAGCAAGGCTCCCAAGTTCACCGCCGGCAAGGCGCTGAAGGACGTGGTGAACGGCGCGGCACCGCAGGCCTGATCCCGTGCTCCGCGGCGCGCGACCTTCGCGCGCTGCACCCCAGCCCTCCGCGGGCCCGCGCATCCGATGCGCGTGGAACGCGGAGGGTTTGCTTTTGGCGCGCGGGCATTCGCGCTAGAGTGCGCGCACGTCCACAAGACCCGCCCCTCGACATGCAAGACGCACCCGCGCACCACCCCGGCCACCGCATCCCGAAGCAACTGCATCGCTTCCTTGCCGCCGGGGTTTGCGCGGTGGCGATCCTGGCCGCGGGCTGCGCGAGCCGGCCGCCGTCGACCTCCTCGCCATCGATTCCCACGGTGCGCAGCTCGCCGCTGAGCGACGAGCAGTCGAACAGCATCGCGATCCATGCGCTCGGGCTGGTCGGCACGCCGTACCGCTACGGCGGAAACACGCCCGACGGCGGCTTCGACTGCAGCGGCCTGATCGGCTACGTCTACCGCGAGAGCGTGGGCCAGGCCGCGCCGCGCACCGTGGCGCGCATGGCCTCGTTCGGCCAGGGCGTGCCCACCGCGGAGATGCGCACCGGCGACCTCGTGATCTTCGGCGCGGGCACGCCCACGCATGCGGGCATCTACGTGGGCGCCAACCGCTTCGTGCATGCGCCCTCGACCGGCGGCGAGGTCCGGCTCGACCGGCTCGACGGCATCTACTGGTCGCGCCAGCCGGTGCAGGTGCGCCGGCCGGGCTAGGTCTTCGGGTTTTCCATTACGCAAAGCCACGCGCCCCGTCCGCGCGGTGCGACGGATGGCAGCGAGCGCGCGTCCGGCAAGACTCCTCGGGGTTCGACAAATCCGAGGAGACAACTGCATGCAGAGCATCCGCCGCCACCTGGTGTGGCTCGTCATCGCGGTGTTCGGCGCGTTCGCGCTGGGCACCGTGGCCCTGAGTCGTGGGGAAACGATCAACGCGATCTGGGTGGTCGCCGCCGCGATCTGCACCTACCTGATCGCCTACCGCTACTACAGCCTGTTCATCGCCGACAAGGTGCTGGGCCTGGACGGCAATCGCAAGACGCCGGCGCACCGCCACAACGACGGCCTGGACTACGTGCCGACCGACAAGAACGTGCTGTTCGGCCACCACTTCGCGGCCATCGCGGGCGCGGGCCCGCTGGTGGGCCCGGTGCTGGCGGCGCAGATGGGCTATCTGCCCGGGCTGCTGTGGGTGCTCGCGGGCGTGGTGTTCGCGGGCGCGGTGCAGGACTTCATCGTGCTGTTCATCTCCACGCGCCGCGACGGCCGTTCGCTCGGCGACCTGGTCAAGCAGGAGATGGGCGTGGTGCCCGGCATGATCGCGCTGTTCGGCACCTTCATGATCATGATCATCATCCTCGCGGTGCTGGCGCTGATCGTGGTGAAGGCGCTGGCCGAATCGCCGTGGGGCACCTTCACGGTGGCCGCGACGATTCCCGTGGCGGTCTTCATGGGCCTCTACCTGCGCTACATCCGCCCGGGCCGCATCGGCGAGGTGTCGATCATCGGCTTCGTGCTGCTGATGCTCGCGATCTTCGGCGGCCAGTGGGTGAGCCAGGACCCGGTCTGGGGCCCGGCCTTCACCTTCGACGGCAAGGCGCTGACCTGGATGCTCGTGGGCTACGGCTTCGTCGCCGCGAGCCTGCCGGTGTGGCTGCTGCTCGCGCCGCGCGACTACCTGTCGACCTTCCTGAAGATCGGCACCATCATCGCGCTGGCGATCGGCATCGTGGTCGTGGCGCCCACGCTGCAGATGCCCGCGGTGACGCAGTTCGCGCAGGGCAACGGCCCGGTGTGGTCGGGCAACCTGTTCCCGTTCCTGTTCATCACCATCGCCTGCGGCGCGGTGTCGGGCTTCCATGCGCTGATCTCCTCGGGCACCACGCCCAAGATGCTCGACAACGAGCGCCATGCGCGCTTCATCGGCTACGGCGGCATGCTGGCCGAGTCCTTCGTCGCCGTGATGGCGCTGGTGGCGGCCTCGTGCATCGAGCCTGGCATCTACTTCGCGATGAACAGCCCCGGTGCGCTGATCGGCACCACGGTGCAGCAGGCGGCGCAGACCATTTCGGGCTGGGGCTTCGTGGTCACGCCCGAGATGCTGGTGCAGACCGCCAAGGACGTGGGCGAGACCACCATCCTGGGCCGCGCCGGCGGCGCGCCCACGCTCGCGGTCGGCATGGCGCACATCCTGCACCAGGTGATCGGCGGCCAGGCCATGATGGCCTTCTGGTACCACTTCGCGATTTTGTTCGAGGCGCTCTTCATCCTCACGGCGGTCGATGCCGGCACGCGCGCGGGCCGCTTCATGCTGCAGGACCTGCTGGGCAGCTTCGTGCCCGCGCTCAAGCGCACCGACTCGCTGCCGGCCAACCTGGTCGCGACCGCGCTGTGCGTGGCGGCCTGGGGCTACTTCCTCTACCAGGGCGTGGTCGATCCGCTGGGCGGCATCAACACGCTGTGGCCGCTGTTCGGCATCTCGAACCAGATGCTGGCCGCGGTGGCGCTGCTGC
>Ga0102589_1001527_pt1 | contig 30689 bp, 25 predicted proteins | sample AraplaMF_Col_mLB_FD_76858 | JGI IMG/M metagenome (GOLD analysis project Ga0102589, IMG submission 76858) | Arabidopsis root microbial communities from the University of North Carolina, USA - plate scrape MF_Col_mLB | ecosystem: Host-associated > Plants > Roots > Endosphere | place: USA...
GGTCGGGACCGCCACTTTTGTTTAATACCACAATTAGTGGTTTTATATATATGTTTTGGCTCGGTAGCTCAGTCGGTAGAGCAGAGGACTGAAAATCCTCGTGTCGGCGGTTCGATTCCGTCCCGAGCCACTTTCAGGATATTAAGAGGGCCCGCTTAATATCCTTTTTATATTGTACAATTTTACAAATGAGATTAGTTCTTTTAAAATAGAAGGAAGGGAAGCCTCTAGCAGTTGAAGCTAGAGGTTTTTCTGTAAAGAAGGCAATTAAATGTTCAGGAGGAAACTAAAATGATGGGAAAGAAAATTTTAGTCGTTGATGATGAAAAACCAATTGCAGATATTTTAAAGTTTAATTTAGAAAAAGAAGGTTTTGAAATTGTAATGGCTCATGATGGTGATGAAGCCATTGAAAAAGCAAATGAAGAACAACCAGATATGGTTTTATTAGATATTATGTTACCGGGAAAAGATGGTTTAGAAGTTTGTCGTGAAATACGAAAAAACTATGAAATGCCAATTATTATGCTAACAGCAAAAGACTCTGAAATTGATAAAGTCCTTGGATTAGAACTAGGGGCAGATGATTATGTAACAAAGCCGTTTAGTACACGTGAGTTATTAGCACGCGTAAAAGCGAATTTACGTCGTCATCAACAAGGTGGAGCAGCTGAAAAAGAAGAAAATGCAGAGATGGTTATTGGACCGATTGTAATCAATCCCAATGCATATAGTGTAACAAAGCGCGAAGAAAATATTGAGTTAACACATCGCGAATTTGAATTGCTTCATTATTTAGCGAAGCATTTAGGACAAGTTATGACGCGCGAACATTTATTACAAACTGTTTGGGGTTATGACTATTTTGGTGATGTGCGTACAGTAGATGTAACAGTTCGTCGTTTACGTGAGAAAATTGAAGATAATCCAAGTCATCCAACTTTAATTGTAACAAGACGTGGTGTGGGATATTACTTACGCGATCCAGAGCAGGAGTAATATATGAAGAAAGTTGGTTTTTTTCAGTCGATTCATTTAAAGTTCGTATTAATTTACATGCTATTAATTTTAATGGCAATGCAAATTATTGGTGTTTATTTTGTTCGGGAGTTAGAGAAAAATCTTGTGAAGAGTTTTAAAGAATCATTAACACAACGAACGAATTTACTTGCTTACAACTTAAAGCAAGAATTTGGAAAAGAAAGAGATAGACCAAAAGATCCTACCATTGAAGAGGCACTGAAAACGAGTCTGGAAGGTTTTGCTTCTGATCGAAAAGCTGATATTCAAGAGGTTCGGGTCATTGATGAGAATAGTCGTGTGTTAGCAACATCACTTCAATATAATCAAAGTATTGTCGGAAAAAAAACAACAGACTTATTGGTAAAACGAGCATTAGTGCAAGAAAAACCTGTTGATAAAATGGAACTAGACCGCAACACAGGAAATCGTGTGCAGGTTGTTGCTACTCCAATCAAGGTACCCATCCAAGCAAATAATGATAAACCTTGTGTAATCTATATTGTTGCTTCTATGGAAGATGTTTATAAACAAATGAAACTCATTAATCAAATCTTTGCAACGGGAACGGTTATCGCATTGTTAGTAACAGCTGTGCTAGGTATTTTATTAGCACAAACTATTACAAGACCAATTTCAGATATGAGAAAGCAAGCGATTGAAATGGCAAAGGGAAATTACGCTCGGAAAGTAAAAGTGCATGGTCATGATGAAATTGGCCAATTAGCATTGGCATTTAATAATTTATCGAAGAAGTTGCAGCAAGCTCGTTCTTCTACGGAGAGCGAGAGAAGAAAGCTTTCGTCTGTATTATCTCATATGACAGATGGAGTAATTGCAACGGATCGAAAAGGAGATATTATCTTATTAAATGATCCAGCTGAAAAAATGCTTAACGTTTCACGTGAAACAGCATTAGATCAGTCGATTTTAGAAATATTAGGCATTCAAGAAGAGTACACATTAGATAATTTATATGAAGAACCAGACTCTGTTATATTAGATTTTAGTACAAGAGATGAGCCGTATATTTTACGAGCTAGCTTTTCTATTATTCAAAAAGACAATGGAAAGGTAAATGGTTTCATTGCGGTATTATATGATGTGACGGAACAAGAGCGAATCGAGGGCGAGCGCCGAGAATTTGTGGCAAACGTTTCTCATGAACTTCGTACACCATTAACAACGATGCGAAGCTATTTGGAAGCATTAGGTGAAGGTGCGTGGCAAGATCCGAATATTGCACCGCAATTCTTACAAGTGACGCAAGAAGAAACGGAGCGAATGATTCGACTTGTTAATGCGCTGCTACAGCTTTCAAAATTAGATAGTACAGAATATCGTTTAATGAAAGAATGGGTAGATTTTACACAATTCTTTAGTAATATCATTGATCGTTTTGAAATGTCAAAAGAGCAGAATGTATCGTTTAAACGTTCATTTTCTAAGAGAACACGTTTTATTGAGATTGATGAGGATAAAATTACACAAGTTCTTTATAATATTATTTCAAACGCCTTAAAGTATTCTCCAGAAGGCGGAACAATAACATATCGTTTACGAGAAAGAGAAGATATGTTAGAAATAAGCATCAGCGACCAAGGAATGGGGATTCCGAAAGAGAACGTTGATAAGATTTTTGAGCGTTTCTATCGCGTTGACAAAGCGCGTTCACGTAAATTAGGTGGAACAGGATTAGGTCTAGCAATTGCCAAGGAAATGATTCAAGCTCATGGCGGTTCGATTTGGGCAAAAAGTGAAGAAGGAAAAGGGACAACCATTTATTTCACGCTTCCGATGGAAAAGGAAGAAGAGGATGACTGGGAATGAATATGGAGAACTTAAAATCAGTCTTGCTAATTAACTTAGTTGTTATTAGCGTATTTCTTACTTTTAATTTATGGACTTATGTACCTGATTCCAGCAAATTGCAAAATGCGAAATATCTTCAAGAAAATACGGAGGGAGAACAGAAGAATCTTGCGAATGTCATTTTACCTTCTGTTGTTCTTTTCCATAAAGAGAATACACATCTTGGAAGCGAAAATATAGACGCTATTGATCCATTATATAAATTACTTCAACGAGGAGAATTGTACGATTTTAAAGATATATCAAATGATATTCCGAAACAGCAATTTTTCTCCTTTGTTCGTGGGAAAAACAAGATTGAAATGCTTTTCCCTACACATATCCCATTGGATTCTATGAGGGGCGTTTTTGCCATCAAGGAAAAAATCCCAGATTCATATAGCTTTAATCGTATAATGATTGACTTATCAAAAAGTCGCGATGGTAATATTTCTGTCTACTTTATCTCATATGAAAATCGCAAGGTATATCATATGGTGTTAAAAGGAATAATGCTTCGAGAGCTTGAAACGGCACGTGACCAATTTGCAGCTAGTGCGAGGGATTACTCTCAATACACATTAAGTGATACGAGAGAAATATTTTTACCAGATACGAAAACGGATGTGCAGAGTATGGGGTATTTAGTAAATGAAATTACCGAGGATGTATTTATAAATGCATTATTTACAGATCCTCGTTATGTAAAAAAAATACCTGGTGAACGTGAAAACACATATACAGATGGAATTCGCCTCATGCAAGTATTAAAGAAAAATCAAATGTTACAGTACACAAATTCAGCTGTATCAGAACAAGCGAATATATCTGGAAATGCGCTTATTCAACGCAGTTTTGATTTTATTAACGGTCATAGTGGTTTAACAGATTCTTATCGTTTTGAATATATGAGCTCTAGAAAAAGACAAACAACGTATCGTTTATATGTTGATAGCTTACCTGTATTTAATGAAAATGGCATGGCAACATTAGATGAAGTATGGGGGGGAGAAGAATTAATTTCCTATAAGCGTCCATTATTTAAGCTATTATTAAAATATGTTGATGACCAAACAATCTCTCTTGCGGATGGTAAGACAGTTATACGCTCTCTAGAGAAGAATGAAAATGTGGATATGAAATTAATTGAAGATATTCGATTAGGATATAAGCTTACACCACAGTCAGGAACAGATGGAAAAAATATAGCTGCAATAAATTTAAAACCCGTTTGGTATGTTGTGTACGGTGAAGACAATAAGGTTAAAGAATGGTGCGAAGAGAAAGGAGGAGAGCTCATTGGATTGGAATAGGATTAAAACAATTTTTATTGTTACCTTTTTCATTTTAGATCTCTTCCTTATCTTTCAGTTTGTACAAAAAAAGGATAGTAATCAACTTGATTATATGACGGAAACGAATATTGAAGACCAAATGAAGGCGGATAAAATTACATTTGAGGATTTACCAAAAGAGTCGCCGAAAGATACGTATATTATGGCGAAAAATAGAGCTTTTTCCGATGAAGATATACATCCTTTAAAAAATCAAACGGTGTCCTTACAAGAGCCAAATACACTTGTAAGTAAGCTTAAGGAACCATTTTGGAATGCGAAAGCAACGACAGGTGATAACTATAGCGAATTTTTGCGTTCTTATGTAGTTGATGGACAAAAATACAATGCTATAGGAAAAGTAGAAGGATCAAGAGTTTATTTTTTTCAAAAATATAAAGATAAACCACTTTTTTATAATCAACATGGGATGATTGTTGCCGAACTAAATGAAAAGAAAGAAATTATATCGTATACACAAACAATGCTATATGACTTTAAAGAGATGGGAGATCGAAATAAAGATTTAGATATTATTTCTGCCCGCAATGCATTAGAAACGTTGTATACGAAAACTGGATTGAAACAAGGAATTCATATAAAAGGAGCAAAATTAGGATATGCAACAGTCGTAGCTCCTTCTTCCTCAAATGTACAAGTCCTTGTTCCAACCTGGAATCTGTATACAGACAAAGTGGACTACTTTGTAAACGCGATAGAAGGACAAATTATTCAATTAGGTAAGGACAACAAGGAAATTGAGCAATGGAGTGAGGGAAAATGAGTCTACATTTTAGTGTACTTGCAAGCGGCAGTACGGGAAATGCGCTGTATGTAGGGACAGAACGTGAAAAGTTATTAGTAGACGCGGGATTGAGTGGAAAAGCAATGGAATCTTTGTTCCAGCAAGCTGAATTAGATATAAATAGTATATCTGGTATTTTTGTCACACATGAACATAGTGATCATATTAAAGGGCTAGGTGTATTAGCTCGTAAGTATCATTTACCCATTTATGCAAATGAGAAAACATGGAATGCGATGGAGCACTTAATCGGTAATATTCCAACAGAGCAAAAATTTATTTTCTCTATTGGAGAAGTGAAAACATTCGGAGATATTGAAGTCGAATCGTTTGGCGTTTCACATGACGCTGCGGAGCCAATGTTTTATGCGTTTCATCACAACGGAAGAAAGTTAGCGCTTATTACAGATACAGGGTATGTTAGTGACCGAATGAAAGGGGTTATTAAGGGAGCTAATGCTTTTGTATTTGAAAGTAATCACGACGTTGAGATGCTCCGAATGGGACGTTATCCATGGAGTGTTAAACGAAGAATTTTAAGTGATGTAGGGCATGTTTGTAATGAAGATGCAGCGCTGGCAATGACTGATGTAATTACAGATGAAACAAAGCATATATATTTGGCTCATCTTAGTTTAGATAACAATATGAAAGAGCTTGCTCGTATGTCTGTTGCGCAAGTGCTTGAAGAGAGAGGACTTGCTGTAGGAGAAGCGTTCCAACTGCACGATACCGATCCGAAAACGCCAACTAAAATTCAATACGTATAATTCTTCATTTTGGTAAACAATAAAGGGGAATATAAATGCTTTCGGAAGGTTAGGTGAGCATAAATGTCCTTTATTGATGAAGAAGATGTTCAGAGGAAACGAAAGAGAAAGCAAAAGCATAAACATATTTTTATTTCTGGTGTAGCGGGAACTGTCATTGGTGCTACATTATTTGCTTTTGCTATGCCAACGTTTTCGAAATTAGGTTGGACTACAATTAGAGAAACAGAAGCAAGTGAAGAGAAACAGTATATAGCGCAGTCTACTCCTCAGGTTGTGAATACAGGGGATGGCTTTGTTAAGGCTGTTGACCGTTCTTCAGAAGCAGTAGTTGGTATTATTAATATCCAGCGTGATAATTTTTCAGAAGCAGATGCTGAGGCTGGAACAGGGTCTGGAGTGATTTATAAGAAAGAAAATGGGCACGCGTATATTGTAACAAATAATCATGTTGTAGCAGGAGCCAATCGTATTGAAGTAAGTTTGAGCGATGGAAAAAAGGTTCCGGGAAAAATTTTAGGAACTGATGTTGTAACAGATTTAGCTGTCGTACAAATTGATGAAAAATATGCGAAAAAGGTCATTGACCTTGGTGATTCTACGAAAGTAAAACGTGGTGAATCTGCACTTGCAATCGGAAATCCGCTTGGTTTACAATTTTCAGGTACTGTAACACAAGGGATTATTTCCGCAAATGAACGCATTGTACCAGTTGATCTAGATCAAGATGGACATTATGATTGGCAAGTAGAAGTATTGCAGACAGATGCTGCTATTAATCCTGGTAATAGTGGCGGAGCTTTAATAAATGAAGCAGGGCAACTTATTGGTATTAACTCCATGAAAATTGCTGCAAAAGAGGTAGAAGGAATTGGCCTTGCAATTCCTGTTGCAAGAGCTGTCCCAGTGATGAATGAGCTCGAAAAGTATGGGAAAGTAAGACGGCCATATGTTGGGGGTGAGCTTAGATCTTTAAATGAAATTCCTACTTATTATTGGGATAAAACATTGCATCTCCCAGCAAATGTAACGGAAGGTGTATGTATTTTAGATGTAAAAAGCCCATCGCCAGGTAGCGATGCTGGTTTACATGAATATGATGTCATTGTAGCAATTGATGGAAAAACAGTTCAGGATATTATTGCATTTCGAAAAGCTCTATACAATAAAAAAATTGGCGATAAGATGACGATTACATATTATCGTGGTGCAAAGCGAGAAACAACAACTATAAAATTAGGCAGTCAGCAGTATTAAAACAGGAGGCGGCCCCTCCTGTTTTCTGTTGTGGATAAGTGAGGTGAAATTATGAAGTTACCTTGTTGTTTAGAACATGTAGAGTTAGCGCTAGATATTATTGTGGATGAATGTGAAGTAGCTCCAGTTATCCACAATGTGGATAACGAAAGTGATGAGAAAAAAACATGTGAATTTTGTCAAAATAAGGCGATATATGTTGTGTCGAACACAGATTCCCACACAATATGTGGATGATGTATGTGGATATGTGGATAACTTCTGTGGATAATGTGTTTGTAAGGTGGGGAGTACATGTGAATATCTTAATTATCTCAATCGGAAAATTAAAAGAAAAATATTTAAAACAAGGCATTGAAGAATACTTAAAACGATTATCTTCATACGCGAAAGTGGAAGTTGTTGAATTACCAGATGAAAAAGCACCAGAAAATTTAAGTGAAGCAGAAATGCAAATGGTAAAAGAAAAAGAAGGAATTCGCATTTTAGATAGAATTTCTGATGATACGCATGTGATTGTATTAGCAATTGAAGGGAAACAAAAATCATCAGAAGAATTTGCTGCAAACTTAGACCGTCTCGCTACATATGGGAAGAGCAAAGTGGCATTTGTTATTGGAGGATCGCTTGGACTAAGTAAGGAAGTGATGAAACGCTCCAACGAGTCATTGTCGTTCTCGAAAATGACGTTGCCTCACCAGTTGATGCGTTTGGTACTGTTAGAGCAGGTGTATAGAGCATTTCGAATTAATCGGAATGAACCTTACCATAAGTAAAAGAAGGCCGAAGATTAATAAATTAACCAAAATTATGACTAACTCTTACAATTGAGAGTTGGTCTTTTTTGTTCCATGTAAATGTTAAATAATGTCGCATATCATCTCCCTTTATAATTAGGCGATGTTCCTCTATTTTTATACATATGGGATGGGGATTATGGAATATTACACATAATCCCTATATTAAATCAGGAGTCATATTATTCAAGTAATCGGTTATTATCTCCAACAGCGGTATGACTACCAATGGATGCAGCCTACCACATATCATCTGCCAAGTATAAGGGTGTGCATGGTTTATTCATTTTTACCCACTTTTTTTGCATCTCCATCTATTCCCCATGCCTTTCGTAGCTCTGTTGGTATGAGAAACGGGGTATATTCATAATCGGTCATAGCAAGTGACTGACGTCTGAGCAATGCCAGACCGAGATGATTAGCCATACTTCCAAAAACACCTGAATAATCAGAATCAAGAAAACCCATTAGTTCTTTAAGTTTCATTAACTTTTGCCAATTGGAGCGGGGAACTTCCATCCAATCAGCAATTTCGTCCCCTACGATTTCTCGAATTAGAGCAGGAATAATATTATCAAACATCTGACCCGGAATTAGATCTGCATGATATTCAAGAAGAGCCTGAGTCATCTCAATTCCTTCGGGAGACGGACCATGATGCCTTCTTCCAATAATTTCTGTTAACATTATTGATTGTTCCATGGTCTCTGGGATAATGTCCTCCCGAACTCCTAACATGGATCCTACGATTTTCCAAAAATACAGGTAATCTTCGGCCTGTTTTTCTGTTATATTCATACCTAAACGACGAAGGCCATCAATGATAACACTAGAGAAAGTTAATAGAGTACCGAGCAGATCCTCCTGACAAATGGGGATACCATTTTCTTTTTCGTCCCATCTATCGGTTTGTTGGACCAAGTGACGAATAGCCGAATGCATTAAACGGATTTTTTGGATCGCTTTGATTCCTTGTCCTTCGGATTCAAGACCATCTGGTGCCATGACATGAAGGACGAATTGTCCTGTTTCAGCGATCCTGCGATAGGCATTTTGACCTAAGCGATAACTGAATGTAAGGACCTTAACACCTTTGCGTGCTGCATAACAATATACAAGTGAGCCTGTTGCTAATAGTAAAGTGATAGCAATACCATGTTCTCGAAATAAGTCAGTTGCGTTTCTCATTCGGGCCCAGTCAACTCCTTCTGGACAATAAGCTGTATCTCTCAGCCAACTTTCGATGTTATCAGGAAGTTCCCCTGGATAAGACTGGTCATTGTTAATTAATTGTTTCAACAAAGAATTTACTGCATCAACTTGACTATTTTTGAACAATTCTTTAATAATTTCATCCGGAATAGGGTCACCTTCCATCCGTAAACTCTCCATAAACTCGTCGGTATATAACATCTATTTCCTCCCTTAACTGTTTATTGTTTATACCTCAGTCAATTCGAAGAAGGACAAGAATATATTCAACGTTATATATATTCTATGTATATAAGTAATATGAAAATCTATGAATAGTTAATGATATTGAAGGCAGTATGGATAAATAAATGATACGTTGAGATTAGAAGTACATAGGGATTGGGCCGAATCAAGAAGATGTTTAATTTTTAACTATATAAATCCGTTTTAATGTTTCGGCATATAAATTGTTGTTATGTAGAATACATCATGACCGCTACTGGCGCTCCCTTTGTTTTACAACATTGCATGTGGCAGGAAAAGGCACTGACCGCTCCTATGCACAGCCAGACACTCTCGTCCTCCCATAAAAAAGAAGAGGGTTTTATGTTGTTTTTTTTAATTTATATATATAAGTAAGCTAAATTTATGGTATTGTTAAGGAATTTTAATCGAAAGGTCAATGGGTATTATTACATTTTATAGTTAAATATGTTAAGATAATTTGTGCGTACAGAATCTTGTAAATTTTAAGATATATTAAATGGGTTTTTTAAAATTAAGGAGTGGAAAAATGGCGCACAATATACCTCTATTGACGATTGTTGTTCCCTGCTACAATGAAGAAGCTACATTAGAGGAAACAACAAAAGAACTAACAAGAGTTATGGACGATTTAGTTGTAAATAACAAAATAAGTAATGAAAGTATCATTTTTTATGTAGATGATGGAAGCTCTGATAATACATGGGGCATAATTGAAGAAAAAACCGAAACAAATCCTTATGTTCAAGGATTAAAATTAAGTAGAAATTTTGGCCATCAAGGAGCATTAATCGCTGGTTTAGAATCAGCAAGAGATTTTTCAGATTGTGTGGTTTCAATAGATGCAGACCTTCAAGATGATGTTAACGTTATCTATCAATTTATCGATAAGTATCAAGAAGGTTATGAGATTGTATATGGAGTTCGAGATAAGAGAGACACGGACACAAAATTTAAACGAAACACCGCTTTATGGTTTTACAGTCTTATGGGGAAAATGGGTGTTAAGTTAGTACCCAATCATGCAGATTATCGTTTAATGAGTAAAAGAGCGTTAGACGAATTTATAAAATATCAAGAAGAAAACTTATTTATTCGAGGAATTGTTCCTCTATTAGGCTTTAAATCTACTAATGTTTATTATGACCGTAAAGAAAGATTTGCTGGTGAATCAAAGTATCCATTAAAGAAAATGATTGCTTTTGCTTTTGATGGACTTACCTCATTTAGCGTTGCACCAATAAGATTCGTTTCATATTTAGGATTTTTGATGGTGCTTATCGGAATCGGAATTGCTCTTTATGCATTATTTGCAAAAGTTTTTTCATATACGACTAGTGGCTGGACTTCATTGATGCTATCCATTTGGATTGTTGGAGGAGTACAGTTGTTGGCAATTGGAATTATTGGTGAGTATATAGGAAAAATCTTTAAAGAAACAAAAGGGCGTCCGAGATATACAATTGAAAAGAATAGCGTTCTTGAGAAACAAAAAGAATACGTATCAGACTTGATTAAAAAGTAAATAGAAACTAAGAAGGCCCATCCTCATAAAAATATTCTTAGGCTGGACAAACCTTATAAATATTTACTATTAATTATTTTAGGCTGTGTTTAATTAAAATCATCCCCATCTTACTGCTGGGTTATTGCCTAGCACGTATCTGAAGATGGGGATAAATTTTTAGTATAGGTATGAAGTTTTAACGGGGGATAAGCTTGTTATAAAATGGCCCCGGCATTAATTAAATGAATGAGAGGAAGACTTAAAAGAAATGAAAAAGTCAGTTAGGTTTAATGATCTCAGGATAAATGAATCATCATTTGAAAAACTAAATATCTTTTTATTTTTTTATTCCTTTTTTATTATGTTGTTTTTTACACAGACATCCCCATTCTTTACGTTAAGTGAGTGGGTAGATTCTAATGCCTTTTTTACAGTTGGAAAAGCTATGGCGAATGGATTAGTTCCTTATCAAGATATTTTTGAACAGAAGGGTCCTTTGCTATATGGTTTGCATGCATTAGCTTATTCGTTTTCTCATTCCACTTTCGTTGGAGTTTACATACTGGAAAGTCTTGCAATGTTTGTTAACGTTGTTTTAGCATTCAAGATTTCCCGCCTATATTTGAATTGGATGCCTTCTGCGTTCATATCTATTTTTTTCCCAGTATTAGTATTAAATCAAAATGCATTTCGTTTTGGGGATAGTGCTGAAGAATTTTCGATTCCTTTTATAATGATTCTTCTTTATATGATATTTAAATATTTTAAGTATGGCTCTGACTCACTTTTTAACCGGAGAATTTATCTTTTAAATGGGATTATGATTGCCTGTGTGTTTTGGATTAAATTTACCCTTGTTGGAGCTTGGATCGGATTCTACCTTGCAATTTTAATTATTTGTATAGGTGAAAAAAGATGGAAGGACTTAATGAACGCAATTGTTTTCACGTTTGCGGGACTAGCTCTTGCAAGTGTTCCATGGTTTATCTATTTTGGTATGAATCATGCAATTCAAGATTTGATAGATGTGTATTTGAAATTTAATCTTGGTACTTATTCATCACAAGTAGGTAAAGCTGAGAAACTTATGAATTTCGCATTTACTTTTGGCGATGCATTTAATGGTAATTTTGAAAGTAAAGTGTTGATTATTGTCGGTTTAATTGATTTTATGTTTACATGGAAGTACTTTAAAGATAGAAGTCAAAAATGGATGCTTTTAAGTACTATCATTTTCTTAATTGTAGGAGTATATATTGGAGGAAGAGGCTATCCATACTATTTCCTTATTATAACGCCTTTAGGGCTATTTGGATTGATAGCAATCGCTCATTTTATTCAAAATGCTAACATAAAGTCGCAGATTACTCTTGGTAAAAGTAAATGGTTTGCTCTATCAATGATGGCGATGGCAACGATTTTCTTCTGCTTCGGTTATAATTCCAATATGAAGGCTTCAAAGTTCTATCAGAAGGGGCCTCTTGCACAGGAAACATTTGCTGAAATCATGAATCAAGAACCGAATCCAACGTTATTAAATTATGGTTCTTTAGACGGTGGATTTTATTTAGCTGCAGATATTGTACCGAATATCCGCTATTTTGAAAGACAAAACATTAACTATGAAGAATATCCTGAAAATATGGATGAGCAACATCGTTATATAAAAGAGAAAAAGATTAAATTTGTTGTATTAAGAGTTGATCCAAAGACGATTCCAAGTGAGGTTGACGTTCCTTACCTTCACAAAAATTATCGTTTAGTTGCTGAGCAACAGCAACTTGTAGAAGGATCGGATACTAAGTTTTTACTCTATAAGCAGAAAGATTAGAAATTTGAGAAGGGTGTGATTGGTAATTTCTATTTACTCCTTTTTACAAATTTTTGTTAAAATCTTGGCTGGAATAAGCCATATCCAAATCAAGTGCTGAAACCAATTTTCTTTCATAAATAATACAAAGAAGAAGCTCCTCATTTGAGGGAGCTTCTTTTTTGTACCATTGTTAAATTATTCCTATATCATAATGTTATTTCCATAAAATAAATATATCCTGCAGATATAGACATAATGATGTAATATATTGAATGAAATAAAGTGAATACACGAAGGATGGACGTAAAATGGGAAATTTATTATTAATGATGATTGAACGCGTTGGTTTAATTGTTATTTTAGGATTTTTACTTTCACATATTAAAGTGTTCCGTTGGCTGCTGCATAAGCAAGATGGCTATAAAGGTAGCTTTATGTTAATTGGCATATTTTCATTATTTACAATTGTAAGCAACTACACAGGTATTGAGATTTCTGGCAATACAATTATGAATGAAAATTGGCTTCAGGGCGTCTCTTCTTCTAGTACGATTGCGAATACGCGTATTATGGGAATTGGGATTAGCGGGTTACTTGGAGGTCCAATTGTTGGAATAGGAGTAGGGTTTATAGCCGGTATTCATCGCTATGTACTAGGAGGAACAACTGCGCTTAGCTGTGCAATTTCTTCTATTTTGGCTGGGATTGTGACAGGTTATATTGGTTATTTATATCAAAAACGAAATCGCGTTGTAACTCCTAAATTTTCTGCAATGCTTAGTATCTGCATGGTATCGCTGGAAATGCTTATGATTCTTTTCATAATCAATGACGGCTGGAGTATTGTGAAAACAATTGCAATCCCAATGATTATCGTAAATGGTTTCGGAAGTTTTATTTTAATGTCAATGATTCAGTCTATTTTACGGCAAGAAGAACATGCGAAGGCATTACAAACGCATAAAGTATTGCGCATTGCTGATAAAACACTTCCGTATTTTCGCCAAGGATTAACGGAAGAATCATGTACGCATGTAGCACAAATTATCCACCACTTTACAGGAACAGATGCAGTATCTCTAACAGATACGGAAAAAATATTAGCACATGTTGGATTAGGATCTGATCATCATATTCCTTCCCATAGCTTAATTACCGAATTGTCAAAAGATGTGCTAAAGACCGGGGAAATTATGAAAGCAAAGTCACGCGAAGAAATTAATTGTCAGCATGGAGGGTGTTTATTACAAGCGGCAATTGTGATTCCGCTCACGTCTCACGGAAAGACTATCGGTACGTTAAAGCTTTATTTTAAAAATCCCAATTCATTAAGTCCCGTAGAGGAGGAGCTGGCAGAAGGATTAGCGAAAATCTTTTCAACGCAGCTTGAACTTGGGGAAGCAGAATTGCAAAGTAAATTGTTGCAAGATGCGGAAATAAAGGCATTGCAAGCACAAATTAACCCTCATTTTCTTTTTAATGCGATTAATACAGTCTCTGCTTTATGTCGTACAGATGTAGAAAAAGCAAGGAAATTATTGTTACAGCTAAGCGTGTATTTTCGCTGCAATTTACAAGGTGCAAGACAGCTTCTCATTCCGTTAGAACAAGAATTAAATCATGTGCATGCGTATATGTCGTTAGAACAAGCGAGATTTCCAAATAAATATGAAGTGAAAATGTATATTGAAGACGAACTGTATAATATTTTGATTCCACCGTTTGTGCTGCAATTATTAATAGAAAATGCTCTTCGCCATGCATTTCCCAAAAAACAGCCTTTATGTCAAGTTGAAATTCATGTTTATGCTAAGCAGGGCAGCGTACATTTCAAAATAAAAGATAACGGACAAGGGATTGAACCAGAGCGATTAGAGCAGTTAGGAAAAGCGGTTGTATCGTCAAAGAAAGGAACGGGAACAGCATTATTCAATATTAATGAACGGTTAATGGGGTTGTTTGGAAAAGATACAACGCTTCATATTGTAAGTGAACTGGAAGCAGGGTCGGAGATTTCCTTTACGATTCCAATTCAAAGAAAAGAGGGAAGCGATATTGAGAATATTAGTAGTTGATGACGAAATGTTAGCACGGGACGAATTAAAATATTTATTATATCGAACGAAAGAGGTCGATATTATTGATGAGGCAGACAGTGTAGAAGAAGCATTAGAGAAATTAATGGAAAGTAAACCAGATCTCGTTTTTTTAGATATTCAGCTGTCGGATGATAATGGATTTGAGATTGCAAATATACTTAAGAAGATGAAGCAGCCACCAGCTATTGTATTTGCAACGGCCTATGATCAATATGCCATTCAGGCATTTGAAGTAGATGCTTTAGATTATATTTTAAAGCCGTTTGATGAAGAGCGCATCGTTCAAACGATTAAGAAGTTTAAAAAACGAAAACAACATGAAATGGAGGAGAAACAAGAAGTACATGCACCTGATGTATCCAGTAGAATGAAAAAATTAGCGCTGTCGATTGATGAATCGATTGTATTAGTGAATATAGAAGATATCGTATATGCTGGATTGTTAGACGGAAAAGTAATTGTGAAAACGATTTGTGATACGTATGCGACGCATGATACGCTTGTCATATTAGAAAAGAGATTGCCACAAATGAATTTTCTGCGTGTACATCGCAGTTTTATCGTAAATATAAATCATATTTCTGAAATCCAGCCGTGGTTTAACTCTACGTATAATTTAATTATGAAAGACGATTCAAAAGTTCCTGTAAGCCGGACATATGCAAAAGAATTAAAGAAGCAGCTTCATATTTAAGAAGCTGCTTTTGGCATTTCATCCTTCTTTTTTTATAACTGATTTCATATATTTGACGCTCTGTGTTGTAAGTGCTTATGGGGGCATTATTCTTAAAAATGTTTAAAGTGAAGAATCTGATTGCAAAAGGATTAGCGTTAGGAACTGCTGGACATGCCCTTGGCGTTGCGTTTGGTATTGAGGTGGGAGTATTACTGCCCGTGAATAGCGGGATAAATATGGATCTTTTATAGAACAAGCTATTTGTAGAGACAGATTTCTATAAATAGCTTGTTCTTTTATGTTACATTAATTGTAATCAACATATAGGGCGAATAGGTCTACGCTCCTTTTCCTAAGCCAGGAGGACCTGGCCGTTTTTATGTCAGATTTTAATGTGCTATCATAAAACTTTTTATTTAGTTTATAATAATACGTTCTGAAAGTACCATTTATATTGTAAAATGAAATTAAGATAAAAATGAATGGACAGGAGAGATCACGCTTCGATTATGCAAATGAAAAACCTGTTTCAAAGCAAAGGATTTCAGAGGATAGTTGTATTAGGGTTACTTGTGCTCATCTTATATGGGATGAAAAGTATGTTTAATTTAATTTTAGTTACATTTATTCTTACGTATTTGATGGATAGATTTCAAAAATTTATTTCTCGCAAGATGGAACATTTCTTACCAATTAATCGGAAAATAATTATTGCATTTTTATATGCAGCATTGATTAGTGGAATCGTTATTACATTATACAAATATGTACCAGTTTTATTGGTGCAAATTACGCAACTTGTGTATCAGTTTAATGTATTTATACGAAACCCACCTGATAATGAGATAATTAAATATCTAGTTTCTGCAATTGACCACGTGGAATTTTCGAAGTATGTGAATCAAGGCGTTGATATTATTTATAGTTCACTAACAAATGTTTGGAAAGTAAGTTTGCAAATTTTACTTTCACTTATTTTAAGCTTATTTTTCTTGTTAGAAAAGTCAAGAATTGTTATGTTTACAGCGAAGTTCAAAGAGAGTAGACTAGCTATTTTCTATAATGAAATTGAGTATTTTGGAAGAAAATTTGCTCGTTCATTTGGAAAAGTGATTGAGGCGCAATTTCTTATTGCGATTGTAAATTGTGTGTTATCAACTATTGCGCTTTGGTTTTTAGATTTTCCGCAACTACTCGGACTAGCTTTAATGATCTTCTTGCTGGGGCTTATTCCAGTCGCAGGTGTCATTATTTCGCTGTTTCCACTTTGTATAATTGCTTATAACACTGGTGGTATGGTGTATATTTTATACGTTTTAATTATTGTAGCAGTCATTCATGCGATTGAAAGTTACTTCTTAAATCCAAAGTTTATGTCAGAAAAAACAAATTTACCTATATTTTATACATTTATGATTTTAATTTTCTCTGAACATTTTTTAGGTGTATGGGGATTGATTATAGGTATTCCAATTTTTATGTTTTTACTCGATGTGTTAGATGTAATAAGTGACGAGAAAGAGGAAACGGTAAATGAGAAATAAAAAGCATCTATTTTGATGCTTTTTTATTTATAACTTATATTTGTATATGCCATACTGTAAGAAAAGATAGTGGGGTGAAGAAGTGGTTGTAAACGAAAAATATGAATTTGCAACATTTGCTGGGGGATGTTTTTGGTGCATGGTATCGCCATTTGAGGAAATGGATGGCATTATAAAGGTTGTATCCGGATATACAGGCGGCCATAAAGAAAATCCAACATATAAAGAAGTTTGCAGAGAGACAACCGGGCACTATGAAGCAGTGCAAATTACGTTTGATCCAGAGCGTATGCCATATGAGCAATTACTTCACTTATATTGGCAACAAATTGACCCAACTGATGTTGGAGGTCAATTTCATGACCGTGGACAATCATATGAAACAGTCATTTTTTATCATAGCGAAGAGCAGCGTAAAGCCGCAGAGGTGTCTAAACGTGAGTTAGAAGAAAGTGGACGCTTTTCGAAACCGATTGTCACGAAAATTTTACCAGCTGCAACATTTTATCTTGCGGAAGAATATCACCAAGGCTATCATAAGAAAAACTCATTTCGATACGCGTTATATCGTCAAGGTTCAGGGCGTGATGCGTTTATCAAAAAATATTGGCCAAAGGATAATACGCATTTAAAGGGAAAGCTTACTGACATGCAATTTTATGTTACGCAAGAAAATGGAACAGAACCACCCTTTCAAAATGAATATTGGGACTATAAAGAGGAAGGTATTTACGTTGATATCGTGTCAGGAGAGCCTCTATTTAGTTCGTTAGATAAATTTGATAGTGGTTGTGGATGGCCTAGTTTTACAAAACCAATGTTATCAGCAAGTATGAAAGAAAAAATAGATGTCAGTCATAATATGACGAGAACGGAAGTACGTAGTAAAGAAGCAGATTCTCATTTGGGGCACGTATTTCCAGATGGACCGGGACCAAATGGTTTACGTTATTGTATTAACTCTGCTGCACTGCGCTTTATTCCTAAAGAGGATTTAGAGAAAGAAGGGTACGGGGATTTTCTTATCCTGTTTAGACGCTAAAAAATATAACAGCCTGTTCCGCTCGCTTTATTTTCGGAACAGGCTGTTATTACATCTGGTGCGATCAATGATTCGGAAATCTCCGGTATCTTTTCGGATGTAAATATTTGATATGCAATGTAAAGAACATTGAATTTTACACGTTTATATACCTATATTGACTTATTGATTACTGCTATGCAGAACAAAGCATGACCTGCACTTGCTTTTTAAACCCTCGCATGTGGTAGGAAAAGGTCCTGATCGCTTCTATACATAGCCAGTCCTTCCCAGGCCATTTTAAAAAATGCTTTTCTGTCGTTTTTTTCTCACATATTGATGAATCATATAGATTCCATAGCTTTGAATAATGAAGAAGCTAGGAATAATAAAATATCGATATCTTGTCTGTATCTCTATTAAAAAATGCACAGCTATATATCCGATAATAAGTAAGAGAAATAATGTATATTGAAGGTTTTTCTGTTTTGTGAAAAGAAGGGATAATAATCCTATCACACCAAATAACATAGTTGCCATATACACATATTTTTCATACTCCATGGATGTATCAATTAATTCTTTTTTATTTAATTGATTTAGACTCCAGTAACCAGCGGAATCAATATCACCCCACATAGAGGAAAATTTATCTCCAAAGAGTGTGAATAGCTTTTCTTTGTCTGCAATTCGCTCTTTAATGAGTTTCATTTCGATTGCTTTTCGTTCTTCGCCTATTTCCAGACTCGTAATTTTTTCAGCATCTGACATTGAATATGTTCCTGTTGTTTCGGAATTGAATCCTATGACAAATTTCCAAAGAGGATCACGATTAGATAAAGGATACTTTGTAACTCCTGTAGCAATGAATATAGAGCTTACGATATAATGGACAGCATAAAAGACAAAAAGAATACCAATAAGTTTCTTTGTTGTAGTAAACATTGTTTTTTTATCTTTTCCAAGAAATTCATGAATGAATAGATAAATGATAACAGCTAATAAGACGAAACTACCTAAAGGGCGCATGATATCACCAAATGCTAGTGCAATTCCGACAAAGATCCAAGTATATTTATTGTGTAAGCTTACTAATAAATAGAATCCTAAATAAAATAAAAATGTTGCAAGGTGTTCATTGGTTAAAACTGAGCTCATCATAATACTTGGAATATAAAAGGCATATAATAGTCCGGCTATACGTCCAGCCCACTCATTAAAAATTTTGCTTGTAATGCCATATACGCATAGTGTAGTTCCCGTACAATAAAGAACATTTAACAACTTTAAAATAAATATATGGTTACCGAATAATTTGATGACGAAAGCTTGATACATCGTAAATCCCAGTTGATACACCCATGTTGTAAAGTATGGAGAACTTGAAAAGCCATAGTTACCGTGAGCGGCTTGTACAGCCGCTTCATACATTAATGCGAAGTCAGATTCAATTGGTGTTGGGATTTTTAAAATCCAAATGAATCGAGTGATAAACGCACAAATTGTTAATAAAATAATAAATATAGTTTTTGAAAAGTATGTATTACAAAGATAGGTTAGCAGTATTAACAAAATCATGCTGATAATTATAATGGGAGCACTAATAAGTGTCCGAACGAATAAAGTTTCTTTAACAGTTAAATAAGAATTCCAAATAGAAAAAGCAAAGATAAGTAAGCACAAAATTACGAGGCACTTTGCTAACAACGAACTGAAACGATTCCATTGTATGTTTAACATGATTCGGTCCCCCCTTGTTGAATAGAATGATTATACAGGAATAAAGCGTACTATTTATCGTGTTTAAGAACTCGAAGTTTTACTTTATCCCGCTATTCGTGGGCAGTAAGCCCGATTGGTGAGGGCTAATAATCAGTGGGGGATGAAGAAAACCCCCGCTGATTAAAGTCTCACTTTATAAGAATACAATTTTTTTTAATAAGGTAAAATGATTTTCAGGAAGAAAAAATAATAAAATATGCCCCTTGTTTTAGACAAGGGGCATGTTTTTATCTCGTTATTTCCGATTGGTTAAAGCTTATTGTTGAGCTGCTTGCTCTGCCCATTCTTCTACGTTCCAAACTTTTGTAATCCAACCTTCATAAAAATCAGGCTCGTGGCAAACAAGAATAATTGTACCTTTATATGCTTTCATAGCACGCTGCAGTTCTTCTTTAGCTGTCACGTCAAGATGGTTTGTTGGCTCATCAAATAATAGCCAGTTACTTTCTGTTGCCATTAATTTGCATAAACGAACTTTTGCTTGCTCGCCACCACTTAATTGGCTCAGTGGACGAGAAATATGTTCATTTTTTAAGCCGCATTTCGCAAGCATTGCACGTACTTGATGCTGGTCCAAGTTCGGGAACGCATTCCATACATCATCAATTGGTGTAATATTTTCAGCCTTAACTTCTTGTTCAAAATAAGCAGGCTCTAAGAAATCACCAAGGCTAATTTTTCCGCTTAGTGGTTTAATTTTTCCAAGGATCGTTTTGAGTAATGTTGATTTTCCGACACCGTTACATCCAACAATGGCAATTTTTTCACCACGTTCAATCGTCATTGTTAATTTCGGTAATAGAGGATGCGTATAGCCGATCTCTACGCCTTCTCCTTCAAAGACAAAACGACTGCTTGCACGGCATTCTTTAAAAGAAAACTCCGGTTTCATAGCAGTTTCTGGACGATCAATGCGTTCCATGCGATCGAGTTGTTTCTGACGACTTTTTGCACGTCCAGTTGTTGAGTAACGCGCTTTATTTCGCGCAATAAAATCTTCTTGCTGTTTAATGAATTCTTGTTGTTTTTGATATGCGTTTAAATGTTGGTTTTTGTGCAGTTCTGCTAGTTCTAAGAACTTTTCATATGTTGCTGTATAACGTGTCATTTTTGAAAATTCAAGATGGAAAATAACATTTACACATTTGTTCATAAACTCTGTATCATGGGAAATTAAAAGGAACGCATGAGGATATTCCTTTAAATAGTTTGTTAACCATTGAATATGTTCAACGTCTAAATAGTTAGTTGGCTCATCGAGTAATAGTACTTCAGGTTGCTCAAGTAATAGCTTTGCAAGCAATACTTTCGTACGTTGCCCACCACTTAGTGCCGCAACATCACGATCTAAGCCAATTGCATCAATTCCAAGACCACGTGCTGCCTCTTCAATTTTAATATCTAATAAATAAAAGCCGCCTGCTTCAAGTGCATCTTGCACTCCCGCCATTTTTTCAAGTAGTTCTTCTAATTCTTCTGGCGACGCTGTTGCCATGCTTTCAGCAATTGTATTTAATTCTTTTTCTTTTTCGAATAAAGGTAAAAACGCATCTGTTAATACATCACGAATAGTTCGTCCAGGTGTTAAAATTGTATGTTGATCTAGGTATCCATAGTGTGTACCAGGTGTCCATTCTACACGTCCTTGGTCATGAATCAGTTGTCCTGTAATAATGTTCATAAATGTTGATTTACCAACACCGTTTGCACCGACTAAACCAACATGTTCTCCCGCTAGTAAACGCATTGATACATCTTTAAATAGTGTACGATCACCAAAAGTATGACCTAGTTTTTCAACTGTTAATAAGCTCATATTGTCCTCCACCCTTTTTGAAATATATAAAACCATTTTAATTTTTCAATATAAAAGTTACTGATACGCAGCATAAAAAATGACCTGCATTCACTTTCTTTAGCCCATGCATGGTCAGATGCTCTCACTTACCTAAAAAAAGACGCTTTAGGTAGGTTTTTTAATTTCGATTTATAATAGTATCTTGAATCATGATACTAAATTCTTAACTATAATGCTATCTTTTATCTTTGAATTATCATGTATTCCTTATGAAAAGGGGGCTGTAACTTTATGGAATTTCCTTATTGCAACAATGTAAACGATAGTTGCGCCTTTGAAAAAAAGAGCAGCTGTCCAATACAGGAACAGTTGCTCTTTTTCTCCCTCTAATCAGTGGGAAATCATGAACACACCAACTAATGGTTCATTTAACTTTATTTAAAATATCCTCTAACAATCCCTTTTAAGCGATTGGTATGGAATTTTCTTTTATCGTTAGAGATGTTTTGCATCGTACGGAACGAGGCAGCGGCAATGGCACGTAAAAAGTAAGGAAATCCATAATGTAAGCGAATGACTCTTCCGAAACCACCGGCATAGGAAATTGCTCTGTTTAATGATTGCTCATTAATGACCTCTTCTTTTACTGGATGATATACGAAAAGGTCTTTCTTAAATAAACCTGTATATCCATTCTTCATACCGCGAAGTACAAAATCGGTTTCTTCACCAGCTCCGTAAATTGTTCCTGCTCCAACCCCTAAGTCTTCATCAAACGTTCCCACATCTTGTACGAACTGTTTCATAAAGAAGAGGGCAAAGGAAGGGCCCATGAATCCGTATTTGTTATTTAAAATAATATCTGTTTTAGGAGCATGTATTAAAGAGCCTGTCCCTTCTACATTTGTTGTGTTGGTAGAAATAAAATGAATGTTTTTATTTTGTTTAAACGTGTATTGAATGCTTTCTAACACATTCGTTTCATAAATACAGTCGTCATCTGGAAAAGCGATAATATCACCATCAGCTACTTTTAATCCTGTGTTCCGCGCACGGGAGAGTCCTTTGATTGGCGTGTATATATAATTGATTGGAAATTTTTCTTTATAGTCATCAAATAAATTAGAGATCGGTGTATCGTTTTGATCGACTACAATGAGTTCAAAGTCTTTATATGTTTGTTTTTCTAATGATTTTAGTAAATCTATAATATCATCACGTCTGCCGCAAGTCGCCATGATTAAAGAGAATTTCAATCGGAACAGCTCCTTTAAAGAAGTTTCATTCGCTTAAACATGCAAGATGGTGTTTTGTTACTTACACTATTTTTTCTTCAGTTTTTCTTTCACTTTATCTAAAAGCGTAAACAATATCTCATCTTTTGTTATCAATAAAATCAATGCATATACACATCCGCAGGTGATGATTGTAACTAGAACAGAAAGGATTTTCCCTGAAATTGTTATACGGATGAGATATGATAATGGTACAAATGTAAGTGAATAGAAGAGATATTTTAGTTTCGACATATCGAATAATGTGTAATTTACTTTTAGTTTCTTTTTTACATATATATATTCCAGTATAACTAGCAAGCAGTATGAAATCGTAGTTGTAAAAATTGCTGTTGTCGGTGTGAATACATGAAAGACGATTAGCGAGATATTTAAAATAAGGTTTAGAAAACCACCAATGAATAAAAAACGTACTAAAATGTTTTCTTTCTTTTTTACGTAAATAATTTGATTCGATAAGATGGATTCGATACCTATTGCAATCATGTATAATGCAAAAGCAACTAACGTGTTACCAGCGTTAGAAAATTCATTTCCTCCGTAAATAACAACAGCTCCATGAGCGATAAGCATTAAGCCAATAGATGCTGGGAATAATGTAATAAAGTACACTTTTGAGATTTTATTTAATAATGATTCATACTCTTTTTCATCTGCATTTCCTGATAAATAAGAGAGCCGTGGAACGGTAACTTGAATTACACTTAACATAAGTGTATTAATAATCGTCATAATTTGAAAAGCCATTACATAGTAAGCAAGTTCGGATTTACCAGCATACTCTCCTAATAAAAATCGGTCTAATTGTGTATACAGGATACTTGCATTTGAAAAGATAACAACTAAAAATAATGGTTTTATATGTCGAACAATGGTTATGTTAGAAAAATCGAACTTAACTTGACGTTTTACATATATAAAACTGATAAAATGGTTTAAAAATGTTGATAAAACTAATAAACTTGCATATTGTTTATAATCATTTGCACCATGAATGAAAATGAATAGAAGGACAACATAAATGAGACGAACAATAACTGTTTTTTTCGCAATGAAATCATAATTTTCATGTGCCTCATTGTACCATTCTACATAAAATAAACTTGAAATAAAGTTGAATCCAAAAATAAGAAGGACAGGAAACTCCTCTTTATTTTCATATCCAATGTAACTAAAAAGTAAAAATGCGATTAAAGCAAGGATACTAGTTGTAAAGTTAATAAGATATAAACTTGTAAATAATTGTGAAGTTTTTTTCTTATTGTTTTTTACTAAGCTAATTTCGCGTAAGCCATATTGATACACACCAAATGTAGCAAAAACAAAGAAATAATTAAAAATTGTTTCGCTAAGGTTAACTGTTCCCATTGAATGAGACCCGAGCATTCGATATGCATATGGTCCTACTAGAAGTGGAAGGATAATATTAAAGGTGTTGAGCAATAGTTTATAAAAAACATTTGATACAATTGATTTTTGCATAATTTCACCTTTCATTGATAGTTCTTAAAATAAAATGCTTTTGCGTTTCTATTGAAAGGAATTCAACATTGGAAGCTAAATTTGTATTTAAGTAATTACGGATATAAGTTTACCGCAGATAAACTTTGTAAAGCAACTGTGGATTCTGTTATTCATTGCACTAAAAATAGCAGATAAGAAAGTTTCGTATTTTCATAAATAAAAAACGAAGCTGACCCAAAAGGTACATAAGTGTCTTTTGAAGTCAGTTTTTTTCTGTTATCAACCGTTCTTTGCAATACATTGGCGATTCGCTGAGCTGAATCATATTGAAAAGTGAAAGGAGCTGACTTTTTAGTCAGCTCCTTCTATATAAGAATAAAGAGGTTGTGAAATTATACACTCCATGGTTTTTGAATTGTTAGTACTTCGGCCATTTCTTTACTCTTTAATCGGTTCATTTTTCGTTTTTCTGCACGCTCTTCACCCGTGTTATATAACCAGAGTTCTTCTGCTGTTTCAGCTATTACACCCGGTACAGAGGCTGGTTTTCCACTATTTAATGCGACGAAAGTGATGAAGCAAGTTGCAGCAATGCGGCGTTCTCCGCCTAATAAATCCTCTGCAACGATTTTTACAAATACTTCCATAGAAGATCTTCCTGTATAACAAACGAATGCTTCATAGCAAACAGAATCGGTTTGATGAATTGGTGTTAAGAAGTCAACAGAATCGATAGAAGCAGTTACACAATGCTGACGGCTATGGCGTGCAGCGGCGATAGAAGCAATGCTATCAATTTCTGCTAATAATTTTCCACCAAATAATGTTTGATGGTTGTTTAAGTCATTTGGGAAAACCCGTGTTGTTTTTATCGCCCTGGACTCTCTCATAAATTTCTTTTCCATATTATCTACTCCTGTTTCGTTTGTTCTCATGATATTCATCAGAACTTAATTTATTTCGTCTATCATTCATTATAAATAATAGCCGGAAGTTTCTCTGTATATAGATTGTAGTGTAAAAGAGATTTCGCTTACATTGCAAGGAGAATATATGACGTTAATAACTTTGTCATAGAAATAGGGTACCAGTATTCTCATTATTCATGATAAAATCGTTTTGTTACAAATACGAAGTTAAGGGTATAGATACCTATTAACAAGAGAAAAAAGAGGTGCGATAGAATAAAGTTATGGACAAGATGCAGATAGGTTTTTCAGCTTTTTTTTACAAGGTAGTAGTTGGACTCATGTTCCTCTTTTTTGCATATTCCTTTTGGTATTCTTTTGGAGAGGTAAAAACTGTTTTTGATGTAAAATCTTCTAGTTTAGCGATTGTAGTAGGTGTTTGTATCATTTTACTTTTGCTGACTACCTCTATTTTACAACATCGATTTACGGATAAACAATTTGTTATTTTTCTCATTTCTGGTACTGTGTTACTCCGGTTTCTATCCATTGTGTTAATGAAAGCTCCAATCGAAAGTGATATGAATGTGATGTATGAAGCTGCTAAACAAGTTGCACAAGGAAATACTATTTTTAGCAGTCTAGAAACTGTAGTTCAATCTCCTTTTATTATGTACGAATCCTTTTTAATTCGCTTTTTCGGAGATGCAACGTTTGTCTTAAAGGTATGTAATGTTTTATATTGCGGAGCTACCGCTTATTTTGTTTATCAGCTTGCTTCAAAACTATTTCATGAAGAATGTGGCCGAATTGCAGCGGTATTATACGCTTTGTATATTCCTAATATCATGCTTTGTTCTGTGTTAACGAATGAGCATTTGGCAACATGTTTATTTTATTTTGCTTGTTACTTACTTATACATAAAGGATTAAGTCATTCGTATATGTGGGGAGTCGCCGTTGCTTTATTTGCTTTCAGTAATATGATTCGTCCATTAGGCTTATTTTTAATTATAGTTCTTGTTTTGTATCTTGTATTAGTAGAAGTTTTGCAAAGTCCAGATAGAAAAGGAATGTTGATTAGACTAGTAGGTGTATGTGTTATATTTTATGGTGTTCATTACGCAGTAAGTTATGCACTTGGAACATCAAGTAATTCGCGATACACTTTTACAAACGAAGGGTATATTCAATCTGTCCTAGTAGGAGAAAATGAAAAAAGAGCAGAACAAGAGAAAAAACAATATAATATGGATTTTATAAACAAAAAGTTGAATAAAATAGAGAAGGATCGTTTTTCTTCTATTCAAATGAGTTTAGGAAATCTAGAGAAACAAGAAATGAAAAGCACCTTTATAAAAGGTGGATATTTTATATACATGATGATTACGATATTTACGGCAATCTCTATGTTACATCTTCTAGTTCAAAAACAGGGAAATAGAAATTATATGCTGTTTCTACTCATAATTGCGAGCCATTTGTGTACAAGGTTTATGAACATGCATATTGTATATGAGGGTGTATTAGTCCCAAGTCTATTGATATTACAAAGCTATGGGATATATGTGATAAATCAGTATTGTCAAAAACTATTTTTTAAAAAGTAAAACTCCTATGATGCACTCATAGGAGTTTTTATGTCGTTCTTTTTATGAAAATAGATCAATGACCTTTATTAATTTTTGCATGCGTTTTAAAAAAGACTGGAAAATGCACATTATAGATAAAAGTTACTACACGTATAACAAATGTTACGAGTAAACAAATATAGAAAGCTAATACGTGTGACCCCATCTCATAAGTTATAAGAAAACTAATTGCACCTAAAATGGAGGCAATGGCATAAATTTCTTTACGAAAGACATATGGGATATCTTGAGCACACATATCACGTAAAATCCCACCACCAATACCTGTAATGACTCCCATAGAAACAACTAAGAAAGAACCATCCATATGATGAGTAATGGCCGCATTTGCACCGATAGCAGTAAATACGCCTAAACCAACAGCGTCTGAAAGCATAATAACAACTTGTAACTTATGAATCCGTTCGAAAAACATACAAGTAAATAGTGCTGCTAAGATACTAATAAAAAAGTAAATTGGTTGAACAAATGCAACTGGAGGTAAGTTTCCAATCATAACATCTCGAATGATCCCACCGCCAAGTGCTGTTGCCACAGACAAACAAAGGACACCAAATAAATCGAGTTCTTTTTTTAAACCTACTAATGTACCAGAAATGGCAGCTGCGATAATACCGAGAAATGTAAATACATCAATTAAAAACATCGCTCCGATCCCTTCCTTCTAAAGATGTTCCAAGGAAAGAATATACACTAAAGTTATAAAAATAACAATTGCTGTTTCGCTACATGTAAAAAAAGTGAAGGAATAAGGAAAGAAAGCGTTTGAAAGTGTCGTTTTCAAAGTTAATACAATGGATATGAGGGAAAATGACGCCATCAAGGATTTTATGATTCAATTAAAATCCCATCTAGTCCATTAAGAACTTATGCTATAATAGGTATTTGGAACGAAGCAACTATATTTATAGGGGGTAAAGATGTTAAATCACAATAGTTTAAGTTATAAATTTGAGCAATTTCTATTGATTTTTATTATATTACAACCAATTATAGATTTACTTACATCGTTTTGTATTTTAGAGCTCAAAATTGATGCGACGGTTGGAGTGATAACGCGTTTATTTGTTATGGCTCTTGGTGGTATTTATATTCTTACACAAGCCCGTATAAAAGAAAATCGAAAATATATTATCTATTTACTTGGGTTAGGAATTGTCCTTGGATTAGGATTTTTAAATAACAAAATGATTAAGAATCCGATGTTACAAATGGAAGATCTTAAGTTTATAGCAAAGGCGTTATATCCATTTGTGATGATAAGTTGCTATATTCTCGTATTTAAGTCATTAAAGACGAAAGAAGCAATGCATACAAAAATGAGAAATTGTGTAGCATATGCAGCTCTAATTATAAATGTAACGATGGTTGCAGCTATTGCAACTGGAACGGATTATAATAGTTATGAATATTTTAAAGAAGGCTCTCGCGGCTGGTTTTTTGCTGGGAATGAACTGGGATCAATTTTAGCAATCATATGTCCAGTGGTTATTTTATATTCTATTGAAAAAACAACAAGTTTAGCAAAAAGCTATTTTTGGATTCCGTCTCTTTTAATCATATTTTCATTGTTTGCGATTGGTACAAAGGTAGGGGCCGGGGCTATTGTCTGTACAGTTGTTATTGCTGTTTTTATGTGCTTTATACAAGCGTTTTTACAACGAAAAGAGTTTAATAAAAAGTCGTATTTGTTAAATGGTTTAATTGCAACAGTTATATTGGCAGGAGTAGCAGGATATTTTCCGTTCTCACCGATATATGGAAATACAGGGATTCATCATCAAGTATTTGAAAAAGTACAAGAGGAAAAAAAGCAACAGAATAACCATGTGAAACAAGAAGAAACGGTAAAAGCGAAAGAGGAAGAGAAAAAGGCTGAGACACAAGCTCTTATTTTTAGTGGGCGTGAATTATTTATGAAAACGTATGAGGATTTTTATAAACAAGCACCTATGTCTCAGAAGTTACTTGGTATGGGGTACGGTGGTAACTTCAAAGATGCCCCAAAATTAATTGAGAGAGATTTCCATGATTGGTTTTATACTTTTGGAATTATCGGTTTCATTTTTCTTATGATTCCGTTTTTGTATTATGGTTTAAGAATTCTAATAGTATTAATAACAAGGTTCCGTGAAATATTTACAGTTAAGTACGCATTGTTAGCTGCAGGTCTTGGATTAGCATTAGGAATTGCGTTTACAGCAGGTCATGTGTTAACGGCACCAGGAGTAAGCATTTATTTTGTCGTATTATTAGCATATTTAATCGTTGATTTAGAAATAGAATAATGGAAAAATAAGAGCTAGCAATATGTTAGCTTTTATTTTTTGCTATATAAAAATCCCTTTCTTTTTGGGTGGACGAGAGTGTCTGGTCATGTGTAGGTGCGATGTTCAAACAAAGAGAGAAAGACAGTAGTAGAGTCTTTTTGTCTGTATAGCCGCAATCTATATGTTAAAAAGTAAAAACGAGAAAATATATTGAATGGAGGAAAAAAGATGAAAGTGTTACATATGAATGCTGGAGCAGAAACAGGCGGCGGAAAAACGCATATTATTTCACTTTTATCGCAATTCCCAAAAGGTGTAGTAGAATTAGCGGTATTTGAAGAAGGTGTAATAGCAAGCGAAGCGAGAGCATTAGGGATAAAAGTACATGTTTTTTCACAATCATCTCGTTATGATATATCTATTCTTTCAAAAATACGTTCTTTTATTAATAAAGAAGGTTTTGATATTGTGCATACACACGGTGCAAGGGCCAACTTTTATCTGTCTTTATTAAGCAGAAAGATAAATGCTAAATGGGTTACAACTATTCATAGTGATCCAACGCTAGATTTTATGAAGCGCGGTTTAAAAGGTTGGGTTTTTACAAAGTTAAATTTACGTTCGTTTAAGAAAGTGGATTTATTTTTTGCTATTACAGAGCGTTTTAAGATGAATACGGTAACGCTTGGTGTACCAGAAGAGAAAATTTGTACAATCTATAACGGAATTGAATATGATCGTACGCCGGCCAAGCCTTATGATGTAAAAGAGAATTTTGATATACAAGAAGATGTATTTACAGCAATTCAGGTAGCCCGTTTACATCCTGTTAAAGGGCATGAAATATTATTTGAAGCGTTGCAAAATATAACAATTCCCAAAATGAAAGTGCTGTTACTTGGTGACGGGCCAATTGAGAATGAATTAAAAGAAGCAGTGAAACAAAAAGGGTTAGAAGATAAAGTTCTATTTTTAGGACATCGTGCAGATGCAAAGAATTTATATGCCGCAGCGCATATCAATTTATTAACATCGTATAGTGAAAGTTTCCCCCTTGTTTTATTAGAAGGGGCAAATCAGCGTTTAACTTCTATTGCTACAGATGTTGGTGATATGTCACAACTGATTGTTGATGATACATATGGCTGGATTATTCCAATTGGTGATGCTGCGGCGCTTGCTCGGGCGTTAGAAGAGGCATATGAAAAGTGGAAAAATGGTGAATTAGTAGAGATGGGTGAGCGATTATATACCCATGCGTCTTCTCATTTTTCATTACGGAATTTATATGAAAATACGTATGAAGCGTATGAAAAGGTTTTGTCCCGCATTAACGGGCAGTAATACTCCCACCTCAAAATTCGGCAAAAGCATTGTCCAGCTCCAGCGGCTAGAATCTCCGGTCGTTTCGCCCCCTCGGACGAGGCAAAAAGCGCCTCTCTGTCAGGGGCTCCAACGCCCTGCGATTCTGAGCGAGCCGCTTCCGCTTTTCTTAAGAAGTTAGGTGGGAGATAAACTGCCCGTAAAAGCCCGATTGGTTCAACTAATAATCAGTGGGGGATGAAGAA
>Ga0102589_1001528_pt1 | contig 30687 bp, 22 predicted proteins | sample AraplaMF_Col_mLB_FD_76858 | JGI IMG/M metagenome (GOLD analysis project Ga0102589, IMG submission 76858) | Arabidopsis root microbial communities from the University of North Carolina, USA - plate scrape MF_Col_mLB | ecosystem: Host-associated > Plants > Roots > Endosphere | place: USA...
TAATAGCTTCGCAGCTCATCACCACATCAGGTTGGAAACCTGGTTGATTCGCGAATCTATTTTCCAAATCTCGAGAGAGTTTATAGCTACTGTATACAAAAAATTAGCTTTATTTTATGCATAAGCAATTTCCCTACAAAATAGACCTTTTTATCAAACTCTTTTACTAATTATCAATCTTTATTATAAATTATCAAACTTTATTTTAAATCTACATTGCCGTCAGATTAAGCTCATGCAACATCGATTATAGGAAAGGGTATTTCTTTTTTATAACGCCCCCTAACAAAAAAAATTATACAGTTCACCTCGGGAGGTCAATTCTCTCGTTTTGGGGTATTTGCTTTTCTTAGCTTGATGGTGATGGGGTACCGCCAGCATTTTGGAAAAAAACCACGCTAAGCGAAAAATTAAATAAGGCCATCCATTTGGACAGCCCGTTTACATAATTATCGTTATTGGAAGGAAATATCAATTACTAGGCATTAATATTCTTTAACTGAGTAACAGTTCCAAAACTGATTTTTATATAGAAAAAAAGGGGTACAAATTCAATTGTAACCCTTTTTCCAAGTGTTTTTTGTTTTATATGATTCCTATAATGATTACAGGGCTGAAGTATGGTTCGAAATAGCGTTAATTATATCATTCCAATCGTCAAAGTGAATCTCGTGACCCGATCCTTCTAGGGTTAGTAAGAAAGCGTTTGGAATTTCATTAACAAGGGCAAGGCCATGCTCGTATGGAAGCACTGTATCTTCTGTACCATGGATAACCAAAGCAGGTATATTGATTCCTTTTAACTTTCCCTCATAAGAATCATCGCCTTTAAGAAGAGCGTGATTAAACATACTGAGTAGATTATTTGCTCGTTTTATTTCTTTTTCTACTTGCTTATAAGCTCTCTTTTCATCGAATTTATGCTTTGAACCACAGAGTAAAGCTGATCCTGTAACCAAGTAATTTGCAACAGATTCTTCATCCGACCAATTTAGTGTGGCTCCATTAGCGTGATAAGCGAGTATCGTCTCATCCATCGGAGGCAAATTCCGATTGTTGTCATCAGAACCAAAAATACTTGATGCAATCAAAGTTATACTTAGCACTCTCTGAGGATGCTTTAAGGCTACAATTTGAGCGATCATTCCACCCAATGACATTCCAACAATATGTGCCTCGTCAATATGATATGCATCAAGTATCCCAACGGCATCATCAGCCATATCTACCACAGTATAATGGGAACTCCCTGGCTCATAAGTAGTTGACCGTCCGACATCCCTATTATCATAACGAATAACATATCGGCCTGTATCAGCTAATTGTTGACAAAATTCTTCATCCCAATAAACCATTGAACACATGGCTCCCATAATCAGTAGGACTGCTGGATTTGCTGGATTGCCAAAGCTCTCTGTACATATATCAATTCCATTAACTTTATTAATCTTTTTATTCATGATTAACTCCTCATTTCATTCGTATTTAGTTAATAAAAAAAGACACGCTCAAATAAACCTGCACGTTTTGAAAAAAAAGCCAGGCATAATGAATTGTGTTTAAAATTAACGTAAACGAATGAACTTGATAATCATGTTAAACACTCTCCTATAAAAAATGGATAAGGGTTTTACCCTCCTTGTGATTATAACATACTTGAAGAAAAGACGATGTATATGATATTCAAACCTAGTTAACATAACGTCTCATTATCGGGATTCAATGTATTTAGAAGACTATTAAAAATCCTCCAGATTGTTTAACTGGAGGACTTTTGTGTTCACATAATTATTGTTAGTGGAAGTTAATTATATAATCTGAAGGACCTTTTTGACTGCATTTATTACATATTGTGGCTCATCCTTTTGGATATAGTGTCCACTGTTAGGTGCTATAACTAAGGAACTATTTGTTGATAAATTCAATAATTCCTCTTGCATATGCAACCATAAGTTTTGTGCATCAGTAGAATAAAAAGCTTTTTTTCCTGCAGAAAGAATAATAACGTTTGTATCTATAAGTGTTTTTCTGTGTAATCGTACTTCTTCCAGACTCTTCATAAACTGATCGTATGTACCTTCATAAATAAATTGTTTATTATAAGCTTCTTGGAAATCTGAAGGCATGATGGGAAGAAATCGTTCTCTGTAGTCCTCTGGGGTTGAATCTACAAGTATTAGCCCTGCTACCTCGCTTGGATATAAAGATGCGTATAATCGAACATTTACTCCACCAAAGGAATGTCCCACAAAAATATAAGGAGGCGTTAATTGTAATTTTTTTAGTAATGTTCTTAGCTCTTTTACCATTTCAGAACTAATTCTATTGTTGGGACTAGAATCACTCTTTCCTAAACCAGCTCTATCATAGACCAGAACTTTTGTAAGTTCCGCAATTTGTGATACTATTTCATTCCAAGTTTTAGAGTAATCACCATAACCCGCATCCATTACTACGGTTGGAGTTTCTTTATCACTTCCAAATATTTTTGTATATAATTGAAAACCACCTATATCAACAAACTCCTCACGTTCTAAAACCTTTTTCATTCAGATTTAACTCCTTCCATATTCCAAGGTACAACAAGTGAATTATTTAATAAATTGTATCATGGATGGAAAAGGAAAATCAGAAATCTATTTTGAATACCGTATACATGTAAGGTTAACATAGCGTCTCATTATCAGCAGTAACCAAATCCTAGAAAGCCATTCATACCAAGAGTTTGTCAGCCTTCCGTCCCTCCCGCTGTATGCAGAATTTCATACATCCCTTTCACAACAGCATTTAGCAGTTCAAACCGTTTTCGTAGCCTGCATGAAATCCTGCATATCCTTAGCGTATAAAATCCACGTTTTGTTGGCGAAACCTCAAAAAGAAGCGCGAAACGCACTTCTTTTCTTTGTAATCACTACACATCACATTGTCCACATGATTGCGGACAAGATTTCTTATTAAATAATTTATCTCCAATCCTTTTATCTATTCCATTCATTCTCCACTATCTTAAAATACAATCTTTGACATTCACTAAAATCCTTAATGTAAGCACCTAGAATTTCAATATATACATTAACAACTTCACTTAACTCAAAATGTTATTGTCTCTTTCATTCTTTCTTACACATTCAAACTCAACAAGTTGGTTATTTCTTCATGTCCAAGCCGTTTAGCCGTTTCAATAGGTGTTTCTTTTAATTCCTCATTATTTGGCATACTATATAATGTTGCTTTCGCATGCAAGTTAGGCTTATATTTTAGTAATACTCGAACAACTTCAATAAACCCTTGTTTACATGCAATATGTAATGGTGTAATGTGGCTTTGTCCTAAACTATTAATATTCGCTCCATTTTCTAATAACAACGCAACCATCTCTGGCTTATTACGATTACAAGCAAGGCTTAGTGCACTCCTTTTGTATTTATCAACTATCTCCAGGTCAAGTCCTTTATCAATTAAAACCTTTGCTCCTGCCACATTGTCCCCTTCAATTGCGTAGTGCAATGCTGAATATTTCCAACTTGTAACGGCATTTATATTGTTAACACGTTCTAGTATATATTCCATAATCTCTTTATTACCAGAACCGCTAATCAAATGAAGTGGCATTTCCTTTCTGACCATTACTTCATTTACATCTTCACCTTTATGAATAAAATATTTTACTGTTTCCATGTCACCTTTCATACATGCAAGTGCAAAAGGTGTTTGACCATGATATTTAACTTTTACATCTGCACCAGCTTCAACTAATAATTTCACAATTTCCATGTTACCATTTAAACAAGCAATGTGAAGTGGTGTCTTTTTATCAGGTCCTTTCTTATTTAAGATTGTTTGTTTACAATCCTTTAGTTTTTCTTTTACCGCGTTTATGTCATTCCTCATGCAAGCATAGTTTAATGTTTTCTTAAACTTCTCAGCCTTTATAGCCTGTTCTAGTTGGGATTTGCAAAAATCAGAGCTTGGCTCGATATTATAATGGATATATTCAAGCCACAGTAGGGCAGAACTACATTCTAAAATTGGATTTAAATCCTCAAAGTAATCAACTAAATAGGTACTATCTGTGTGAGCAGCTAAAACAAACGCCGTCCATGTTACTTCATCATTATCACGAACTTGTTGAATATAATCCATCACTTCATCAGATGGGAGATCATCTGGATCATGGCGTATTACACCATCAGCTTCATAATGATAATAGTGATACGTTGTGACAATACCATCATAAAATGCAAATAACATCGATTTCTCGGCTACATTTGGCATTTGCTTTAACATAATTTCAACAAGTTTTTCTATATATTTGTTTTTCAATTATTTCTCCTCCAAGAATATCAGCTGATTTATAACTTTTTCCTTGCTTGTATTTCCGAATATGAAATCAAACCGAGCAACTTCTAATTCCTTTGTTGTTTATGGTAAAGTTTATTCTCTAAATCACTTAGATTCCCAATCAAACTGCCATACATCTTGATGCGTATTCATTTTTCTCTATCGTTATTCTATGTCTCTAAAATTCAATCAACTAAATCACACTCTAATGTTATTCCATCATAAAATTTTTTTGTAAGTTGTTTTAGTTCTCTACTCCAAACATTTGGATACTACTTTAATTTAAACTATAACTTTACTTCTGTTGCTCCGCATACTTACAGGAAGATTATAACACAACCCTAAATATTAATTTCTAAATTTACTTACTTTTCAAAGTAAATCACCCCTTATAAAAGTACAACGTATGCACAAAACGAACAAACTGATACAAATAAAAAACAGAAATTGTAATTCTACAAAAAATAGAATTACAATTTCTGTTTATATCAAAATCTTTATTACAAAAGAAACTTTTAAAACAACTCCATACTCCCTATACAGCAATCAACTATATTCATTCCTGAATTCTCATTATGTGCTTAAATCTTTGCAAACACTAAACATTACATTACTAATATGATTGCAGACAAGCCCTCCAATAAAATACAACTTTAATCAGAAGAGGGCTTCATCCCCTACTAAGCTATAAAAAGTAGACTTACTTCTTACAATTTTTTAAGATTCATGTTGTGTAATAACCTCTTTATGTTCTTTTAGTAAATATCTATCCACCTCTTTTTTACCGTCATCACAAACAAATAAACAACACTTTCAAGACTTCTATTTCATTTCATGTTCTCTATTTTTTCGAGACCAAATCACAACAGGAATAAGCAACAAGGCTAAAGCTCCTCCAGCTAATGATAATGCTGCATAACTTGAATTTGCTACCACCATGCCTGACATCGCTCCCCCAGAGGCACCTGCCAGCGCAATAAAAACATCTACTTTCCCTTGTGTCTTTGCACGCGTTAAAGGTTCTGTTGCATCAACAATTTGAGCAGTCCCACTTATTAATCCAAGGTTCCATCCTAATCCAAGTAAAGACAAAGCAATAATCAGGAGTATTAAAGAATCGCTCGGTGCAATGGCAGCTACCACACCCGCACTAAGTAGTATAACTCCGGCAGCAATACTCATTGCCATTCGACCAATCTTATCAACAAGGATTCCTGTAACAAGTGACGGAAGGTACATCGCTCCTACGTGAAATCCAATAACAAGACCCACTTCACTTAATCCATGCCCATGGTGCTCCATATGTACAGGAGTCATCGTCATAATGGCAACCATAACAATTTGAGTAAGTATCATAACGAGGGCCCCAACTGTAACACCCCTTTTATTTGCTATCGGTTTGTTAACTCTCGTATGCCCTTTATTTGTATGTTCCTGTTTATATGTTTCTATCATGTTCGCTATTATTAATGGATCTGGACGAAGCATAACGAAAAGTACGAGACCTGCTAATAAAAATGCAGCTGCTGATAATATGAACGGACCAGCAAGTTCAGGAATACCAAGAGAAAGAGCGAAACTCCCCATTGTGCCTACTAAATTTGGTCCCGCAACTGCACCAAATGTCGTCATAACCATTGTAATACTAATAGCCGTTGCCCTTTGCTTCGTATTGGCTAAATCCGTACCAGCATAACGAGCTTGTAAATTTGTTGCTGTACCTGCACCATATATGAGCAGAGAAGCAAGTAAGAGAATAATACTATTTGTTAAAGCGGCAATCACGACACCAATAGCCCCAAGCCCACCTATCATAAATCCTGTCGCAAGCCCGATCCGGCGCCCATAACGTTGAGATAGCCTTCCTACTATTAACGCTGCTCCTGCAGATCCCATTGTAAACATGGCTGCTGGCAATCCTGCGAATGCATCGGTTCCAAGCATTTGCTGCGCAAGAAGTGCACCTACAGTAATGCCAGCAGCTAATCCTGCGCCACCAAACATTTGTGAAATACTTACGATTACCAATGTTCTTTTATATAGCTTTTGTTGTTCTTCTACTGTATACATTTGATTCCTTATTGAATTCTCAGCTGTATCAAGCATCTTCTCACCCTCTTTATGAAAAATTCTCTCTTTTTTAAATGTACTATGATTAATGTTTCATATTCAATAACATTTCTATCTGTTCGCTTAGTTCTAAAAGGGAAAAAGGTGTCCCAACGCCTTGAGTGAGGGCTATTTTTTTGATGCACAAATATTTTTTATTTATAAAAGTTTAGCTTTTTATAGTTTTCATCCATACCTAAAAGCCCCCTATTTAATTAGAGGGCTATCAGTCTTTTAATCTTATAAAACACACTTTGTAAAAAAAATCGTGTAACTATGCTTCTGTTTTTATCTATTCTCTTATGCACATGTTAGCAATCATCCAACCGATTCGACTCTTTTCAGCTAGTTTTCCCTTGAAAAATAGGTTTCGCAATTAATGTAGCGATAGGACGTATTTTAAATACAACATACTGTGTAAATAATGCTATCAATACCCCATGTACAATTCCTGCAATTACATCAAGTGGATAATGTACTCCTACCCATACTCTCGAAAAAGCTACACCAAGCGCTAAGAAAAAACAAGTATATTTAAATCGATAAGCAGATAGCAATAGTGTAGCTGCAATTACAACAGCTGATGTTGCATGATCACTTGGAAAAGAAGAATTGGCAGCATGCTCTACGAGTTGTGTGATGTTATGTGAAACAAAAGGACGATCTCTATAAATAAATAACTCAATAAATCTATTTATGGAATACGCTAAAGTAAACGCAACAATCGATTGAAAAGCCATTATTCGAAAGTTAGGTTTATTCTTTATCCATAACAAGATGAGTAATAACACGAAAGCATATTGTACATATTCTGCAAATATAATCATTACATTATCTATTAATGGATATTCCTGTACTTTACTATTTATAAAGTTGAACCATTCGTAATCTAAATCTTTAAAATTCATTACATAATCTCCTTTAATACTTTAGTTCAGGCTACATTTTAACAAACTCTACCTTATTAAATGATTTCTCATAGGGTTCTAATAAATTCTTATTATATTCTTTATTGTTTTCCACCTACAAATCATAATCTATTCAATTTTAATAAGACTACTAACAATGTACTATCTTATTTTGTGACATTAACATTACATTTTTGTAAGGTTCTTTTTTTCATTTTAATAGTCTAACTTATGTAAAGTGTTTATAGGAAAAGATTTAATGTAAACAATTACGCTTAAATTCACATCAGTTTTAATAAGTTATCATTTAGTTTTTTCTACCAATAGTATCTGTTATAATTTTCTTTATTATCAAAAATCTTTATTTTACATCCTTTATAGTATGTGAAATTATCTTTGCTTTTAATAAATTCTTAATTTTATTGGGGATTGATACTTAAATGTATGGAGGTAGACATTTTGAGGAAATTTCTTTTCTTGTTAATACTTGTATTTTTAGTTGTCATAGTTTTAAAAGAGAGGAATGGTGATCCATTGATGAGTGTTAACAAAGATATCAATACTCATCAAGATTCTTATCAAGCGCAAGGATATGTTGTCTTTAAAGATAAAAAAGTTTATTTTATTGACGAAAAGGAGATAAAGGACTCAAATATTATAGGATATTTAGAGCAATCATCGAGGGAAGAACATCCTTCTGCTTCTATCCTAAGTTTTAATGATTCAGATGCTGTTAAGTTTTTAAAAACAGGAGATAAAATTCAAATATGGGTTAGTGAACTTTTGGAATCCTATCCAGGTCGTTATACTGTAACGAAATATGAAAAAATAGGGGGATAAAAACCAGGGGATTATTACCTTTTACAAAAATACACTATAATAGCTATTGTTGAAAATAAAGGGAATGAAAAAGTGAGTTTTCTTCATCCCTACTGATTATTAGCCCTCACCTATCAAGCTTTGACTACCCGCGAATAGCGGATAACTTACTTTCTATCTTTTTTGAAGCGAAAATATACAAAAATCAAACCCGCAAGAATAACTAGCACAATTAAAAGAATAAGTCCATAACGGTGGACATAATGCTCTACCAGACGCCATTTTTCTCCTAACTCAAATCCTAGCTTGATAAAGGTAAAACTCCATAATAATGCTCCCGAATACGCATAAAGGCAAAATGTCGAAAATCGATAACGAGAAATCCCAGCTAAATAAGCAGTAACATGGCGAACTCCAGGAATAAAATAACCTATAAATAATAAGGCAGGACCTATTTTTTGAAACAAAATCTGTGTCCGATTTATTTTATTTTCTGTAATATGTATTTTCGGACCAAATTTCTTTAAGAATGGAATCCCAAGTTTTATTCCTAACCAATAGCTAATAGTAATACCGATTGACGAACCGATACATGCACTTAATAATGCAAGCAGAAATTTCATTTCTCCTTTATGTACATAGTATCCTACAAATGTTAATATCGTTTCATCTGGTATTGGTAATCCGATAATTCCACCAACTAAAGCAATAATAATCCCGAAATATCCAAAATGCGAAATGAGATAATGTAATTGTTGTTCTATTTGTAATCACCATCCATACCAATTGCGAACTGGTGTCTCAATCATCGAGACACTTTTAACCAAAAAACATTATATACCTCCTAATATTATTCCAATAAACCCCATTAAAATTCTAATCGTATAACTTACTTCCGTAAAATAAAGTGAGGCTTCCATCAGTGGAAGTCTTCACTTCTTCACTAATGGTTAGCCAAACGAATCGAGCCTTTACGGGATAAAATGTGGTACTAGACTTTTTCTATATTTTCAAAATGAAATTGTATTGATTTTTCTTTTTTATCCAATATAGTTAATTTACATAGAAATTTTGTATTGTGCTAATGATAGCCTCAACTCCATTGTGTTTATCTCTAGAACTAGTAATATAACAGATAAATAAGCGAGTCACATAAGATTTTTGGTTTATAAGAAAGATCAAGGTTAACAATACAGATAAATTTATAATATTTAGCTACACAAAATACGTTTGGAGTGTGTACATATGGTATACAAAGATATTATTAAAAAGATTCATGATGCACCAACTGAATATGATTTTAGTACATTAACTGATTCCATTATTGAGGAAGAATCCATGCTTAACGGTGTACCCCAAGATTATATTTCCTTCTTACAGGAAGTGGGCTATGGATCTGTTTCTAATTCCTATTTTATGTTCTACGGAGGACTTATTGAAGCAGATGAAATATATGATGTAGATGACAATCCAGAACTGAAAAATGTTTTACTATTTGGTGATAACTTTGCCGGTGATGCTATAGGCTTTCATATAACCAATAACTGGGGAATTATTGAGGTTTGGCATGAAGACTTATCAATTGTACCAAGAGAGGAAAAGAACTTTACAGAATTGGTTCAAAACATATTTTCGAAAGAACTTTAAGCTAGTATTTACTTGATATAAAAACAGAAAAACATTCCACTAGTGCAGCTGCGGAATGTTTTTCTCTAATTAAACTTACTTTCTAACCTTTATTCATTAAAACCTTTCTTCTTTTACTAACCCATGAATCCCCTTCAAATTTGTAAAATGTAACCAATTCATTTCATATTCTTTAAAATATTTAAATACTAAAAGACTGTGCAGAAAAATTCTACACAATCTTTTGGGCGCTGATATATCCATTTCCATCCACAAACGAAAAAAGAATGCAATACCACTTTTCTATAATTGTTCAATCAAATATGCGTGCATAACTCCTTTCCAAGTAGCAAATGCTAACAAAATCAAAACAATCAGCTATAGCAAATTGGAGAATGATACATGAAAAGAAAAATATTATTCTTACTTACTTTCATATGTTTTGCAGTTCCACTTCAAACTAGCGCCTTCACTTTTGCAGAACTACCTGTTACATCAAAATCTAAGCAGTGGTATATTAAAGTTGATAAGGCTAAGAATCCTCAAGCACTTCAGTCAAAAGAAGATACGTTTCATACATACAGCTTACTTGTAAAGAATGTCGGAAAAGACGTATCTAATGTATCAGTTGAAATACGTCACAATAACCCAAAATCAAAAGCTGCTTTCAAGCCTTTCAACAAATCTGATATGAGCGTGTCATATAGCCAAACTAGTTTTACAAAAATGAAATTCCCATTATATGAAGACGCTAACTCATTTGACGTAGTGATTAGCTGGGAGGAAAATCAATTTAGTTATAACGGTCACCCAGAAAAAGCAGAAAAGCAATTTACACAAACATTTGTATTTCATGAAGAATAAGCTCTGCCGCTTAGCAGAGCTTACTTATTTTTTGTAAACGTAAATTAATCAAATTGACGAATACTCGGAACAAGTAGTGCGATTACCACTACGACAATTGCTGCGATAGCTAAAATCGTAATCGTCACCGTACCACCAATTATATTCGCCACCCAACCGACAACTACATACCCTAACGGTAATAATGCAAAAGACCCTAACATATCCAGACTTGCTACCCTTCCGAATGCTTCTTCTGGTACAAGTTCTTGCAAACTCGTTTCCCATATTAAACCGAAAATCATAATCCCAAACCCCTCTAATGCCATTAACCCTACTAATCCTGGCGCCCATGAAACGAAAGACATTAGTAAAAGTGACATCCCGCTAATGAGGACACCCCCATAGGCAAGCAATCCTCGTTTATGCCACCTCTGTCTCCCGCCAAAAATAAGAGCTGCCACAACAGCACCCGCTCCAGAACATGCCATTCCAATCCCATAGACAAATGGTTCAAACTGATGATGTACATTAAATAGCCAAGGGATTAATACAACGATAATTCCTGCGTGGCAAATATTAATAAATGAAAATGCTAAAATTGTAATCCAAAGCCATGGATGGCTTTTTAATACAACAATCCCTTCTGTAAAATCTTTTTTGAAATTCATTTTTTGATTTGTTTGTTCCTGTACTTTTTTAGCTGTTACATCTTTTAAAAACAATAAACAAATAAAAGACAACAAATAAGTCAATGCATCTAAACCAAACCCAATTCCCGCTGAGGCAACCGAAACAATAAGACCACCAAGCGCTGGACCTATTAAACGAACACCTTGATTACTCATTTGTGTTAATGCGTTAGCCGCATTCCGAATTTCCGGTACAAAGACCCTTGCTCTCACTGCTGCATATGCCGGTTGAAATAACCCATCCATTAGTCCATATGTTGCCACTAGAACATATAAAATCGTGATTGTTAAAGTATCTGTAAACATAAGCACCGCAAGGGTTATCATCAATATGCATCGAACAATATCGGTAAATAACATTAGCTTAACTCGATTTATACGATCAACGATTAACCCCGAAAACGGTAAGACAAGAATATTCGGTAGCATATACATAGCCATCGTCGTTCCCATAACAACTGTTGATCCAGTCAATGTATATACGACTACTGGAAGAATTACCATTGTAATAGAACTTCCTAGAACGGAAAGAAGTTGCCCGATCCATAAGAAAGTAAAATGGCGTGATTTTGTAACAGGCAACAATAAATTACTTACATAACTCCCCTTATTTTCTGTTTGCACCTCTCCTTGCATATGTATCCCCTTCCCTTAAACATCTTCCTTCTTTTTCCTTTTATTATACATTTAATTTTCCCTTTTTTCTAATAATTAAGTCTTTAGATATGTAAACTACTAATATTTCGATTTATACTAAATTCAATTCATAAAATATACTATACAGAACTACACTGTATAATTGATATAGGGGCAATAAAACAACTATATAGAACCACTATCACCCCTTGCCCCCCAATAGTTTCCAACATATTTCTAATCATCTACTTACACCGAACAATTCAATTATGCCAGTATACATAAACCATATAACCGAAAATAAATATACTTAATTTTCAAAATATTATTAAAGCACTTGATTTCCTAAAATATTTTAATTATTATAAAACAAATGTTACCAAATAACTTCATAAACCAAACACTCTCGCCCAAAACGTGAGATAGAGGTTGCAGTGCTTATAAGTATTCTAGAGGAGACACAGAGATGTCAATGAGTTTAGAAGAAAGGAAGTATTGCCGAAATTGATAAATTTCTCTGCATTTATCAATTGGGGCTGTTTTCGAATAGAAACAGAACTGTCATATATACAGACGTGTATATATGAAGAGCTATCTACAAAAAAGAGATATCATGCTTTATATGATATTCTTTTTTGGCGGTTTTTTTATTAGCTCCTTTTTCTGTTTCCCTTTTCCTGTAACAGCACCATCCTCACTTATTTGAGATGGTGTTTTTTTGTTTTTCTTTCCGGTAACTACAGGAATATTTAGGGACTTATACATCTCTTTTATATGTTTTTACACCTTTCCTGATCAATTAATAAAAATGGATGAAAGAAGGAATCTGTAATGGAAACGATTGTTCAAAAATTCGGTGGTACTTCTGTTGGAAGTATTCAGCGCATTCAACATGTAGCAAATTTAATTATTGAAGAATATGAACGAGGACACGGTGTTGTTACAGTTGTCTCTGCAATGGGAAAAAGTACAGATGAACTCGTTGCACTTGCTACCGCTATTACCGAAAATCCGAGTAAACGTGAAATGGATATGCTTTTAACAACTGGTGAACAAGTTACCATTTCTTTATTAACAATTGCACTGCAAGCAAAAGGGTACGACGCTATTTCACTAACTGGTTGGCAAGCTGGTATTACTACAGAATCTGTGCATAGTAGCGCACGGATTACTGATATTAATACAGAACGTATTCAATCACATCTACAAGAAGGAACAATTGTAATTGTCGCTGGTTTTCAAGGACGAAGCGAAGAAAACGAAATTACAACACTTGGCCGCGGTGGTTCTGATACAACTGCTGTTGCATTAGCAGCTGCGCTGAAAGCGAAAAAATGCGATATTTACACAGACGTAACAGGTGTATACACGTCTGATCCACGAGTTGTAAAAGACGCATATAAATTAGATGAAATTTCTTATGATGAAATGTTAGAACTCGCAAATCTCGGAGCTGGTGTACTCCATCCACGTGCTGTTGAATTCGCAAAAAATCATAATGTAATTTTAGAAGTTCGTTCAAGTATGGAACAAGAAAACGGAACAATTGTAAGGGGAGAATGTAACATGGAACAACAATCGATCGTTAAGGGTATTGCATTTGAAGATAATATTACACGCGTAACAATTAAAGGATTAGAACAAGGATCGCTTTCAACTGTTTTCTCTACATTAGCTAAAGCCCATATTAATGTTGATATTATTATTCAAAGTATTACAAATGAAGGTACTGTTCATTTGTCTTTCTCAATTCACTCAAATGACTTACGAGAAACATTAGAAGTATTAGAACAAAATCAAGAAGCACTTCACTATGAGTCTGTAGAATATGAAAATCATCTAGCTAAAGTATCAATTGTTGGATCTGGTATGGTATCTAATCCAGGTGTTGCTGCTAGTATGTTCTCTACATTAAAGAATGAAAATATTCATATTAAAATGGTAAGTACATCTGAAATTAAAGTATCTGTTGTCATTGATCGCCTTAATTTAGTAGATAGTGTAGAAGCACTTCATCAATCATTTATGGCAAAAATTGAACCTATGGTACAAATGAATTAATTTGATTATCAAAATAACAACAAGGAATATTTCTTTGTTGTTATTTTTTCATCTAGCAAAATAATATTATGTTACACTATTACATGTGAAATATTTTCCAAATATCTTTCTAACAGATTCGAAAAACATGTAAAGGTGGATCCATAATGAGAACAGAAAAAATCCTTTTAGTTGATGATGAACAAGGCATATTAGATATGTTAGTACTTACACTAAAGAAAGAAAACTTCACGCATATAACAACAGCTATAAATGGAGCCGAAACGTTGAACCTCATTAAAGGCCGTCCATTTGATATCATCTTACTCGATGTGATGCTACCCGATATAGACGGATTTGAACTATGTAGACAAATCCGCAATTACACAAATACTCCTATTTTATTTGTAACAGCCCGCTCTAGCGATTTAGATAAATTAACAGGACTAGGAATTGGCGGGGATGATTACATAACGAAACCATTTAATCCTTTAGAAGTTGCTGCCCGAATCAATGTCCAATTACGTAGACAAAATATGATACAAGAACATCGCCATGAAGAAAATTTGAAGCTACATTTTGAATCCTTTTCTCTATATCCAAGCGAGGGACTGATAACAGTAAACGGTGAACCTGTCCATTGCACTGCTAAAGAACTAGAATTACTTACATTCTTATGCACACATCCAAATCGAATTTTTACTGCTGAACAATTGTACGAACAAGTATGGGGACTGACTTCCATAGGTGATGATAAAACAGTAGTAATGCATATTTCCAAATTACGTAAAAAAATAGAAGCAGATCCTAAATCCCCTATATACATTGTAAATTTGAGAGGAATTGGCTATAAATTTATCCCGCATACTAAGGAGCAACAAAAATGAAAATTGGTTTCAGGCTAGGCTTTCATTTTATTCGTAGTTTATGTATCGGTACTTTTTTTATGGGTATTTTTATGGCTATTTTTATGGAAGGCATACTACCTCTTATCGGAATAAACAAAGATAACAAAGACACAGAAGCTCTTATTGTTTTTTGCCTCTTTGTATGTACTCTTATTTTGGGCGCTATTTTGTATGGATGGCATATCGGCAAACCTTTATTTCGAATGATTTCTTGGATTAACCAACTAGCAGAAGGTTCTTACGTGATACCAGAAAGTACAAAACAAATGTACAAGAAAAAAACAGGGAAGTTAAAAGGACCTTATCGCTTATATAAAGACGTCTTTCTAAATATAGAACATTTAACAAATAGATTACGAGAAATAGAGAATGAACGGGAACAGCTTGAGAAAATGAAACGGGAATGGATGGCAGGAATCTCTCATGATCTCAAAACGCCACTTACCTATATTACAGGATACAGCGCACTTATGCTATCGCCAGATCATACTTGGAGCCAAGAAGAAAAAGAGAAGTTCTTGCAAGAAATTCAGCAAAAAGGAAATCATATGAAAGAATTAATTGAAGACTTAAATCTCTCTTTCCGTCTTCAAGATTCACAGATTCCTTTAAAAAAAGAGGAAGTAAATATTGTTGAATTTACCAGAAGATTAATAGCTGACATAACAAATGACCCACGCTCTCAGCACTATCATTTTAGTTTTCAAGCAGATGAAACAAACATAATAATTCCGATTGATACAAAATTATTCCACCGTTCTTTACAAAACTTGTTTATGAACGCCATTTTACACAATCCTGCGGAAACAAAAATCCATACCTCTATTCTATTACAAGAAGATATACATATTACAATAGAAGATACAGGTGCCGGTATGGATGAACTAACCGTTCAAAACTTATTTAAACAATATTATCGTGGAACAACCACAAATGTTTCAAGCGAGGGCACAGGTCTCGGAATGACAATTGCTCATAAAATTATAACAGCACATAGTGGAACGATTCATGTAACGAGTGAAATCGGTAAAGGCTCAAAAATTCATATTATACTCTCAAACCGATAGTCTTATTGTAAGGGCATTATTAAAGTGAAATGTTTTCAATCCTATATAAACATAACAAAAAACAATTTCCCCTTTTATACAGGAGAAATTGTTTTTTTACACTTTGCAGATTAACCTATTCTCAACTTCCGAAAAAGACGCCTATTAGAGAATAAATAATAATGGTTGAAAATAAAATCGTCATATGGAACAACGAAAAAATAAACAATGATTTTGCCCACTTCTCTGAATCCATTTTTTTATAGCCGTAAATACTTAATGCAAGCCATACAATACTTAAAAGAAGTGACACTAACATTAGACCAATGCTTAACGAACCTAAAAGAACACTGATAATAATTAAAATCATTAAATACACATTCGTTTGTATATATGTTCTTTTAATCCCTTTTACTACTGGAAGCATTGGAACATTTGCAGCTTTATACTCCTCATGTTTACGAATTGCTATCGCATAAAAATGAGGCATTTGCCAAATAATCATAATGATAAAAAGACCAATAATAGCTGGATGTGTGATATCCGGATACATAGCGGCCCAGCCGATGAGTGGCGGCATTGCTCCCGAAACACTTCCGATTTCCGTGTTATAAATTGTTCTTCTTTTGCTCCACATTGTATACGGTACGACGTACAAAAACAACCCTAAAAATCCTAATAACGCTGCTAAATATGTAGTTAGCGCAAGAAATACTAAACCAGAAATCGTCATTAATATCCCAAGCCATAACACAGCTTTAGGACTAATTTCTCCCGTTACAGTCGGTCTACTTTTAGTTCGCTCCATAATCGAATCGATATCACGATCATACAAATTGTTAAAAGCTCCTGCTGCTCCTATTATTAAAATCGAGCCAATCATAGCAAATATAATTTCCGGAATTTTTTCAAGCGGGCTCATTTTATATTTATATAAAGCCAACGTTAACCCAGCAAACATCGGGACCAAATTTGATTTAATAATCCCGGTTTTAACCGTTTGGGCTAAAATATCCGATAACTGTCGTTTCGAATTTGTTAATTCTTTTTTCCTTCCCATGACACCCTGTACTCCTTTTCATTAGACGTTTCTACAATGTATATAGTATTAATATACTCCCCGGTATATTAATACTATATGATATACATGTCAAGAAAAAGAGAATATACCGCACACTGGTGACGGTTAATCTATGAGAATGCGAAAACCCTGAAATAAACACAACTAAAAAGAGATTTATACAGTAAAAACATATTCTAAAGCAGAGTGAAAGACCTCATTCAGAATATATTTTTTATAATCAAACTTTTTAAAAGCTGTTTCATACTCTCGCTACTTATCACGCTTTAACTCAATCGTTCCTGTCATAGACTGCACTATTAACTTTGTATCATTCTCTTTTCCAGTTCCTATACGACCTTTTACTTTATGATTGTCTCCTTTTTCAGCAGTTGAGAGTGAAAATTCATTTTTTATTTGACCCGCACGCGTCGACAGGTCAATCTCTAGATTTTCCGGCTCTTTCTTAAAGTCAATATTTATATTAGATGATTCGGTTTTTATTTTACTTTCATTTTTTAAATTTGAAGCACCGGATACATTCACCACTCCCGTATCGTTTTGAATATCAAACTTTCCTTCTACTCCCCTTAACGTAATCCCCCCTGATTTAGAAACGCCTTTTATATTGCCACCTTTATAATTTTTTATTGTTATATCACTTGAATCACTATACAAATCCAATTGTTTCGATGCTATATTCTCTCCTACTACTTCTCCTGATTCTGTTTTAACATTTATTTTTTTATATGTTTTTTCAGGAAGATATACATGTACAGTAGCTGTTTTCAAGTTCAAAATAGCCGATGAATTCTCTGTGATAATCTCTAATCTCTCTCCTTCTTCTTTTACCTTTGTATCTTTCACCTCTCCTATATTAACTTTAATATTTTTGTCTGTTGTAGAATGAAGTTTAATATTTTCTCCTACTGTTTTTATATAAATTTCATTCATATTTTTCGCAGTAAATTTTTTGGATACAGACGCTTCATTCGCTTTTGTATCACAGGCTACTAAACATAGAATCATTACACTTATAAAGGAAAACATATAGATTTTCCCTTTGATCATCCTCATTCCCTCACTCCCCTTGCATACTTATTTGAATATTAACCGTAACCTTCCCACTTGCTGTAACTGTCCGGTCAGTGCGATACATAGTAATAAAACAGATAACGTACTATACAAAAACACATATGATGTTGATATTCCTAAGAAATCTACATAGGGGAGATGATTTACTGGTCCTACATACCATAAAATTACATACAATACTTCAAACAGTTTACGTGTCCTAGCCCATATCCCAAGTGCCAATGCTACTGTTGGAATGAATACTATACCGATAAGCCAAGAAAGCAAAAATGAAATATCTTCAATTAATATTAACTGAATGATAATACCACTAGAGATGATAAACCCTACTATAACCCCTGAAATCCACGTCGCAAAAAACTTATACAAAGGAGAACAACTTGAATAAATAATTTGATTTGTCCTATAAAACCATTCTCTAGTTGCCATTTGTGACCAAATTGCAATTGGCCAAATTATAATAATAGGTAGCCATCCTTTTGATATATCTACCGGACATATCAATCCAAACGCTATAAGCCCAATCGCAATTACATACCACCAAATCGTAAAGCCTTTTAACATAATCGATAGCTCCGCTTTAATTAAACGAAACATACTAATGTTCTTTGTTTTCATTATAGAAGTGAATGTAAAAGAATTATGATTTTGTTCATTCATAGCGATCGTTTCCTTATTCTCCTCAAACTCGCTTACCTTTCCCTTCACTTCAGTAAATGTACAGAATCTATTAAACACAAAGGACGTTAGCCAAATTAATAACATCGCTATTCCAATCCAAACTAAACTTGTTACAAGTATTTCTACATCCCAAGTCAATCCATCCCAGTGAAATATTTTAATCTTTCCCTCTACTGGGTTATACCCAAATCCTCCACCATTTGTTCCTCTTAAAAATTCATATTCTCTCATTGCATCATGTATCATATCAGAACGAATGATTCCTAAACCAAATACATCTAAATAACGATTCGGCATTTCAAACGACATAATCGCTAATAACACCCACAAGAAAAAGAACACAATATTACCTACTACGCCTTTTAAACCAGGAAACACATCAAAAAAGGTTGTGAATGCCGCTAGAAGCAATAACGAAGGAAATACAATATAAAAGAGTGGATATAAATAACCACCTAATTGAAACAAAAGATCTTCCCCACGTATAAATTGCATTACCATAAAAGCAATGATAAATACCATCTCAATGGCCACTAAAACAATAAAATTAGAAATCGTTTTTCTAAAAATATATTGGAATTTGCTTATAGGTGAAGCTGCAATCAATTGCCCTACTCCTAACTGTTGATCGTCTGAAATTTGGCTTCTTAACATATAAAAACCAAGCAGCCAAATAAATAAAGTAGAAGTCATTGCTCCCATACCGCCAAGCCAATTTGAATTATATATCCCCCTCACTCCACCAAGATAAAATATTTCATAGCCTGCTGAAGCTGCCGGCACACAAGTATACCCAAAAAAAATCGTTAATCCAATTACAATTAAAAATGGATAACTTCTCATTTGTCTAATTAAATTGTTTTTAATGAAATAAAATAGATTATATACATTGTTCAATTTTATGCCCTCCTTTCGAAGAAACATAATATAAGTAAGCATCTTCAAGAGAGGATGCGATTATATGTGCTTTAGCACTAGGGGCATTGCTGGAAACGATGCGCGCATGAATTCCATCACTCCGGTGAATTGCGCTGCTTACTATATATTTCTTTTGAACATTATGTAACTCGGAAGCTGGTATAACCCATTCCCATACTTTCCCCTCCACATGCTTTAATAGCTGTTCAGGACGCATATGGGCTAATATATTCCCTTTTGATAATAAAGCTATATCACTCGCAATCGATTCAATATCCGTTACAATATGCGTCGATAAAATAACGATTCTATCCGTAGAAAGAGTAGATAATAAATTTCTAAACCGAATTCGTTCTTCAGGATCCAATCCAACTGTCGGCTCATCTACAATCAATAATTTCGGATCATTTAATAACGCCTGTGCAATTCCAACCCTTTGCCGCATTCCACCTGAATAGCCGCCTAATAGTCGTTTCCGGTCATTCATTAAGTTCAGCGCTTCAAGCAGTTCATTGATACGCTTTTTTGAAGAGCTCATTGATAAACCTTTCATCGCTGCTATATACTCTAAAAACTCGATTGCGTTCATATTTGGATATACACCAAATTCTTGTGGTAAATATCCGAGTTGTGAACGTAACAATTTCGGTTTCTTTTGAATATTTTCCCCATCCCATATCACACTGCCATTCGTCGGTTGTTCAATTGTTGCTAAAATCCGCATAAGTGTAGACTTCCCCGCACCGTTTGGTCCTAAAAGTCCTAATACCCCAGGCTTTAAATGTAAACTACAATCATTCAACGCTACTTCCCCACCGTATTTCTTTGTTACGTGATCAATTATTAACTCCATCACATTCCCTCCTCATCTTATAAAGTGAAACTTTAATAAGTGATTTTTTCTTCATCCCTCACTTATTATCAACTCCCACCAATCGGGCTTTTACAGGTAGTAGATCTCCTCCTTGCGATAGGAGTATTACTGCCCGCGAATAGCAAAATAAATCAAGTGCAATTTTTCATCACTTGCGTTTTCTTTTTTATTGTAGGTAGTGAATGTAAAATCTAAGTAAAATCCAGAGAAAATTAGTTTAAAATATAAACTAGTAAATATAATTTCTAAAGCTCAATTTATACATGCTCATAAAAAAAGATTCCGAAACAGATTATATGTAAATCCGTTTCAGAATCTTTTCTGAAAAGAGGCGGTGAAATCGAATTTTGCTAGCCTCATCTTCTATCCTTTAGTAAAAAACATAATTTCTTCTCTTTTATCTTTTCTCAAACACAATCAAACATGTACTATTTGGCAATGCTGTTTGTTCACCGTGTTCATCATACAATGTAACTTTTTGCGATAGGTGTTCTATATAACCTTCTAAAAGATACTGCTTGGCCTCAATTACTTTTACATTCTCTGAACCTACAACGCTCTCTACAAAATCAATATATTCTTGAAGTGTAAATACACCAAATTGTTCTTGTACCTCATGTGGATATGCTTCTTCTCCCCACGTATACGTATATAAAAATTCCATTGCATCATTAACTGGCATCCTTACTCGATCCACACCTAATATATTGGCCTTAATTTCTCGTCCTTTAAAATCACGTTGATAGTTTTTTAAAAAAGGCATAGCCGTTTCATCATGAAATTGCAATTCACACCATTCTTCACTTTCTGTTTTTACTCCATCACGAATAATCCAACGTCCACCAGGGGTCAATATTTGAAATACACTCTTCACTAAACGTTCCATTGTTGCAACATTAAACTTCTTACCTTCTGTTTCTCCATAAGAAAAGATCTCGTGATTCACTGAGCCACAATGAACTGTAGAAATGCTTTCTGGATGAAATGTATCAGTAAGGTGTAAAGCATCGCCTAGTGTAACTTCCCAGTCGTAGCCTTTTTCGTATTTATCATTTGTTAACTTTTCAATTACATTTCGTGACAAATCTACACCAATAACCGATTTATTCGGATAAACTTCTTTAAATTTATTCATCATTGCGCCCCCACCGGGACCAATTTCTACTATTATATCTCCTACTACATATGGAAGAACCGTGACTTTATCATCTACACTCCCATTCATATGTGAAAGATATTCGTCCTCATTTTCCAACCGATCAAACGCATCACGGCGTAAACCAAATATTTCACATAACATCATAACAGCTTGCTCATAATGAACATTATTTTCTTTTTTACAAGCTAAACAAAATTCGATGAGCGTTTTTCCAACTTCACTTGTTCCAAAACCAATTGTCAATACATTTTCTATTTCCTTTAATTCAGGATACATTTCGGATTGAGGAATTTGACCCATATCTAGCAATTCTACTACGGATACGCTTCGCAATACTTTTTCGATTGCTCGTTTCGTATAAATATTTAAGTATTTTTCTCCCTCTCTCTCGTAATACAATGCATCCATAAGTGGCTGAAAACTGATATGATCTACATTGTTTTGAATGATATTTTGATAGGCTAATACAAATACTTTTACGAATTCTTCAAAGCTAAAATGAGTTAATGCTGCTTCTACATACCAAAGGTCATAATCAAATAGTACTGTGAACATTTCTTCTAACCTATCATTCATAATTGACTCATACTCTTGGATAAAATATGTATCATTAGGTGAAGCATTTGTACGTAACCGCCGAATTCGATCTTTTACACTATATTCAATCAGTTCTCCGCAAAGTATTTGTTCAATACGTTCATATACCTCTCCTTGTACTCTTTTCCATAACTTATCAGATACCCCAGTGATAATACACTCATTTAAAACGCGAAGCACTTCACGCAGTTCATCTTTTGGAATCGCTCCTTGCTGCCATAACCTTACCAATTCTTCGTGAGAAGTCATGGATACTTCACCTCGTAAAACTTGCCCTATTAATCCATGTGTACGAATAAGTGCACATGTTACATCATCATATGGAAAATATCGTCTATAAATATCCGCTGAATCTTCGTTATGTACTAAAAATGATACCCCTAACTCCTTCCACTTCTTGCGCTGCGTTACAGAACCACACTTCGATACTTCACTCCAGCACAATACAGTTTCTACACGCGCACGAATACCATATGAAACATTCATTTTTTCTAAATGCCTTAGCGTCCGTTCCACATACTCTAATACACTCCGGTAATTTCTTTCTATACTTACCGCCCCAAATTCTTCTAATAAAAACCCTAACCATATATTTGCTTCTCTCGTATATATGTTTCCATTTCGTGCTTCTTCTATTGCATATAAACTATGTAACATACTTTTCTCTCCTTTTACATTCTGTCAGAAACATCTACAAAACAAATACATATGTATCCTAATAGAATAATTAGCACATACATGTTATTTCAAATTCCAGTCTATCATACAATTAGCTGTTATTTTTTGATTATATACAGTATTCCAATTTACGAAACATAAAAAAAACATCCAAAGTAAAACTCTGGGACCTAAGAGAAGATATAAGCTACATTGATTCGGTAGATATTAGGATATTAGATTTTGTGTGAATGAATCCCAAACCTTTTCAACTAATGGGTCTTTTCTTGAATAAGCAACGAACATGATTTATTCCCCCTAAGTCTATTAAAAACGAATAAATTCTTACTCTTCATGTAGAAAGAAGGCATTATTTTTCGTAAAAGATTTGTCTTTTTTCTCAATGCACTACACTACATTAAAAAAAGACGGGTCATTCTATTCAACAATCGGGCCGTATAGCGAAAGAAGGATTTTAAAATTCACATATAGAATTATTTGTTGTGAAGAAAAGGGGGGAAAGGAATTGAACCATGATTTTTATCGCACATTATTTCCTATATTAGCTACTCATACACATCTAGCTAGTTGTTCCCAAGGAGCATTGGCAAAGCCTGTTTCAAGAGCTATTGAGGAATATCAGAATAGCCTACTACTGTCAGGTAGTAATTGGAATGAAGCGATAAGTAAAGTGGCGGAGACTAGGGTGAAATTTGCTGAACTTATTGGAGCTGAAACAGATGAGGTTGCTGTATTATGTTCTGTTTCTGATGCTATTTCTGCAATTGCAACTTCCCTCCCTTATCAGCAAGAGAAAAATAAAATCGTGTTTACGGATATAGATTTTCCAACTGTCAGTCATATATGGTTTGCACAAGAACCATTTAAGGATAATATTTCGGTAATTCGTTCATCCAATGGGGAAATACCTCTGGAACAATATGAAAAAGAAATAACAACTGATACGCTTATTACATGTATTCCACATGTGAACTATTACAACGGTTATAAGCAAAACGTTAGAGAGATTGCTGATATTGTGCATAGAAAAGGCTCGCTTTTATTCGTTGATGCTTACCAATCAGCAGGACATATTCCGATTGATGTGAAAGAGATGAAGATTGATATATTAGCAACGGGAACTCGTAAATACATGTTAGGAATTCCCGGCGTAGCTTTTTTGTATATAAAAAAAGAACTGGCAGAGCAATTAAAACCAAGAGTTACTGGATGGTTTGGACAAGAACAAGCATCTTCATTTGACATTTATAACCCTGTTTCTGCAATGGGGGCTCGTCGTTTTGAAACGGGGACGCCTTCTTTTATAAGTATCTATGCAGCTTATGAGGCATTAAGATTGCTACTTGAGGTTGGGATAGGCAATATTGAAACATATTTAAAAGAGTTAACCCAATTTATCATATTTTATGGACAAGAAAAAGGATTGCATCTCATTGGACCATTATCTACTGATAATAGAACGAGTCTAATGTCTTTTCATGTTGAAAATGCATCAAAAGTAGAGGGGATGTTAAGAGACAAAAAAATTATTGTTTCTGTAAGAAAGGATGTAATAAGAATTGCCCCTCATTTCTATAACATTAAAGATGAAATAAAATACGTAATAGATGAGCTTGCAATCTTGACAAACGGGGATTAAGCAAATATTTACTCAAACAACCCTGAATTAGGGATTGTTTTGTTATTCTGCTAAAGGGTGCTATTATTGAAGAAAACTTAGATTTTCAAACGCCTTTATTGTTATATTTTTTCGTGTAGTGAAGTATCTTACATCAAGATTAAACAACTATATTTTTAACCCCGTCCTAAATTTAGAACGGGGTTATGCTTGTTTGAGCTTTTAAAATTAACTAACTGTATTGTCATTTTACATTATAAATCGTCATGTTTAAAAAATAATTCAATTCATTCCTGATTAAAATAAATGAATGTTTTCCTTCTTACACGCTTCACGCATGTCATCAGGCCATACAGAAGTTTGAACTTCACCAATATGCGCTTTACGTAAGAAGTACATGCACATTCTTGATTGTCCAATGCCACCACCAATTGTAAGCGGTAGTACGTCTTCTAAAATTCCTTTATGGAAATCGTACTCACGTTTGAAATCTTCACCTGTCTTCGTTAACTGTTCATCAAGTGATTTACTATCAACGCGGATTCCCATTGATGATAATTCAAATGAAGATTGCAGTACCGGATGCCAGAATAAGATGTCTCCGTTTAATTTCCAATCATCATAATCAGCTGCGCGTCCATCATGTTTTTCACCAGATCGAAGTGCATCACCAATTCCAATGATGAAGACTGCACCGTGTTCTTTCGCAATCGCATGCTCACGATCTTTCGGTGTTAACTCTGGATATTTATCTTCTAATTCTTGAGACGTAACAAATACGATATCTTCTGGTAAATACTTCCCAAGGAACGGGTATTTTTCAAATAAATAATCTTCTAAATCTTTGAATATTCCATAAATTGTTTGTACTGTTTCTTGTAAGTAATCTACTGTACGCCATTCTTTTTGAATGATTTTTTCCCAATCCCATTGGTCAACGTAAATCGAATGTGTTGCATCAAGTTCCTCATCACGGCGAATCGCGTTCATATTTGTATATAAACCTTCACCAGCTTCATAACCATATTCATGCAGTGCAGATCGTTTCCATTTCGCTAGTGAATGAACAATTTCTAATTCTTCTCCTGAGTGAAGCATGTCAAATTCAATTGGACGTTCTACACCGTTTAGGTGATCGTTTAAACCTGATTTTTTCGTTACAAATAATGGTGCAGATACGCGGAATAGTCCAAGACGTTTTGCTAATTGATCCTCAAAAAATGTTTTAACTTCCTTGATTGCGATTTGTGTCTCTCTTACTGTCATTAATGATTGATACATGCCCTTTTCCTCCTAAAATGTTTGGATGTAGTGAAAAGAAGCCAACAAAAAAAGCCCTTCTTTCCCAAAAAACTGGGACGAAAGGCTTTGGTTCCGCGGTACCACCCAAATTAGCAACAGAGGTTGCTCACTTATTCAGTACGGAGATTAGAGAAATCTCGATACTGTTCTTCTTGTAACGGCGAAGTTCCCGGCTAAGTCTAATTTCCTCTAAAGGATTTCGGTTAGCGACTCCAGGAGGTTCTTCATAACAGGCTTCGTATCAGGCTCACACCACCCCTGACTCGCTTTGACTACGTCCTACTACTACTCGTCCTTTCACAGTCATTTTGTTGTCACATCTCTGAAACATTTTATTAATGATTATTCTATACAAAAAAACGAGAAAGTCAACAAAAATTTTAAAATATTTTTCAATTCTTTATTTTATTTCTTTATCGATTCTTTAAAACTTTATGAGAGTTATCGCTTCTTTTGTGGCTTCAATCTAAAAAATGATTTACTTAATGTAACCATCATGTATATAACTAGAAGTGTGATCGTCCGAAAAACAGAATCCATTGTATTTCTCATCATTTTCTTTTCCTTTGTAATTCTTTTCATATGTATAACGTTCTACAATACAAAGAAATCTATGCAAATTTCGATAATGATTTCATAATACATCAAATTACCGCCGATTTTATGATATACTATATCATTCAGTTGTTTGTTCTGATCTATAACGAATAGGAACAAACATAGTCATAGATCGAGATTATATTTCAAAGACATTGACTGCTATCAAAGTAGATTTTTTATAGAATAGTAACGGAGTGATAATATGAGTAAAACGAAAGCAAAAGCTAAGAAAGGTACCGGTCAAGGAACAGGAAGTAAGGGCTGGAACCGTTGGCAATCTAGCGCTAAGAAAAAGAAAAATGCGAAACCTTATAAAAGTAAAGGTACAAAAAAATAAAGTGAAACTTTAATCAATGAGGTTTTTCTTCATTCCCCACTGATTATTAGCCCTCACCAATCGGGCCTTTACGGGCAGTTATCCCCCACCTATCTTCCTCGATGCTCTCTCAATCTTGAGGTGGGGGTCTTACTGCCCGCTAATGCGAGATAACTAAAAAAAACCTGAAACAAGAAGTAACCCAAAGCATTATAATTAGCATTCATGTCCACTTATTTTAAACGAAAAAAATGTAATTATTACGTTCATAATGAAAAAAGCTATTCTTTCGTATCTATGGAAGAATAGCTTTTTATTCTGTCAAATCATAAGAATTTCTCTAATCTCTTCCTCTGTAATGGAGGAAAATTTTTCTTGCCCTGATTCAATCACTTCTGCAATTAAATGCTTCTTACTCTCTTGTAACTCATTCATTTTTTCTTCAATCGTGCCATGCGCTACTAATTTGATTACTTGTACAGTATTCTTTTGTCCCATTCGATAAGCACGATCTGCCGCTTGCTGTTCGACCGCAGGATTCCACCATAAATCGTATAGTATAACCGTATCAGCCCCAGTTAAATTAAGCCCCGTACCGCCCGCCTTTAAAGAGATGAGGAATAAATCGCCTTCCCCCTCGTTAAATCGATTGCATAGTTCTACACGCTCAGCTGATGGTGTATTCCCATCTAAATAGAAATAAGATATAGCTTGACGATTCAATTCACGCCCAATAATGGAGAGCATCTTCGTAAATTGCGAAAAGATAAGAATTCTTTTCCCGGTACTTCTGCACTCCTCTACAATTTCGAGTAGCTGTTCAAACTTAGCTGAACTTCCCTTGTAATCGTCTACAAACAAACCTGGGTGGCAACAAACTTGCCGAAGCCTCGTCAAGCCGGCTAAAATTCTAATTTTATTTTTACGCAATGTATCTTTATCTAAATGTTTTAGCGTTTCTTCTCTCAATTTTGCCAAATAAGCTGCATATATTTTTTTTTGCTCTGGAAGCAGTTCTGAAGACTGTAAATGCTCAATTTTCTCTGGCAATTCTTTTAGCACATCTTCTTTTAAACGACGTAATACGAACGGTTTCACCCGCTTTGCAATATTTTCACGCTTCAAGTCCCCAAATTCTTTTTTTCCTGGTAACAATTCCGGGAATACTACATTGAAAATAGACCAAAGTTCCTCTAAAGAATTTTCTACAGGCGTTCCGGTCAATCCAAAACGATACTCTGCTTGAATCGTTTTCACTGCCTTTGCGGTTTGCGTCGTATGATTTTTAAACGCTTGCGCCTCATCAAGAAACAACGTATGGAACGGCTGTGCATATAGCCTTATATCTCTTCGTAATAAAGGATATGACGTAATAATGACGTCATACTTTGTGATATCTTTTAAAATCTTTCTACGTTCAGTTTGATTTCCATCCACAATAACAGCTCGTATATCGGGAGTGAATTTTTCCAGCTCACTCAGCCAGTTATAAACTAAAGAAGAAGGCGATACAACTAATACAGGTAGTTTCTTCTCTCGAATTTCAGGTAAAATAGAAGTTATAAAAGTAATACTTTGCAACGTTTTTCCAAGACCCATATCATCTGCTAAAATACCGCCAAATCGATAATGTGCCAGTGTTTTCATCCACTCGAATCCATCTTTTTGATACTCTCTAAGCACTAGAATTAAACTGTCTGGCACAGTAAATTTCATATTTTTAGGATTTCGAATATTTTCCATTAATTCTCGAACGGACTGATCTAAACTTAGAACATTCCCTTCCCGAAGTGAACTCATCCATTTCACACTGCGCACGAGAGGTACATTCACTTCTTCTCCCTGTAGAATTTCCTTTCGAATACCCGATTCCTTTATAAACTGGTTAACTTCATTAAATTCCTTGCTCTCGAGCGATAGTAAGGAACCATTTGCCAATCGATAATATTTACGTTTCTCCTCAAGTGCTGCCAATACACCTTTAATCTCAGCTTCAGGAATTCCTTTTATATCAAAACGAAATGATAACCAATCAATTCGTTCTTTCCGCCTTACTCTTATAAGGGGTCCACTGTTTCCTCGATGAATACGCAATTTAATAGCCGTAGTTGCATAAACTTCAAGTAAACTGTTTAACTTTGGAACTACATGGTATAAGAAATTATATTCCGCTTCCTCATTATGCATAAAATAGCCGCCTTCCGTTTTAGCAAAGGCACTCGCATTCATGATTTCTAAAATTTCTCGTTCTTTTTTCTCATCCCGATTGAAGACGGACGGTTGTCCATCCTCTTCTAACGGATTGATAACCACATTTCCATATTGGAATTCTAGTCCTGCTAATAATCGATTTTTAACTCGGTCTAAAAATAGTTTCGCTTTCAAAGGAGGTGTTTCAACACGCTCCGATATAACCTCGTCAATTCGAACATTTCCTAGCTTCATTAAACCTGGTACTACTTTCGCTACAAAATGCCCCATTTTCTCAGCTGAAATATGAAATTGATTACTGCCAGAGCGATTCATCATTCTTTTTAATTCAATGAGTCGATTGCACTCTTCCATGTTTAAATGATATAATTTCCCTTCAAAAAGAGCATAACCATATGTATCCATTACTTGAACTTGTTGTAATCCATCAATCTGAAGTGTATATCCTCCGTTTACACCTTTGTTGAACTCAAAAGCTAAAGGCAGTAACCCTTTCGAGACCTGTACACCATGAAATGATTCCCCATCATGTTGTAGTCTTACAAATGAAGTATTAGAAAGTAGAGAAAGCAACTCCTTGCAAGAAGCTGGTGGAATTAAAATCATACTTTCATTTTGTTCACAGTCCATTTGCAACGATTCTACATACATTTTTTCATTCCGGTACATTTGAATCAGCAGCTGAATAACAGCATCTGTTTCTTGTTGAAAGCTGTATAACTCTGGCGTATAAGTAAAATCATTGGAACATATGAAAGGCTCTCTTTGTTCCACTCTATTCAGAAACTCTCTAAGGTTATAAACAGTGTATAACTTCTCTAACTTTACTTGAATACCAAACAGCGCCCCCCCATTTTCAGAAGACACTGGAATACAAATGAATTCCACATCAAGTACTTTTCGTGTATCAAATCGATGCTGCTTACTTTTCGGACGCAGGGGCTTTTCATCAAATAAATCCAACATACCATTCGCTAGTTGAGCATCTCTAGCGTTTATGGCATCCTTTTTTGAATTGGCTGTCAATGATTGGCCACTTCGCTGAAAATTATTTATATATAGTAATGCAGCTGCAATATGTTGACAGTATGTATGAAAAGAAGCAAGTGAAGGACAACTGCATTCCCCAACAACATCACCATTATGAGCGGTTTCTATCTTGACATAGAAATCTCCGTTCCCCTTTACTGTTACCTCACAAATATTTCTCTGCGTATCGTAATTAGTAACATCAATCTTGTCTGTCTTATAATAGGCCTCACCCTTTTTATATGAGGTTTCTCCACATATTCGTTTAATTATTGTTTTATTTAATGTAAAGCTCATTATTTTGACCCTTCCCTAAAAATAAAAGTTTATCTTTCTTAACGTTATATAAAAAAAACATTAGAATACAAACATTTCTAATGTTTTTTATTTACTCTTATTCAACATTTTACATGTATACACAGTAATATCAAACAACAATTACTTAAAACATTCAGTTTAAACTTCAATTATTATAGGAAGAATCATTGGTTTTCTTTTTGTATGTGAGTATACAAACTGTCCAAGTACTTCTTTTATTTCTTTTTTAAGAACATTCCATTGACTAACATTTTCTTTTTGTA
>Ga0102589_1001533_pt1 | contig 30614 bp, 31 predicted proteins | sample AraplaMF_Col_mLB_FD_76858 | JGI IMG/M metagenome (GOLD analysis project Ga0102589, IMG submission 76858) | Arabidopsis root microbial communities from the University of North Carolina, USA - plate scrape MF_Col_mLB | ecosystem: Host-associated > Plants > Roots > Endosphere | place: USA...
TACGTCGGTATGCCAGGAGTTGGCGCGCCCGCCGTGCTGCGAGTCGAGTTCCAGCAACTGCGTGCCTTGCCGCGAAGGCACCGTGGGGTGCGGCACAGGGGTGCCGAACAGCTTGCCGAACGCTTCCTGCGCGGCATCGTCGAGATGCGCCTGCTGGCGGAAGAACAGCACCTTGTGGCGCAGCAGCGCGGCGCGGATGGCGTCGAACGTGGCGGGTGGCAGGTCGCCATCGAGCCGCACACCGCGCACCTCGGCGCCAATGCGGCCCGCAACGGGGGCAATCTCAAGTTCTACCTGCGGCTGGATTTGCGTCATCGATCACTCCGGATGTCAGGGTCAGTCGGTGGATGGTTCGGTAGAGCAGGGTCAGTGGCTCGGGGCGGGCTCGGCATGCCACGCGGCGAACTCGCGCAGCACGCCGTCGCGCGCGTGGGCAAAGGCGGGCGAAGTGCGGTCGCGTGGGTGCGGCAGGTCGATCGGCACGATGCGGCGGATGCGGCCCGGGCGCGGCGCCATGATCACCACGCGGTCGCCCAGGAACACGGCTTCCTCCACGTCGTGGGTCACCAGGATCATGGTGATGCCCTCGGCCTGCCAGATGCGCTGCAGTTCCTGCTGCAGGTGGGCGCGCGTGATGGCATCGAGTGCGCCGAACGGTTCGTCGAGCAGCAGGATCTCGGGCCGCGTGACCAGCGCGCGCGCAATGGCCACGCGTTGCGACATGCCGCCCGACAGCTGGTACGGATACGCGTTCTCGAAGCCCTGCAAGCCCACCAGTTCGATATGCGATTGCACGGTGCGGAACTTGTCGCCTTCGCTGAGCCGGCTGTTGAGCAACGCCAGCGCAATGTTCTGCGACACGGTCAGCCATGGGAACAGCCGGTGTTCCTGGAACACGATGCCGCGCTGCAGGCTGGTGCCCACCACGCGCTGGCCGTCCAGCCTGATCTCGCCACGGTATTCGTCTTCGAGGCCCACCACGAGCCGCAGCAAGGTGGACTTTCCGCACCCGCTAGCGCCGACGATGCTGACGAACTCGCCCGGCGCGATGGAGAGCGAGACGTCTTCGAGCACCGGCAGCGGCTTGCCCTTGACGTCGTACTGCTTGTGCAGATGGTTGATATCGAGCGTGCCGGCGTGTGGCATGAGGTCTCCGGGAAGTCGTGGGTTCAGGCGGCCGCCACCGAGCGGCCGCGCCAGCGCAGCAGATGGGCTTCGATGCGGGCCGCGATCCAGTTCAGCGTGAAGCCGACCAGGCCCACCACGATCACGCCGAACAGCACGAGGTCCATCCAGAAGTTCTCGCGGCCGTCGATCATGGTGTTGCCGATGCCCTTGCCGGCCACCAGCAGGTATTCGGCGCCGAGCGTGGCCAGCCATGCGTAGATCAGGCCCAGGTGAATGCCGGCGAAGATCGATGGCGACGCGGCGGGCAGCACCACGCGGCGAAACGTCTGCCAGCGCGAAAAGCGCAGCACGCGCGCTACTTCGAGCAGGTCGGGCGGCACCGCGCGGATGCCTTCGAACGTATTGAGCACCACGGGAAAGAACGCCGCCAGCGAGAGAAACACCACCTTGGCCGCGTCGCCAAGGCCGAACCAGACCGAGATCAGCGGAATCCACGCGAACAGCGAGATCTGCTTGACGGTGTGGAAGGTGGGCCCCACCAGTTTCTCGAACAGGCGCGATACGCCCAGCGCGGCACCGAACGCCAGGCCCGCCACTGCGCCGATCGTGAAGCCGGCCAGGTCGCGCCACAGGCTGGCCTGCAGTGCCACGAGCAGCTTGCCGGAGGTGACCTGTTCCACGGCGGTGGCCCAGACCTTGGCGGGCGCCACCAGCAGCGGCGATGCCGACCAGCCGAAGCGCACGGCGGCCCACCACAGCGTCAGCATCGCCATCGGCAGAACCCAGCCGCGCAGCGCCCTTGGAAGGTGGATGCGATGCATGGCGCGTTCCTCAGAAGCCCGGCTTGCGCCAGCGCAGTACGGCCTGCTCGGCCAGCGCCAGCGCCTTGTCGAGCGCAAAGCCCACCACGCCCACCACGATCACGGCCGCAATCACCATGTCGAGCTGAAACAGCTGGCGGCCGTACACGATCATGTAGCCAAGCCCCTCGGACGAGGCCAGCAGTTCCACCACCACCAGGGCCAGCCATGCGTGCGTCAGGCCGTAGCGCACGCCGTTCCACACCGGCGCGGCGGCGGCCGGAAACACCACGCGCGTGAGCGTCTGCCAGCGCGTCAGCCGCAGTACGCGCGCCACTTCCAGGTAGCGCGCCGGCACGTTCTGGATGCCCTTGCAGGTATTGATGGCAATCGGCACCAGCGCGGCCTTGGCGATCAGGATGATCTTGAGCGCTTCGTCGATGCCGACCAGCAGCATCAGCAGCGGCAGCCAGCCCAGCACCGGCACCTGGCTGAACGCCTTGAACGTGGGATACACGTAGTCGCGGAAGCGCGGCGAGAGGCCCATCGCCGCGCCCAGCGCCAGCCCACCGCCCAGCCCCACGGCGAAGCCGCCGGCCACGCGCAGCGCGCTGACCTGCAGGTTCGACCAGAGCTCGCCGCTGCGATACAGGTCTTGCAGCGTGGCCAGCACGGTGTCGGGCGCGGGCAGCACCTGCGGCGGCACCCACGCGTAGCGCGCGGCGAGATACCAGAAGGCCAGCAGCGCCAGCGGCACCGGCCACGCGAGCAAGGTGCCCGTCAGCCAGTGGCGGCGCCACGCGGCGCCCGGTGGCGCGCTCGATGCGGAAGACGCAGGGGCAACGTCGATTGCAAGCGGCGGGGCGGCCATCGTCAGGCTCCAAGAATCTTGCCGTTGGGCTGGTAGACCGGCCAGTAGCTCTGCAGGCTCAGGTCGTTCAGTGCGGCCTGCAGCGGGCGCTGGTCGATCCACTGGTCCACGTCGAAGCGCGCGCGGCTCAGGCGGAAGCGGAACGCCTGTTCGCTGGCGTCCTTGTAGCGCGACACCAGGAACGGATCGAAATTCGGGTTCAGGCGCACGCGCAGCGGCTCGCCGTCGAAGTCTTCCTTCCAGTGCTCGTACGGCGTGCCGGCCCGCGCCCACGTGCGCAGCACTTCCTCGCGATGCGCTTCGTCGGAGGCCCAGCGCGCGGCTTCCACGGCCGTCTTGACGAACTGCTGCGTGGCCTCGGGGTAGCGGTTGCTGAAATCCTCTGTCACCAGCACGTGGCTCTGGCGGGTGTAGACGGGCGACTGGTTCTTGCTGCTGTAGAGAATGCGCACGGCGCCCTTGTCGCGCAGGCGCAGGATGTCCATGGCGCCGATCGCGGCATCGATATCGCGCGTGGACAGCGCCGCAAGGTAGCCGGCCGTATCCAGGTTCAGCAGCCGCAGGTCCTTGTCGGTCAGCCCGTTGGCTTCCAGCAGCCGCAGCGCCGGCAGATGCATGTTGGTGCCCTTGAACAGCGACACGCGCTTGCCGCGCAGGTCGGCCACGGTCTTGATCGGTGAGTCCGGCGGCACGCCGATATAGATGTTGGCGCGCACGCCGGTGGCCAGCACCAGCTTCGTCTTCAACCCGGCCGCGCGCGCGACGATCGACGGCAGGTCGCCCTGCAGTGCGAAGTCGAGCTGGCGATTGGTCAGTGCCTCGTTGACGGCCGGGCCGGCGCCCTTGAAGAAGAACCACTCCACGCGCGTGCCCGACGGCTTGAACGCCGCTTCGAACCAGCCCTTGGCGTGGGCGATCGACAGCGAACTGCCGGCAAACGTGGGCGGCGTGCCGGTGGCCGGTTGGGCCACGCCAATGCGGATCACGTCTGGCCGGGCGTCGGCCGAGGCGCCGAACGTGGAGAACAGCGCGGCGGCGCCAAGGCCATGTCGCGCCATGCGTTGCATGGCCGCGCGGCGCGCGGGATTGTGGGACAGGGTCATCGGGGCGCGGGCTTCGTTGTGATCGAAGGTCCAACGATAAGCGTGCGTGCCGTCGCGGCTAAGGAATGATTCCGGCGTTCCATATCCGATGCCGCGGCATATGGCCATGCGGAATTCTTCGTTCGCGTGTGCGGCAGGCGTGACTAATCTGAACGCGCAGCGTTTGACCTGTGCGGGATGCCGACCTAGGCTAGTCAGGCTCGCGCGCCACTTACCGGTTGCCCAAGGAGCTTGCCATGAACCTGCGGCCAGACCCGACGTTCCACGCATCGCCCAGGCTCGCGATGCAGGCGCCGGTGGAAACCCATGCCTACACGCTGCTGCTGAGCCCCGATGCATCGCGCCCCGATGCGCTGGCAGTGATCGATGTGAATCCCGGATCGCCACGCTACGGCCAGGTGGTGCACACCGTGCCGATGACCGAGAAGGGCGACGAACTGCACCATTTCGGCTGGAACGCGTGTTCGTCGTCGCTCTCGCCGCTGACCGGCCATGCCTTCCTGGAGCGGCGCTTCCTGGTCATTCCGGGCATGCGCAGCTCGCGCATCTACATTGTCGATACCAAGCCGCATCCCACGCAGGCGCGCATCCACAAGGTCATCGAGCCCGAGGAGGTGTTCCGCAAGACCGGCTACTCGCGGCCGCATACCGTGCATTGCGGGCCCGAAGGCATCTACGTCAGCACGCTGGGCGGCGCGGGGCCCGATGGCACCGACGGCGCGCCCGGCATCTTCATCATGGACTGCGAGAGCTTCGAGGTGCTGGGCCGCTGGGAGATCGACCGCGGCGTGCAAGACAAGCATTACGACTTCTGGTGGAACCTGCCGCGCGACTACATGGTGTCCAGCGAATGGGCGCTGCCGCCGCAGTTCGAGCGCGGACTGGTGCCCGAAGACCTGCTGGCCAACCGCTACGGGCACCGGCTGCATTTCTGGGACCTGCGCGCGCGGCGCAATGTGCAGACGCTCGACCTGGGCGCGCAGCATCAGATGGCGCTGGAAGTGCGTCCGGCGCACGACCCGGTGCGCGAATATGGCTTTGTCGGCGTGGTGGTGGACACCACCAACCTCGAAGGCTCGATCTGGACGTGGTGGCGCGAGGACGGCCAGTTCCATATCGAGAAGACCGTCACGATTCCACCGGAGGCGGCCCAGGCCGACGACCTGCCGCCGCTGCTGAAGGGCTTTGGCGCGGTGCCGCCGCTGGTGACCGATATCGACCTCTCGCTCGACGACCGCTTCCTCTACGTGGCGTGCTGGGGCACGGGCGAGATGCGCCAGTACGACGTGAGCGATCCGCGCAAGCCGAAGCTGGCGGGCTCGGTGCACCTGGGCGGCATCGTGCGGCGCACGCCGCATCCCGACGGCGCGCCGTTCGCGGGCGGCCCGCAGATGGTGGAGATCAGCCGCGACGGCCGGCGCGTGTACTGGACCAACTCGCTCTATTCCACCTGGGACGACCAGTTCTATCCGGACGGCGTGCCGGGCACGCAGGTCATGGCCCATGCCGCGCCCGAAGGCGGACTCACGCTCGATGACGGCTTCCGCGTGACATTCCCCGACGGCTATCGCGCGCACCAGATCCGGCTGGAAGGCGGAGACTGCTCGACCGATTCGTTCTGCTACACGTCGGTCAACGCTCCGGCACGCGCTTGACGGCGGCCTGGGAGCAGGCCGGCCTGTGGGTGGCCGTGGTGGCCAGCGGGCTGTACCACGGCATCAACCCGGCGATGGGTTGGCCGCTGGCGGTGTCCGGTGCGATGCTCGCGCGGCGCGCGCGGGCACTGCCGGCGGCGCTGGGCCTGCTCGGTGCCGGACACGCGATGGCCGTGCTGGCGTTGATCCTGCCCTTCGGGCTGCTGGCCTCGCTGGCGGCCTGGGCCCCGCAGATCCGTCTGGCAGCCGCGCTGCTGGTAACCGTGTACGGCGTGGCGCTGCTGCTGTGGCGGCGGCATCCGCGCATGCTGGCGCGCATCGCGCCATCGCGGCTCGTCATGTGGTCGTTTGCCATCGCCATTGCGCACGGCGCCGGCCTGATGCTGGTGCCGATCTATCTTGGCCTGTGCAGCACCGACGCCGACCACGGCCACCGCGCCGCCGGCGTGCTGGCGTTTGGCAACGCGGCCACGGCGCTGCTGGTGGCCGCCGCGCACACGCTGGCGATGCTCGCAGCCGGCGGCGTGCTGGCGTGGCTCACATGGCGCTACCTCGGCCCGCGGTTCGTGACGCGTAGCTGGTTCAACCTCGACGTGGCGTGGGCGCTCAGCCTGGTGCTGGTGGGCGGCGCATCGCTGCTGCTGCTGGTGCCGGGCTGAAGCGCCGGTCGTGATGCCGTCGGTTATGCCGTCGGCAACGCGCCAAGCGCGTCGAGCGTGGTCACGGTGCCGATCGCGGCAATGTTCTTCAGTGCCTGGCGATGGTCTTCCTCGCTGCGCGCGGCGCAGGCGTCCTCGATCACGATGACCTGGTAGTCGCGGTCGTGGGCGTCGCGCGCGGTGGACTCCACGGCCCACGTGGTGCTGACGCCGGTCAGCATGACGGTATCGATGCGGTTGGCGCGCAGGATCGCTTCGAGCGTGGTGCCGTAGAACGCGCTGATGCGGTGCTTGACCACCACGCTGTCGGTGGGCAACACGTCCAGCGTATCGACGAACGCCGTGCCCCAGCTGCCCAGCGCCAGCGCGCCGGCCGTGCGCGCCCTGCCGAAGAACGGCGACGCCTGCGGGTGCTCGGCATAGGTGTCGGAGAAGCCCACCTTCACGAAGATCACGGGCCACTGGCTGGCACGTGCATGGGCGATGACGGCGTTGTTGCGCGCCACGAGGTCGCGTGCGGCGGCGTGTGCCGCGGTGCCGCCACCGGCCAGCTTGCCTTCGGCGTGCACGATGTCGTTGATCAGGTCCAGCACGATCAGGGCCGTGGTCATGGTGTCTCCCGGTTGCCGCACGCGCGACGCCAGCAACGCTGGCCGCGCTGCCTCAGTCGCTCTGGTAGCGGCCGTCGAGTTCGTCGTAGAGCGGCTTCCTGACCAGCCGCTGGCGCTCGCCGAACGGCGCCACGATGGCCGGGTCCTCGGTCATCTGGCCGTTCGACTGCAGCAGGCCCAGCGCCTGCTGCATGCCGCGCACCGCGCCCTGCAGCGCGGCATTGGCGTAGAGCACCAGGCCGTAGCCCAGGCGCTCCAGTGCGTCGCGGTTCTGCACCGGCGTCTTGCCGCCAATGACGATGTTGATCAGCAGCGGGGTCTGGAACAGGCCGGGCAGCCGCTCGATGTCGGCCAGGTCTTCGATGGCTTCCAGGAACAGGATGTCGGCGCCGGCTTCGGCAAAGCGGTGGCCACGGTCGATCGCATCGTCGATGCCGTGTACCGCGGCCGCGTCGGTGCGCGCCACGATCAGGAAGTTGGGGTCGTCGCGCGCGTCGGTGGCGGCGTGGATCTTGGCCACCATCTCGGCCGTGCTCACCACATGCTTGCCGGCGAAGTGTCCGCACTTCTTCGGCATGACCTGGTCTTCGAGCTGGATCGCGTCGGCGCCGGCGCGCTCCAGCGTACGTACCGCGTGATGCACGTTCAGCGCGTTGCCAAAGCCGGTATCGGCATCCACCAGTAGCGGCAGGTCCACCGCATCGCGCACGCGCGCGGTGTGTTCCGCGATATCGCTCAGGCCGATGAAGCCAAGGTCGGGCAGGCCGAACGACATGTTGGTGACGCCGGCGCCGGTCAGGTACACGGCCTGGAACTCCAGGTCTTCGATCACGCGCGCGCTCATGGCGTTGAACGCGCCGGGCATCAGCAGCGCCTGGCGCGCCGCCACCTGCTGCCGGAAGGCGTGTCTGCGGGACGATGCTTTGGAGGTCATGAGGGTGGACTCCAGTCTGGCCGGCACGCCCTGTCGGCATCCCGGTGCGCGAGGGGGCGCGCGGTGCAGGCTGAAGATTACACCCTGGTGGTCACGGCTTCAGGCATTCCTGCAGCGGGGTGCGCCACGCGATGGTGCGCGGCGCCTTACAGCGGCGCGGGCTCCTTGGCCGGGGCGGCGCTGGCGGCGGCCGGCGGTGTGCCATGTGCGCCACCGTGTGCGCCACCATAGGCAAAGTAGCGTGCCTTGGCGCCCTTGCTCCAGTAGGCCACGGTGAACTGGCGGCCGTCGCGGGCAGACAGCAGTTCGAGCGTACCGTTCGCCGCCGCCCATTCGGCGTAGCCGTTCTGCGCGCCGGGCTCGGTCTTGCGCTTAGCGTCGTAGCGCGCGTCCAGCTTGCGGCTGACGTCGTCGAACGCGGTGTGATCGAACGTCAGCGTCACCAGCGCCACGAGGTCCTGGCCGTCGCAGTTCACCACCGCGCGCGTGAGCCCGGGCAGGTTGAAACGCTGCAGGTTCTTCAACTCGAACGTGTCGCCACCGGCCCACGGCGTGGCGCCGGTGCGCTCACGGTTCGGCCCCGGCGTGAGCCGCGCGCAGCTGGTCTTGCCCAGTTCCAGGCCCAGCGGGGCCGCAACATGGCCGGCGCCGGGCTCGGCATGGGCGTGGGCAGAGGCGGCAACGGCCACGCAGGCCGCGGCAGACAGGAATACCTTCTTCATGGGGAAATGGAAAATGGGATGGAATCCGGACGATGACGGAGGATTTTACGGCTTTCCGGTGGCGTGACTTGAGCGTGGCGTGACTTTAGCGTGGCATCACGGCGCTGCCACTGGTGCAGGCGCCACCTCTGTCTGCAAGACCGCCACCGCGCCATCGATCAATTGGCGCGCCAGCAGGCCGGCGTGCGGCGTGAGCTGGCCGAAATCCCGCGCGCACAGGTGCAGCCTGCGCAGGGCCCACGGTTCGGCCAGCGGCAGCACCGCCAGGTCGCCGCGCAGCGTGCGCGCGGTGGCATCCGACACAATCGAGATACCGATGCCGCGCGCCACCAGCATCGCCACGTGGTCGGCATTGCGTACCTGCACGCGGTAATGCAGCTGCCGGCCCAGGCGCGCGGCGCGCTCCGCGAGGTGGGCCTCCAGCGCGGTGTCGGCCATGCCGACGATGGGCGCGTCGAGGATGTCCGCAAACGCCACGGCGGGCTGCGCGGCCACCGGGTGCGCGCGCGCCGCCACCACCACGAGCTGGTCCTGCGCAATCAGGTGCGTCTGCAGGCCGCCCAGGTCGGCAAAGTCGGCCACGATGCCCAGCTCGGCGCGGCCTTCGGCCAGGGCCTGCACGATGTCCGGGCTGGGCCGCTCGACGAGGTCGACGGAGAGGTCGGGGTGGTCCGTCAGGAAGCGGCACAGCTGCGGCGGCAGGAAGGCGGCCAGTGCGGCGGTGTTCGAGAGCAGCCGGATGCGGCCTTTCAGGCCCGTGGCGTACGTGCGCAGTTCGCCGCGCATCTGTTCCACCTGACCGAGGATCGACCGCGCATGGCGCACCAGCGCCTCGCCAGCCGCCGTGGGACGCACGCCGCGCCGGTTGCGCTCCAGCAGCGGCGCGCCCAGCGTGGCCTCCATGCCGGCCATCCGCTCGCTGACCGAAGCCAGCGCCAGATGCATCGCGCGGGCGCCTTGCGTGAGGCTGCCGCATTCCACCACGCTCAGGAACAGCCGTAGGTCAGTCAGGTCGAAGCGCACGTTGCTGTCCCCCAGCTTTCGGATGCGCCGAAGTCTAGCACCGGAAAAGCCAGATTGCGGGCCCGCCGTGGCGTGACTAGCATCTCGTGCATGGACCCCATACTTCTGGTTTTCTGCGCGGGCTTTGTGGCGGGCGCGATGAATGCGCTGGCCGGCGGCGGCTCGTTCGTGAGCCTGCCGGCGATGATCGCGGCGGGCGTGCCGCCGGTGCAGGCAAACACCTCGAGCACCGTGGCGCTGTTCCCGGGCGGGCTGGCCAGCGCCTGGGCCTATCGCGATGGCTTGGGGCCGGTGGGCGCGGTGCCGTTGCGCACGCTGCTGGTGGCCACGCTCTGCGGCGGCTTCGTGGGTGCGCTGCTGTTGCTGCGGACGTCGTCGGCGGCGTTCACCGTCGTGCTGCCGTGGCTGCTGCTGGTTGCGTCGGTCGCGCTGGCGTTCGGGCGGCGCATCGGCGAATGGCTGCGCGCGCGCTGGCGCATCCACGCGCATGCGGTGCTGGCCATCCAGTTCGCGCTGGGGGTGTACGGCGGCTATTTCGGCGGCGCAGTGGGCATCATGATGATCGCCATGTGGGGGCTGCTGGACAGCCGCGACATCAAGCACCTCAACGCGCCGCGCACGCTGATGGTGAGCGCGGCGAATGCCGTGGCCGTGGGGGCGTTCATCTTCGCCAACGCGGTGCGCTGGCCCGAGACGCTGGCCATGCTGATCGGCGCCATCCTGGGTGGCTACGGCGGGGCGCTGCTGGGCCGCATGGCGTCGCCGCGCCTGATTCGCGCCGGCACCCTGCTGGCCACGTCGTGCATCACGCTGGCCTTCTTCGTGAAGACCTACGCGCCGGCGCTGCTGCGCTAGGGCTGGTGCCGCTCAGTCCACCGGTTCGACCAGCGCGGCATCCATCATGGCTAGCGTCAGCCCCACCAGCAGCGCGATGGCCGAGGCGATGAACCAGCGCACGGTCTTGCGGTATTCGGGAATCGCGTCGTCCTCGATGCGCAACGCGCGGAACAACGCAAGGATCTGCAGCGCCACGGCCACGATCAGACACAGCGCGGCCACGATGGCGCGCGCGCTCCAGCTGCCCGGGCTCTCGAACCCCCAGAAGCGCCAGAACGCCAGCGAGAAGCCGAGCAGCACCGTGATGGCGGTGATGATGCCCTGCCGGAATCCGGAGGGCACCGCGGGCGGTGGTGGCGGCGGCGGCAGCTCGGGCGTCGGCATCCGGCGGCTCAGCGTGCCGGCACCGGCATTTCCACCACGGCGAGCGTGGCGATGTTGCCGCCGATCACGCGGCTGCGGTGACCCTTGCCGCGCGTGTCTTCCAGCAGCAGGGCGCTGCCGGGCACCAGCGTGCGGCGCTGGCCGTCCGACGCCTCGAACTCCATCTCGCCGTCGAGCATGAAGATCCACATGCGGATCGGCGCCGGATGCAGCTCGCCCACCCAGCCCGTTGGCACTACCAGAAAGCCCTGGCGCACCGCCTCGGCCATGCGCGAGACGAAGAACGGCGGCGCGGGCGGGGCGAAGTTGCGTTCGCTCATCGCGAAGGTCAGCGCGCCGAAGTGCGATTCGCCGCCGTCATCGGCGTAGATGCGCCCGAAGGCCAGCGTGGTGTGGCTGGTCTGGCTGCCTGGTTGTTCCGTGGATGCGGCCATGGTGTTGCCTCCGACCCGCCTGGGGGATGCTCCCAGTCTAGGTCGGCAGCGCCGCGGCGCAACACCTTACGCGGGCGCCCGCGCGTCGATTTGCCAGCAGGCCGCCGTGAAGCGCACCGTGTCGCCATCGACGAACGGCGCAAACGCGGCGCGCACGGTGCGCACCACGGCCGCGCGGGTGGCGTCGTTGACCGTCTGCAGGCGCTGCCCCACCATGTTCAGCGAACTGAAGTAGCGTTCGAGATCTGCTTCGGCCAGCGTGCAATCCACGTCGATCGGGGTGATGTCCACCTCGGCCCAGCCGCCCTGGCCCAGGATGGCGGCCACGCGGCGCCGGTCGGCAAAGCCGAACTGGCCCGGCGCATTGGGCTGGCGCGCCGGCAGGTCGGGCAACAGCGGCGCGGCCGCCCGCTCGGCCGTGGTCATGAACGGGTTCTCTTCCGCCCCGCGCCACGCAATGAGCCGCATGGCGGCGCCGGGCCGCGCGGCCCGGTGCAGGTTGGCGAAGGCCGCCACGGGGTCTTCGAAGAACATCACGCCGAAGCGCGACACGATGCGGTCTGCGCTGGCCGGCGCAAACGCATGGGTTTGCGCGTCGGCCTGCAGGAACCGCGCCGGCAGGCCCGCCTGTTCGGCACGGGTGCGCGCGGCAGCCAGCATGGGCCCGGAAATGTCGATGCCGAGGCAGTCGCCCTGCGCGCCGGTGCGCCGCGCCGCCGCGAGCGTGATGCCGCCGGTACCGCAGCCCACGTCGAGCACCCGGTGGCCCGCGCCCGGGGGCAGCGCTTCCATCAGAATCGGCTCGAACGGCGCGAACATGCGATCCAGCGTGGCCTGGTTGGTAACCCAGGCCTGGCCGCCGGTGCCATTCCACAGCGTGTTCTGGTCTTTGTTGGGTTGGGGTTGGGTCTGCATGGCGTGGGATCCGGGAAGTTGAAAGCTACACTGTGCCAATTCAAGTCGACTTGAGGTCAAGCCTGTGAGCCTGCTCGATATCGGAGACGTGGCCCGGCAGTCGGGCGTGCCGGCGTCCGCGCTGCGGTTTTATGAAGAGAAGGGCCTGATTGCATCGGCCGCACGGCGCGGCCTGCGCCGCCAGTTCCACGCCGACGTGCTGGATCGCCTGGCGCTGATCGCGCTGGGCCAGGCGGCCGGGTTTTCGCTCGAAGAGATCGGCGCGATGCTGGCCGGCGAGGGTGGGGTGCAGATCGATCGCGCGAAGCTGGCCAGCAAGGCCGACGAACTCGACTGCGCGATCCGGCGCCTGACCGCGATGCGCGACGGCCTGCGTCATGCCGCCGCTTGCCCGGCGCCAAGCCATATGGCGTGCCCGACGTTCCGCCGCATCCTGCGCGCAGCGGCGGCCGGGGCGCTCAACCGTGTACCCGCTGCGTGATGGCGCGCGCGAACCAGTCGTCGAGCATGGCCTTTTCGTAGCGCAGCGGATCGCTGTAGCCATAGCGGTTCACGCCCCAGTGGAAATTCATGTTGTTGATGCGCTCCTCGTGGCTGGCCACGATCTCGTCGCCGTGCCGCAGCGCGTAGCGCAGCGTCATGCGGGGCCAGGTTACGTCACGGATCACGCGCACCTCGCCACGCAGGCGCCAGTCGATATAGCCGGCCAGGTCGACATCGAGCACCTCGATCGCCAGCGTGTAGCCAGGCGGCAGGTTGCGCTCCGCCAGCTTGCGCAGGTGCTGGCGGATCGCTTCGAGCACCTGGGGGTCGCTGCCGTAGCCGTAGTGGCGCGACGCGTCCTGGTACGTCTCGGGATGGACGAAGGTGACGGTCAGCGGCTCCGGCGGGGGCTCCGCCGCGATGGGCTGGCCGGGTGCAGCAAGCAGGCTGGCCAGCAGTGCGGCCGCGATGGCAGGGAAGCGGGACATGGCATCCGCCCTCCACGGTGACACGGCTGTGGGCATGGCGCGTGGCGCGGCCTCCAGCCGGTGAGGCGCGTCCGCTACCAGCTTAGTACAGGCGCGCATCGCAAGTTATCATCGGGCCCCTCTCGTCTTTCCGGAGCCAAGACATGTCGAATGCCCAGCAGTACCTGCGCGAAGCCATCCGCCTGGCGCGGGCCAACATGGAAGCCGGCGGCCGCCCGTTCGGCGCCGTGCTCGTGCGCGACGGCCAGGTGCTGGCCACGGCGGTCAACCAGATCCACGAGACCCACGATCCCACCTCGCACGCGGAGCTCAATGCGATCCGGGCCGCCAGCCAGCGGCTGGGCAGCCCGAGCCTGGCTGGCAGCGCGGTGTACGCGAGCGGGCATCCGTGCCCCATGTGCATGGCGGCGATGCGGCTGGCCGGCGTGACCGAGGTGGCGTACGCCTATTCGAATGACGATGGGGAACCGTTCGGGCTGTCGACCGCCGCGATCTATGCCGATCTGGCCAGGCCGTTTGCCGAGCAGTCGATGAAGATCGCGTATGTGCCCGTGCGGCAGGAGGGCGAGCCAGACCTGTACGAGGCCTGGCAGCGGCGGCAGCGCTGAGGGCGTCGCTGAGGGCGCCACTGAGGGCGCCACTGAGGGCGCCGCCACCACGGAGTCGACACTGCGCCGCCCATGCGGCGCGCGCTCAGTCCAGCGTGATCTTGCCCGCCTTGACGATCTGCGCGTAGCGCGTGGTGTCGCGCTCGATCAGCTTGCGGAACTCGTCCGGCGTGCCGCCGACCGGAATGAAGCCGAGGTCCGTGAGCTTCTTCGCCACTTCCGGGCTGCGCGTGGCGGCGGCGATTTCTCTGGCCATGCGGTCGATCACCGGCTGCGGCGTGCCGGCCGGGGCCAGCAGGCCCGTCCACGAACTCATCACGAAGCCCGGGAAGCCGGCTTCTTCCATCGTCGGGATATTTGGCTCGCCGGGCCAGCGCTTGGCCGAGGCCACGGCCAGCACGTTGATCTTGCCCGACTTCACATGGGGCATGGGCACCAGCAGCGGGTCGAACGCCACCGAGACTTCGCCCGAGACCAGCGCCGGCAGGATCGGCGCGCTGCCGTTGTAGGGCACGTGGGTCATGCGGACCTTCGACTCCATCGACAGGCGTTCGCCTGTCAGGTGCGCGGAACTGCCAACGCCGCTGGAGCCGAACGTCAGCGCGTCCGGATGCTTCTTGCCGTAGTCGACCAGCTCGGCCACGGTCTTGGCCGGCACCTTCTTGCTGGCGAACAGGAACAGCGGCAGCTCGGCCATTTCGGCCACCGGGGTCAGGTCCGACGGCTTGTAGCTGAGCTTGGAATACAGCGACATGTTGGCGCTGTAGGCGGCCAGCACCGACACGAAGGTGTAGCCATCGGGCGCCGAACGCGCGGCCACGCCCACGCCCAGCGTGCTGTTGGCGCCGGGCTTGTTCTCGATGATGATGGGCTGGCCCAGGCTCTGGGCCACGCGCTCGAAGACCACGCGCGAGACGGTGTCGGTGGACCCGCCCGGCGTGTAGGGCACGATGACCTTGATCGGCTTGCCGGGCCAGGCGTCGGCGCCCACGGCCATCTGGCTGGTGAATACGGTGGCGATGGCAACGGCCATTCCGCACGCCATGCGCGCGGCTTGATGCTTGATACGCACTACATCTCCTTCACTGATTTATGCCGCGCCCGGTGGTTGGCACCCCGGGGCTCTGTGGCGTGCCGGCGGGGCGACGCGAGGTCGCCCGTCGGCATCGGCCTTGCGGATTATCGGCGAGGAAACTGGCGGCGGAAGTCAGGGTGAGCCCCGGGTTTGGCGAGGCACTGTGCGATAGCCGCACCGATGGATGGGCGCCGCGGCACGGGCGCGGGCCGCGTGCTGCAGGGCAGGCCGGGCGGCCTGCCTGCGTCATGTGCCATGAGTCAGGCGGCCAGGGCGTCGGCGGCCACCGAGATGCCCGCGAGCAGCGCGCCTTTCTCGCGCGCCATGAACACGGCCTCGGCCTTGTTGCGTGCCGCAAGCCGGCGATAGATCTGCAGCGTGTGGCTTTTCACGGTGGGCACCGAGATTTCCAGCCGGCGGCTGATCAGCTTGATCGACAAGCCGTGCGACAGCAGCACCAGTACGTCGTACTGGCGCTGCGTCAGCGTCAGCATCTGCGCCTCGACGGCGAAGTCATGCAGCCGCAGCCGGGGGGGCAGCGGCGCAAGGCGCGGGATGGAATCGCGGTGGCCCACCCCGCCAACGTCATCGCCATGGTCGCCATGGTCGCCATCGTCGGCCACGCCGGGGGCGCTGTCGTGGCCGAAGCGGCCCAGCCGGGTGCCAACGCCGACGCCATAGGGCTGTCCGGTGCAGCAGCCCGCGTGCAAGGCCGCGATCATGTCGCGCACGGTGCGTTCGATGGCGTCGGGCAACGCGTTCTCGGGCAGCCAGGCCAGCAGCGGCGCCACCTCGCGGGGCGGCATCCATTGCACGGTGCCGCCCGCGCCGAGGTACAGCACCCCTCGAACGGAGGAGGCGGAACCAAGCAGTTGCAGCACCTGGTGGTCGTAGCCATCCGGCAGCTCCCCCATGACCAGCAGCTCGGCCTTGTTCAGCGTGATGCCGGGCAACGGGCTGGGCGAGATGACGCGGGCGGTGTCGATATCGAGAATGCGTTGAAGAATGCGTTGAATGCCGAGGCCGACCAAAGGCCGGGACTCCACGACGGTGGCTTGCATGTGCGGGCTCCCCTGTTTGTAGTTTTTGCTATGCAGGGAAGCAGCGGGGCAAGTTCCGTTCCACACACGCCTGCGCGCTGCGGGGCGCCCCGCGACGCGCCTCCAGGGCCGATCCCGGGGTAGCGGCGCGTTACGTCACCGTAACGCCGTCGGGGCGCGTTACGTAACGTTGGCAGGCGTATTCGGACAGGTCGTGCCGATTTTGCCGGGCATACATTTGCGAATTCTTAAGCTGCGAGGCGCACGCTCCGGGAGCGGGCGCATGCCGCGGCAACCACGTGCGGGCGAGGTTGCGCGCTCAATCGTCGCCGTGCCAGCGGTGCCACTCGCGCTCGCGCCAGCGTTGCTCGCGGCGCCATTCGCGCTCGCGCCAGCGTTGTTCGCGCCAGTCTTCGTAGTAGCCGGGCGCCACCACTACGGGCCGGGGCTGGACGATGACGGGCCGGGGCGCCACGTAGACCGGCGCGGGCTCGTAGTAGACCGGGGCCGGCGGCGGTGCCGCCACGTAGGCTGGCACGCCAATGCCGATGTCGACGTTGACGCGCGCCTGGGCGGCGCCAGAAGCCGCAAGCGCGGCCAGGCCCATCAGGGTGGCAAGGGTAGAGATCAGGGTACGGGTCATGGGGCGTCTGAAGCGCGAAAGGCGCGCGGTTGCTGCCTGGATGCCGATACTAACGGCGCATCCCCCGCCCCGTTGACCCTGCCGAAGCCGTCTTTGTAAGCTGTTGTATCGAATGTCTGCGGTCTGCCTTACTGGCTCGTGGCATCGGCGTCGCCCTCGCCGGCGTCGCGTTCGTTGGCGGTCTTGTCCGGCGTGGGGCCGCTCGGCTTGATGGCGTGGCCGGAGGTCTCGTCATCGACCAGGCCATTGCCATCGCCCGAGACCTTCACCTCGATGGTGTCGGGTTGGTCTTCGGGCGCTTCCTGCGCCTGCGGGCTGTTACGTACGGATGCATCTTCGGGTGCGGCCATGGTGGGCTCCTTCTTCCAGACTGGTTGGATCAGCGGATGAAGGAACGGCAGCAAGGTTCAGGCCACCGCTGCCCACCGGTGCCGCCTGTCCCTCTTGCTGCCGCACCTGCCTGCCCTACGGCATCAGTGTCTTCAGTGCGGCCGCGGCGTCGTGGCGCAGGCGCGCGAGATCGAGCCCCGGAATGGTCCCCTGGCTCACCACGTGCCGGCCGCGCACGAATACGTCGCGTACCGGGGTGGGCTCTCCGGCCGCCACCGGTGCCGTGGCGATGTCGTGGAAGCCCGCGAAGCGCAGGCCGCTCACGTCGTAGATTGCCAGGTCCGCCGATTGCCCGGGCTCCAGCGTGCCCACGCCGGGCAGGCCCAGCACCTGCGCGCCGCCAGCCGTGCCCCAGTGGATCACCTCTTCGACGCGTGTCGCGGCGGCGCCGCCCAGCGCGCGATGCACGAGCCACGCGAAGTTGGCCTCGTGCACCATGCTGCCAGACTCGTTCGACGCCACGCCGTCCACGCCGATCGACACCGGCACGCCGGCATCGGCCATCGCGCGGATCGGCGCCACGCCGCTGCCGAGCCGCGCATTGCTGACGGGGCAGTGCGCCACACCGGTACGGGTCTGGCCCAGCATGCGGATCTCGTCGGGCGTCACGGTCACCAGGTGTGCGAACCATACATCGGGCCCGAGCCAGTCGTGGTCGGCCACGAACTGCACCGGCGTGCAGCGGAACTTCTCGGCGCAGAAGCGCACGTAGTTGTCGGTCTCCGACAGATGGGTATGCAGGCGCAGCTGCATGCCGCGCGCGAAGCCGGCCACTTCGCGCAGCAACGTGGGTGGCATCGAGAAGGTTGGCGTGGTGGGCGCCACCACCACGCGGCGCAGCGCGTCGGGGCCCGCATCGTGATAGCGCGCCTTGAGGCGCTCGATGTCGCCCAGCATCTCTTTGAAAGTCTCCGGCACCAGCGCCGTGGCGCGCATGCCCGGGTGATCAGACTTGGACTGCACCGCGCCGCCCCGGCACAGCACCAGCCGCATGCCGAATTCCTCGGCCACGTCGAACAGCACGTCGCCGGTCTCCGCCCCGTGTCCGTGGTGGTAGAGGTAGTGGTGATCGGCGCAGGTGGTGGTGCCCGACAGCAGCAACTCGGCCATGCCCAGCCGCACGGCGGTGCGGAAGATCTCGGGCGTGAAGCGGTCCAGGCGCGGATAGGGCACATTGGCCAGCCATTCCTGCAGGTCGGCGTTCATGCCGGCCGGCACGGCCTTGAGCAGATTCTGGAACAGGTGATGGTGGGTGTTGACCCAGCCGGGGTACACCACGCAGCCGCTGGCGTCGATGACCGTTTCGTCGGGCTGCGGCGTCAGCCCCGCGCCCAGTTCGGCCACGCGGCCGTCGCGGATGCGCAGGTCGGCGGCACCGGCACGCGCGGCCACGCCGGCGCGGCCGGTCATCACGGCGGCGGCGCCACGGATCAGGATGTTGTTGGCCATGCTTCAGACCTCCGAGACGGGTGCGGGTGCCACGGCGTGCTCCACCTCGTCGTCGCGGGTGGGCAAGCCGTTCAGGATCAGGTTCAGGAAGACCGAAACCACGCAGGCGATGATCACGCTGCTGTGCACGAACGGCTGCAGCGCGGACGGCAGCTTGGCCAGCAGGTTGGGCATGATCACGGGCATCAGCGCGCAGGCCAGCGTGATGGCCACCACGCTCAGGTTGGCGGGCTTGCGTTCGTAGTCCACCTGCCCCAGCGTGCGGATGCCGGCCGCCACCACCACGCCGAACATCACGAGGGTGGCGCCACCGAGCGCCGCAGCCGGAATCGACGAGAACAGCGCGCCGATCTTCGGCACCAGCGCCACCGCGCACAGCATTACGCCGCAGACGGCTACCACCCAGCGGCTGCGTACGCCGGTGACGATGACGAGGCCCACGTTCTCCATGAACGCGATGAACGGAAACGCGGCGAAGCAGCCGCCGATGGCGCTGGCCAGGCCGTTGGCGCGCAGGCCGCAGGTGGCCTCGCGCTCGGTGACGGGCCGCTTGACGATGTCGCCGATGGCCACGAACAGGCCCATCGACTCCACCATCTGCACGACCATGACGATCACCATCGTGACGATGGCGCCGACGTCGAAGGTCGGCATGCCGAAAGCGAACGGCACGACCATGGTGAACCACGGCGCGCGGGCGACCTCGTCGAAGTTGCCCATGCCCAGCAGCCAGGCCGCCGCGCCGCCGATCATCAGCCCGATCAGCACTGCCAGGCTGCGCACCATCCGGCCGCCGTGGCTGTTGAAGAACAGGATCAGCGCCACCGTGCCAAGGGCCACGATGAAGAACATCGGCGAGCCGAAGTCCTTGGCACCATGGCCGCCGCCCGTCCACTGGTAGGCCACCGGAAACAGCGACAGGCCCACCGAGGTGATGATGCAACCGCTGACCACGGGCGGAAAGAAGCGCTTGAGCCGGCCGATCACCGGCGCCAGGAACATCGTCACGATGCCGGCGCCGATCACCGCGCCGCACACGCCGGTGAAGCCCAGCGACGGATCGGTGCCAATGGCGATCACCGGCCCGACCGACCCGAAGGCCACGCCCTGCATCAGCGGCAGCCGCACGCCGAACTTCCAGAAGCCCACGGTCTGCAGCAGCGTGGCGATGCCAGACGTGAACAGCGCAGTGCTGATCAGCAGCGTGGTCTGCGCCGGGTTCATCTTGAGGGCGCCGGCCACGATCATGGGCACGGCAATGGCGCCCAGGTAGCTGACCAGCATGTGCTGAAAACCAAGCGAGACCATGGCCCGCGCGGGCAGCACCTGGTCGACGGGGTGGACGGGGGTGGTCATGGGGGCTCTCCTGCCTTGACGTGTGGGTTTGCAAGCCAAGGTAGCGCGCGGCGGGCGGCCGGCGTAGCAACATTGCGAACGCCCGCGCATGGAAGCGAAACGCAGGGGTTTTCCACAGCTTGCACGGAAACTGCATGGCTCTCTACGATGACTACGACAACCCCCGCTCCCGCCCGGCTTTTTCGCACCATGGTTCATCACACTGCACCAAGAGTGAACAATGCGAGCCATGCCCGTGCACTCGATCACGTGCAGGCACTGTCTGCGCGCATTTTTGGCCCCACGCGGCTGCATACCGACGAAGCCGCCCCCGACGTGCAGCTGCAGAGCTGCCAGATCGGCCATCTCACGCTGGCCACCACGCGCTACGCCCAGGACATGGAGGTGGAGCCGCAGCCCGGCAAGGACCACTACGTCATTCAGACGGTCACGGCGGGCCGCTGCCGCGTGGCCTATGGCGATGTGGTGGCCGAGATGGAGCCGGGCAGCACGTGGGTGTTCTCGCCGGCGTTGCCGGTGCGGCTGCTGATCGATGCGGGGTGCGAGCGCTTCAGCGTGGTGGTGCGGCGCCCGGCGCTGGAAGAAGCGTTCCGCATGTGCTTCAACTTCGACGCCCCGGCGCCCCTGATGTTTGCGCTGCAGCCGCTGGCCGACGCGCCGCGCGCCGGGCGCTGGCGCGCGATGATGCAATGGCTGCGTGCGGAAGCGGCGATGCGTGCCGGTGGCCCTGCGCTGCCTGCCGCCGACGCCGCCATCGAGCAGCTTTGCCTGACCGCGCTGCTGGTGGACCACTTCGGCGCGGACGGCGGGCTGCTGCCGCGTGGCTACCTGCCGACGCTGCCCGCGTACGTGCGCTGCGCCATCCGTTACCTGCGCGCCAATCTCGACAAGCGGTGTCGATGCAGGCGCTGGCCGCCCACTGTGGTGTGTGCGAACGCACGTTGCAGCTCGGCTTCCGCAAGAGCAAGGACACCACGCCGATGGAGTACCTGCGCGTGCTGCGGCTGCAGGGCGCGCGTGCGGCACTGCAAGGGGCCAAGGCCGGGCCGGGCGTGGTGTCGGCGATTGCGATGCGGCACGGCTTCACGCACCTGAGCCTGTTCGCGCGCGAGTATCGCAAGGAGTTTGGCGAGTCGCCGTCGTCCACGCTGAAGGGCGCGGGCCGCTGACCACTGACCACTGACCGCTGACAGCAAAAAAGGCGCAGCCCGCGTGAGCCAGGCTGCGCCGTCAATCACCCGTCATGCCTGACGGGGTCCCAGAGTCAATATTCAGGTCAGGCCGCCACCTGCGCCGGCTGGCACACGCGCAGCAGCGTCTGCAGCCGCGCGCGGTCGAGATCGCGTCCGATGAAGACGAACTTGCTTTCGCGCGGGCCGTCGCCCCACGCGTCGGCGGGGTGGAAATCCATCAGCCGGTGCACGGCCTGCAGCACGTGGCGCCGGTCATCGTCCAGCACGGCCACGATGCCCTTCATGCGGAACACGTCGTCGCCCTGGGCTGCCAGCAGCGCACGCAGCGCATGCTCCAGCCGCTGGCGGTCGAAGGGCGTGTCGAACAGCAGCGAGACCGACGTCACGGACGGGTCGTGGCGATGCGCGTGGTCGTCTTCGTCATGGGCGTGCTCGCATAGTTCGTCGCAGACGTGGTCGGCATCGTGGTGGGCGTGATGCCCATGCGGCCCGTGCGGCGCGTGTGGCGTGTCCGGCAGTTGGGCCTGGCCGGGCGTGAAGCCACCAATGCCGAGGATGCGCGACAGGTCCACCTGCGCGTAGTGCGAACGCAGGATCTGCGCACCCTCGTTCAGGTGCCGCAGACGCGTGGTCAGCGCGTCGAGACGCGCCTCGGATACCAGGTCGGACTTGTTCAGGATGATGCGGTCCGCCGCCACGATCTGGTCCACGGCCTGGTTGTCGAAGCCGGACAAGCGGGGGTCGTCCAGATGCCCCTCGATGTGCACCGCGTCCACCAGCGTCAGGATGCCGTCCAGCGTGACTTGCCGGGCCACCTCGTTGTCCATGAAGAAGGTGGCGGCCACGGGCGTGGGATCGGCCAGCCCGCTGGTTTCCACAAGGATGTGGTCGAACCGTTCGGGTCGTTCCAGCAGCTTCTGCAGGATGCGCACGAGGTCGGTTCGCACGTCCACGACACAGCAGATGCAGCCGTTGGTCATCTGGTAGATCTCCTCGTCGGAGGTCATCACCAGATCGGAGTCGACGTCGACCTCGCCAAACTCGTTCTCGATTACCGCGATGCGATGGCCGTGCTTCTGCGTCAGGATGTGGTTGAGCAGGGTGGTCTTGCCGGCGCCGAGAAAGCCGGTAAGGATCGTCACGGGTACCGGTGGCAGAGGGTGGTGCGAGTGCGTCATGGTGTCTTCCTGGGAGTGATATCGGTGTTGACGGCGGCCAGCGTGGCGCGCATGCCCGTCCAGCGCGCCACCAGCCCGGTGTGCGGCACGTCGAACAGGTCCAGCACGCGGCCGACGGTGTGGTTGACGATGTCGTCCACGTCTTGCGGATGGGTGTAGAAGGCCGGCACGGGCGGCATCACGATGGCGCCCATCTCGGTCACGGTGGTCATGTTGCGCAGGTGCGCCAGGTGCAGCGGCGTCTCGCGGGCCAGCAGCACCAGGCGGCGGCGCTCTTTCAGCATGACGTCGGCGCTGCGCGTGATCAGGTTGTCGGCCAGGCCCGTGGCCACGGCGGCCAGCGTGCGCATCGAGCATGGGGCGACCACCATGCCGTCGCAGCGGAACGAGCCGCTCGCCACGCTGGCGCCGATGTCGCGCACGTTGTGCACCACGTTGGCCAGCCGCTCCAGTTCCGGCCGCTGCAGGCCCAGTTCATGGTGCGCGGTGAGCAGCCCCGAGGGCGAGCAGACCAGGTGGGTCTCCCAGCCCTCGGCCGCGACCATGGCCTGCAGCAGTCGCACGCCATACACCGCGCCGCTGGCGCCGGTGATGGCCACCACCAGGCGGCGCGGCGCGCTCATGCGTGGGCCTCCGCCGCGCGGCGCGCGGCCAGTGCCTGCAGCACCTGTTCGGGCTTGATCGGGTAGTGCCGGAAGCGCACGCCAATGGCATCGAACACGGCATTGGCGATGGCCGGCCCGATCGCGACGATCGGGTCTTCGCCCACCCCCTTGGCGCCGAACGGGCCGCCCGGGTCGGGCGCGGCTTCCAGCAGGATGGTGTGGATCTCGGGCATGTCCATCGCCAGCGGCATCTTGTAGTCGACGAAATTGGCGTTGAGCGAGCGGCCCGTCTGCATGTCGATCTGGTAGTCCTCGTACAGCGTGTGGCCGATGCCCTGCTGGATGCCGCCCTCGATCTGCCCGGCCGCCCCCACCGGGTGGATGACCTTGCCGATATCGTGCACCGGCACCACCTGCTTTACGGTGATGAAGCCGGTCTCGGTGTCCACCTCGACCTCCACGAAGTGCGCGGCAAACGAGTACGACTTGGTGGGGTGGTAGGTGGCAGTGCCCACGAACTGCGCGGCCGGCAGGCCCTTGCGCGGCATCACGGCCTCGCGCACGGTCAGCGTGGGGCCGTTGCGGTCGCGTACGGCAATCACACCGTTGACGATCTCCAGTTCCTCGGGCTCCGCCTCCAGTTGCCGGGCCGCACGCGCCAGCAGCTGCGTGCGGATCTCGCCGGCGGCCATTTGCGCGGCCCGGCCCACCATGTACGTGGTGTGGCTCGCAAAGGCGCCGATATCCCACGGCACCACGTCGGTATCGCCATGCACCACGCTGACCGACTCGAACGGAATGGCCAGTTCCTCGGCCACGATCTGCGCCAGCGCCGTGTGTGCGCCGGTACCCAGCCCGGCGGCGCCGGTCAGCAGCACCACCGTGCCGTCCTCGTTCATCTTGACGATGGCGTTGCCCTGCTCCTTGATGCCGGGGTAGGCGCTGCTGCCATGCATCTCGCAGCCGATGCCCCAGCCCCGGCGCACTACGCCCTGCTGGGCCTGCGTTTCCGCACGGCGCTGCTTCCAGTCCACCGCCGCCATGCCCCGCGCGATGCACGCTTCCAGGCCACGGCCGATCAGCGGATGATTCGACGGCGCGATGTCGCCTTCCCGCACGGCGCTTTTCAGTTTCAGTTCCGCGGGGTCCATGCCCAGGCGCTCGGCGGCTTCGTCCATCTGGATGTCGAGCGCGTAGTAGGTCTGCACCACGCCATAGCCGCGGAAGGCGCCCGCGATGGGACTGTTGGTGTAGACGCAGCGCCCTTCGAGCCGCACGTTCTCGCAGCGGTAGAGCGACACCATGGCCGCCGTGCCCACGTTGGTGACACCGGGCCCGTGCGAGCCATAGGCGCCCGAGTTGAACACCACCTTCGCCTCGCGGGCCGTGATGGTGCCGTCCTGGCGAAAGCCCTGGCGCAGCCAGATCTTCGCCGGGTGACGCGTGCGGCCACCAAGGAACGTTTCTTCGCGCGTGTATTCCATGCGCACCGGGCGGTGCGTGGCGCGCGCCAGCAGCGCGCACAGGAACTCGCTTTGGAACAGGTCCTGCTTGGCGCCGAAGCCGCCGCCCATATGATCCACCAGCACGCGTACCTTGTGCAGTGGCAGGCCCAGCACCTCGGCCATGATGCCGCGCACCATGAACGCCGTCTGGGTAGAGATCCACACGGTCAGGTTGCCGTTGCCGTCCCATTTGCAGGTCAGCACGTTCGGTTCCATATAGGCCGGTGTGGGGCGGCCGCCCTCGTACCAGCCCTCCAGGATGAAATCGGCCTCGGCAAAGCCCTGGTCCACGTTGCCGCGCTCGATCTTCACGGGCGGCAAGACGAGGTTGCCGCCCGGCTCGCGGTCGTGGATCAGCGGCGCGCCGGGCGCGGCGGCCTCCTCGACGGTGAACAGCGCGGGCAGCGGCTCGTACTCGACCTCGATCAGTTCCACCGCGCGGGCCGCGATCTCCTCGCTGGTGGCCGCCACCGCCGCCACGCCCTCGCCCCAGTAGCGCACCTTGTCGTCGAGGATGTACTGGTCGCAAGTGACCGAGGCGGAGCGCGGGTGCGGCGAGCCGGCATGCAGCACGCGCGGCACGTTCTCGTGCGTCAGGATGGCCTTGACGCCGGGCAGCGCCAGGGCGGCCGTGGCATCGATGCGCACGATGCGGGCGTGCGCCACATTGCAGCGCTTGAGCTTGGCGTGCAGCAGGCCCGCGTGCGGCATGTCAGCCACATACCTGGCGTTGCCGGTGACCTTGTCGAGCAGGTCGGTGCGCTTGACGCTGTGTCCGATCACGGCGTGGGTCATTGTGCGATCTCCTGGTCGGACTGGCGGGTGTTGGGGCAGACGCCGGGGCTGGCGCGGCTGCCCGCCGGATGGCGGATCAGGTCTTCGGCGGCGCGCTCCACGGCCTCGACGATCTTGGTGTAGCCCGTGCAGCGGCAGATATTGCCGGCGATGGCAAAGCGGATTTCGTCGCGCGACGGGCTCGGGTTGGCATCGAGCAGCGCCTTGATGGCCACCACGAAGCCGGGCGTGCAAAAACCGCACTGCGCGGCGCCGCAGCGCATGAACTGCTCCTGGATGGCATGCACGGTGTCGGCATCGGGCTGGATGCCCTCGATCGTGGCGATGCGGCATCCCTGCGCCTCGGGGGCCAGCATCAGGCAACTGTTCATCGGCTTGCCGTCGACAAGGATGGTGCAGGACCCGCACTCGCCCACGTCGCAGCCCTTTTTGGTGCCGGTGAGGCCCGCGTCGTAGCGCAGCGCATCGAGCAGCGTGCTGTGCGGCTCGACGGCCAGTTCGCGCGGCTCGCCGTTGATTTCGGTTTCGATCAGTTTGCGCATCAGAGGGTCTCCAGGGCTTGGGCGATGGCGCGACGCGTCAGCACGCTGACCATCTCGCGGCGGTACTCGGCGCTGGCGCGTACGTCGCTGATGGGGCGGGCGTCTTCCATGGCGGCATGCGCGGCCTGCAGCACGGCCGCGTCGCTGATGGCGCGCCCGCGCAGCACGGCTTCGGCATGGCGCGCGCGGATCGGCGTGGGGCCAACGGCGGCCAGCACGATGGCGGCGTCGGTGCACTGGCCGCGCGCCACGGTGAGCGTGACGGCCACGCCGACCGTGGCCAGTTCCATCTGCACGCGGCGGCCATGCTTGATGTAGGCCTTGCCCGTATGGGGGCGCGGCGCCGGAATGGTGAGGCGCGAGACGAGTTCGTCGGGTTGCAGCGCGGTCTTGCCGGGGCCCTTCACGAAGTCTTCCACCCGCATCGAACGCGAGCCGTGCAGGCCGTACAGGTGCACCACGGCGCCGTCGGCAATCAGCGGCGCCAGCGAATCCGCCGACGGCGACGCGCGGCACACGTTGCCCACCACGGTGGCGCGATTGCGCACCTGGATCGAGGCGAAGTCCGTCACGGCGCGGGCCAGGCTGGCGTAGTGCCGGCGCACCGCGTACGAGGTTTCCACCTCGCGCGTGGTGACCAGCGCGCCAATGCGCAGACCGTCGACGGGATCGAAGGCCAGCACGTCCATGCCCGGAATCTTCTTGATGTTGATGACCTGCTGCGGCTGGCGGTGCGATTCCTTGATCTGCACGAGCAGGTCGGTGCCGCCAGCCAGCACGCTGGCGCGTCCGCCACTGCGGTGCAGCAGCGCGGAGGCCTCGGCAAGCGTGGCGGGTTCGAGATATTCAAACGCTCTCATCGTCGCTCCTGTGGGGGTGCTTGCGGCCCATGCGTGCGATGCGTCTGGCGCTGACCGTGCTTGCATGATGGTTGGCCAACCATCATCGGTAAATCCCCGTAACCGGATTTATTGATCGTGTTACCCTCTGAATCGACTGCCGCCAGGACAAGAGAGCAGGGGAGACATGCCAGCCAACATGAACGTATCGCTGCGCCAGCTGCGCGCATTCATCGCCGTGGCCGAGGAGCGGCATTTCACGCGGGCCGCCGAGAAGCTGAACCTGTCGCAGTCTTCGGTCAGCGCACTGATCCACGAACTCGAAGTGAACCTGGGCCTGAAGCTGTTCGACCGCCATACGCGGCTCATGCAGATCACGCAGGCCGGCGCCGAGTTGCTGCCGATGGTCAGGAAGGCCGTGGCCGACATCGACAGCGTGATCGACAGCTCGGCCGAACTGCGCACGCTGGGGCGTGGACGCGTATCGATCGCCGCATCGTCGATCCAGGCGGCGCTGATGCTGCCGCGCTTTATCCGCGAGTTCTGCGTGAGCCATCCGGGCGTGAAGGTGGAGATGCATGACGTGGCCGAGGACGAGGTGCCGCGCATGGTCAGCGCGGGCGAAGTGGACTTCGGCATCGGCACCGTGCCCGAGGGGCAGCCGGACCTGACCGCGCACCGGCTCTCGTCGGACGCATTCGTGATCGTGATGCCGCCGAGTCATCCGCTGGCGCGGCGACGCGAACTGACCTGGGAAGATGTGGCGAAGCTGCCGGTCATCGGCCCGCATCGCGGCAATCCGATCCGCGACTGCCTGGACGCGGCACTGGCCACGCGCGGCATTTCACTGGCGCGGGTGCACGAGGTGTACCTGCCGCTGACGATGGTCGGCATGGTCGACGCCGGGCTTGGCATCGCGGTCATGAGCACGGCCGTGACAAGGCTGACGTCGGCACTGGGGCTGGTGGCGGTGATGCCGCAAGACCCGGTGATCTCGCGCGAGATATCGCTGCTGGTACACGCCGACCGCTCGCTGTCACCGCCCGCGCAATCGTTCAGGGAACTGCTGATGCGGCACAGGAGTGATTTGGGAGGGTAGTTTGCTCCCCTCTCCCACACGGTGGGAGAGGGGCCGGGGGAGAGGGCATGGCGGTATAGATCATCGACGTCGCAGCTTGAGAGGCTGACCCTCTCCCCCGCCCCTCTCCCGCGTGCGGGAGAGGGGAGAACACCATCAGTCAGCGTCAACCTCACGCCACCTTTTTCGCCAGCATCTGCGGCTCGCCTTCCGTGCGCACGTTGAACAGCAAATTCAGCAGCACCGCGCACAGCGTGCCCAGCAGGATGCCGTTCTGGCAGAACTTTGCCACCAGGTCGGGCAGTTGCGCGAAGAAGCGGTCCGCCACTAGCGGGATCATGCCCAGCGCCACGCTCACGGCGACGATGTAGGCGTTCTTCTTGTTCTCGACGAAGTCCACATGGCCGAGGATGCGCACGCCGGTGGCCGCCACCATGCCGAACATCACCAGTGCCGCGCCACCGAGTACATAGGTAGGAATCGACGCCGCGAAGAAGGCCAGCTTGGGCAGGCAGCCGAGCACCACGAGGATGCCGCCCGCCGTGGCGCACACCCAGCGGCTGCGTACCCCGGTTACCTGCACCAGCCCCACGTTCTGTGCGTACGACGTGTACGTGAACGTGTTGAAGACCGCGCCCACCAGCGCACCCACGCCATCGGCGCGCAGGCCGCGTGCCAGGTCGTCGGGCGTGACGGGGCGCTCGACAATCTCGCCCAGTGCCAGGAACTGGCCCACGCCCTCGATCATGATCACCACCATCACCACGCAGAGCGTGACCGCCGTCATCGGGTCGAACGTGGGCCAGCCGAAGTGGAACGGTGTGATCAGCGCCACCCAGTCCGCCGCATGCACGCCGGTGAAGCTGACCTTGCCCAGCGCCACGGCGATGACGAAGCCCGTGGTAATGCCGATCAGCACCGCGATATTGCAGAGGAATCCCTTGAAGAAGGCGATCATGCCCAGCACGGTGAGCAGCACCACGGTGGCAATGCCCAGGTGCACGGGCAGGCCGTAGGCGGGGTTCGGGACCGGGCCGGTGGGCGAGCTGATCGTCGGGTTGCCGCCCGCCGCCCAGTTCACCCCCACGCGCATCAGCGAGATGCCGATGACCAGCACCACGGTGCCGGTGACCACGGGCGGGAACCAGCGGATCAGCCGGCTGACGTACGGGGCGGCCACCAGCGTGAACACGCCGGCCACCATGACCGCGCCGAACACGGCCGGCAGGCCCAGCGACGGGTTGGAGCCCGTGGCGATGATCGGCGCGATGGCGGTGAACGTCACGCCCATCATCACGGGCAGGCGGATGCCGATCTTCCAGATGCCGATGCTCTGGATCATCGTGACCAGCCCGCAGCAGAACAGGTCGGCGGCGATCAGGAACGCGATCTGTTCCTTGGGCAGGTGCAGCGCGCCGCCAATGATCAGCGGCACGGCGATGGCGCCGGCGTACATCACCAGCACATGCTGCAGGCCGAGCGCGGCCAGCCGAAGCGGGGGCAGGACTTCATCGACCGGATGCACCGGATCGATCCCATGCGAAGCGGGTTGGGGGATCATGCTGTCTCCTTCGTCTTCCAGGCCGGTACTGCCCGCTGGCTGGTGAAGGGGATGCAGTCTGCCGCCCCCCGTGGTCTGCTGCCACGTCTTCGCCGCCTGCGTGTCGTTGTCAGGGCAGCATGCCAGCCACCGGACATTGGGTAAATGGGGCGTATGGATTAATCGATCGTGTCAGCCGATCAATGCACGCGCACCGCGTGTGGTTTGTTGCCTATGGCCTACGTATGGTCTACGTACGGCTACGTGCGTCGGTGTTTTCCCGTATCGAGCCGTGCCAGCAGCGCGGCCGCCCGCGCCAGGGCGTGGTCGTCGATGCGCGCCCGGATGCCGTCGAAGTTCGCTCCGCGTGTGGCGTCGAGGCCCATGCGCGACGTGGTACCCACGCCCGACGCCGAGGGGTCGAGCGCGCTGCCGGGCAGGCCGTCGATCACCACCACGTCGAGGTGCGGCTGCAGATGCGTGGCCATGGCCCACAGCACTTGTTCGTCGCGCGTGATGTCGACGTCGGCATCCACGGCCACCACGGTCTTCAGGTACGGATCCCAGCCCAGCAGGCCGAGCATGACCTGGCGCGCCTCGCCGGGCCGCGACTGGCGCAGCGCCACGTAGGCGTGGAAATGCGTGCCCGAGCTGGGGTAGTGCACGGCCGTCACCGACGGAAAGCGCTCCCTGAGCTTCTCCACCATCTCTGACTCGCGCGGAATGCGGCCCAGGTTCAGGTGCTCGGCCGAGTTGCCGCCGACCACGTCGACCAGCCACGCATCGCTGCGGCGCATCACTGTTTCCACGCGCAGCAGGTTGTTGGTGGAGCGATCGGACGAATACCCGGTGAATTCGCCGAACGGCCCTTCCTCGACGTGCGCGGTGGGATCGAGCACGCCTTCGAGCACGATCTCGGCGTGGGCCGGCACGGCAATGCCGTGGCGCGGCGTGCGCACTACGTCGAGCGGCGCACCGAACAGGCCGCTGGCCACGTGCCGCTCGTCCACGCCGTAGGGCAGGCGCGCAGCGCCGGCGAGCATGAACAGCGGATGGGCGCCAATCACCATCGCCACGGGCAGCGGCCGCCCCAGTTCCACGGCGCGCTGGTACATGCGCCACAGATGGCCGCGCGAGTGCAGGCTTGTGGCGATCTCGGTGGGCGAGTGCAGCATCGAGCGGTGGAAGCTCGCGTTGCCAAAGCCGGCTTCGTGGTCTTCGGCGATCAGGATCGCGTTGGTGATGTACGGCCCGCGGTCGGTGGCGAAATGCCGGATGGCCGGTAGCGTGCGCAGATCCACCTGCTCCTGGATGATGCCGGTGACGGCGCCGGACTCCAGCACGCGCGGCGCCATCAGCCTGCGGCTGCGCGCCTGGTACTCGGCGTGGATGCCGGTGGCCGGCACGCCGAGCAGCCGGCCCACGCGTTCGCGCGATGCGAACAGGTTGGTGACGAGGGGCGTGCCCAGGCCTGCCACGTCGTCGAACACGAGCACCGGGTGGCGATCTTGTGCGGCGAGGGCCCAGACCAGCGCGGTAGGGTCCTGGTTGGCCGTCACCGGCTCGCGCACGGTCAGCACATCGTCGGGAAATGCCGCGCGATAGGCGGCGAGGAAGGTATGAAAGTCCTGGCTGGTGTCGTCGAACACCGCCGGGCCAGGGGTTGCAGCAGTCATGGCATGGCTCCGCTTGGGAATTTCCAACGGGAAACCGTTGCCGCGCACCAGCGCC
>Ga0102589_1001534_pt1 | contig 30609 bp, 37 predicted proteins | sample AraplaMF_Col_mLB_FD_76858 | JGI IMG/M metagenome (GOLD analysis project Ga0102589, IMG submission 76858) | Arabidopsis root microbial communities from the University of North Carolina, USA - plate scrape MF_Col_mLB | ecosystem: Host-associated > Plants > Roots > Endosphere | place: USA...
GAGACACGTTTCGGCCGCCATGGCACGGAGCCTTGTAAACAGCGCTTATCGACGCTGTCTGAGCCCGGTCATCCTTTTATCCTCCCCGACATAGGCCATCGCCCAACCACCGGTCCATCTTGGACGAAGATCAGAACAGGCGCAGTTGGATCCTCGCTCCTCCGACCCAATCCGCTGATGGCCTGTTCGTGATGCAGCGTCGCGATAATTGCCGGACGGAACTGGAACCATTCACGTGCCTCCAAGTTTCCATCGCGCCATTGCTCTGGGGTTTGACATGACAGCTTCTCATAACAGTAAAGACGTGCTTGCCGGCGACTGGACGCGTCTTGGTGCAACCGTTGACAAGGACGGCGTAAATTTTTCGATTTTCAGCGCTCATGCAGAGCGCGTCGAGCTTTGCCTGTTTGACGAGAGCGGCAAGGTCGAGACCAACCGGATCACGCTGCCGGAGTTTACCAACGAAATCTGGCATGGCTATGTTCCTGGCCTCAAAGCCGGGTCGCTCTACGGGTACCGGGTTTACGGACCATATGATCCCGAAAACGGGCATCGCTTCAACCCAAACAAGTTGCTGGTCGATCCCTACGCTCGCGAACTCGTCGGGGACATCCGGTGGGGGCAGGAGCAATTTGCCTACCAGATGGACAGCGAGGACAAAGATCTGTCGTATGACGAGAGCGACAGCGCAGCAGCGATGCCGAAGTGCCGCGTCATCGACACTTCCGCCGCAGAGTGGAAGGATGCGAAACAGCCCCAGATCCCCTGGTCGAAAACGATATTTTATGAAACTCATGTGAAAGGCTTCACCAAGCTCCACCCCGCGGTTCCCGAAGAGCTGCGTGGGACTTACGAGGGCCTCGGACACAAGAAGATCGTCGAGTATATCCGCAGTCTGGGCGTCACGTCCGTCGAGCTTCTTCCGGTTCACTGGTTTCCAGACGATGCGCATCTTCTCGACAAGGGGCTAAGAAATTACTGGGGCTACAACTCACTCGGGTTTTTCGCCCTCGCCTCACGCTATTACGGCCCCCGCGGCATGGCCGGCTTTAGGGACATGATCCGTGCGTTTCATGATAACGGCATCGAGGTTATTCTGGATGTCGTCTACAACCACACCGCTGAAGGCAATGAACTTGGGCCAACGCTGTCGTTCAAAGGCATCGATAATTTCTCCTACTATCGGACGATGCCCGGAGAGCCTCGCTATTATATCAACGACACAGGCACGGGAAATACGGTCAATACGTCGCACCCTCGCGTCCTCCAGTTGATCACCGACAGCCTACGGTACTGGTCGGACGAAATGCACGTTGATGGCTTCCGCTTTGATTTAGGCACAATTCTCGGTCGCGAGCCGGAAGGCTTCGACCAGCGCGGCGGCTTTTTCGACGCGGTAGGCCAGGACCCGGTACTGTCTAAGGCGAAGCTCATTGGTGAGCCATGGGATATCGGCCCAGGCGGATATCAGGTCGGCGGCTTCCCACCGGGCTGGGCCGAGTGGAACGACAAGTATCGTGACACAGTACGCGACTACTGGAAGGATACAGACGGCACGACGAGCGACTTCGCCGCACGCATGCTCGGCTCCGGGGACGTCTACGATCTTCGTGGTCGCAGGCCATGGGCTGGCGTCAACTTCCTGACAGCGCACGACGGCTTTACCTTGAACGACCTTGTATCGTACGCGCAGAAGCACAACGAGGACAACGGCGAAGACAATAATGACGGCCACAGCGACAATCGCAGCGACAACTACGGTGTCGAAGGTCCGACCGACGATGAAAACATCAATGTCATACGTGAGCGCCAAAAGCGCAACTTCCTCGCCACACTCTTCCTTTCCCACGGCACTCCAATGCTTCTTGCCGGAGACGAGTTTGGCCGCAGCCAGATGGGAAACAACAACGGCTACTGCCAGGACAGCGAGCTCAGCTGGATTCACTGGGATGATTTGCCCGATACCGCCAATCAGCTTCGCGAGTTCGTTACCAGGCTGATCAAACTCCGCAACGACAACCCGATCTTGCGGCGAGAAAGCTGGCGTGACGGCATGACAGTCGCCTGGCTGAATCCAGGCGGGGGTGAACAGACCGAAGAGCAATGGGCCGATGCCGGAAGCACGACAATCGGCTTGCGATTGGCGTGCGACAGCCAAGCGTGCGAGGGCTTGACGGACGTCATCATTCTGTTCAATCCCCATGATGGTGACATAGAGTTTTCTCTCCCAGATAGCCCTGGCGGCGGCTGGGCTGTCGAACTGGCGACTGACGAGCCCGATCGGAGCGACGAAGACATTGGGGATGCGCAAACCTACGTTCTCGCACCGCGCAGTCTGGTGGTGTTGTCGCCACGCGCCTAGTGCGCCGCGCGTTGCTCCGTAAGCCTGGATCGTGCATCCAGCAGTCCGCTGGGATGCGTATTATCGTTGGGTTTCGGAAAGGAACTTTGGCTTGGCATGGGACGTCCTCGACAAAAGGAGAAGGCGATGCAGGTAAAAGACGTGATGACACGGCAGGTGGTAACGGCCGCTCCCGCTTCGAGCATCAGGGAGGTCGCGAGGCTTATGTCGGAGATCGATTCCGGGGTTATTCCGGTCGTCGACGGAGAAGTGCTCGGTGTCGTGACGGACCGCGACATCGTCATTCGAGGCGTTGCCGAGGGGATCGGATATGATGAGGCGGTATCGTCGATCATGACCGAAGGCGTGGAAAGCTGCCTCGAAGGAGACAATCTGCGAGAGGCGGCGGATCGGATGTCCGAATTGCAAATGCGCCGGCTTCTGGTCTTCGATGATGACGGGAAAATCGTCGGCATTTTGTCTCTGGGCGACGTTGCGGGCATCAACGAAGAACTTGCCGGCGTTGCCCTGGAGGAGATCAGTGACGACGTTTCCGCTCGGTAGGTCAGGAGTGCGTGACGTCGGCTGGCGTCCTGCACCTTCCACACGGGCTGCCTGTTGATGCGTGGTCTGATAGGGGCAGCGCAGTTGCGCCCTGTCGTTGGCTCGACCGCCTCCAGAATGCCTGCTCGGACCTATGCAAAATTCAGTCCTCGGCCCATTCATCCAACCGGCTGACCGCTGTCCTTGGCCTTTGCGGCTCTGCAGCCACGGCTGCCGCAATCTTCCCAGCCTCTCGATCGACACTTCTGAAGTAGCTGACAAGGCCTGGCGTCATCCCCGAAAACCACAAACCCGGAACACTTGATGACACATTGTCGGAACCGAGGATTGGATTACCTTTGGCATCCAGTACGGAAAGATCGCCAAGAGTACATCCCAGTCGTGGGCCGTAGCCGGTCGCTGCGATGAGAATGTCTGGCTCGACAATGTCGCCGCCGGCCAGATAAACCGTGCCGCCAACTACGCGGTCGACCTCGCGGACGACCGCAATCCGGCCCGCCTTTATCGCGCCCATTGCTCCGTCGTCGACAGGGATGGCAATGTGATCGCATCTGAGCCGGGTCGCTGCTCCCCGACCGGGCTTCGGAAAGCCGAAACTTTGAATGTTTCCGAAAGCGAGCCGCTGAGTGAAACCGATCGCAAGGTCGGCAAACGCTGATGGCAACATGTCCATGAGCGGGGACAGTCGATGCACAGCGATACCCCTCAAGCGCTTGGGAAGAACCGCTGACCCCGATCTAACGGAGAGCCAAACTTCTTCAGTATCAACCCGGCAAAGATGGTTCAGGATGTCAAATCCTGAGTTTCCCCCTCCCACAACGAGGACGCGTTTTCCCGCATATTGCTTCACGTCGCCAAAGTCGCTCGCGTGGATGCGTTGGCCGTTGAAGGTTTCAACACCACGAATTTGTGGCCATCGTGGATCGTGGTCCCTCCCTGTTGCAATAACTACATGCTCGGCAAAGACAGGACCGGTGCTGGATGTGATCACGAAGCAAGAGCCGGCCTTGCTGATCCCAGTGACATCTACGTTAAAGCGTATTGGGAACGCATGGCGCTGCGCGAAACTCTCGAGATGGCGCACAACGTCATCTCGCCTCGGAAACGCTGGCGTTCCACTTTGATATTGCAGACCCGGCAAGTGTGACACGCTCCGGTGAGTATTGAGGGTCAACTGCTGGTGGCGCGCAGACCAGGAGGCGCCGATCTTGCCGCCTTTGTCCAAGATAAGACTTTTAATTCCCAACCTTTTAAGGTGATAGGCAACCGTCAGTCCTGCCAAGCCGGCACCGACGATAACGACTCGTTCTACATTCGCTTGCGCTTCCATCCGACAACCATGACTAAAACAGAATACGGGCGCAACGCCGCCCGCTGACGATTGTACGGTATCGGACGAAGGATGCTTTCGCGTTTGGTAACGACTCTAAACTGTGCGCAAGGTGCGTGACCACCAGGGGAACGCAATGCCGAACATCCGCAGGGTCTTCGATGATCTACTCGACCGACGCGTATCTCATATCCCGGACGTTCGATTTTCCGCGAGCCAGAAGCTGGAGCTCTGTCGTAGGCACGGTGACTTCGCCCTCGCCTACTCGACCGCCGTTCAGCGGGACCTGAAACACTTCGGGGACGACGAGGGATATGTCGCCTATGCGACCAAGATGGGCCACACGTTCGCCCTGGGCGATCCCGTTGCACCAAAGAGTGAGCACGAACGATATGTACGAGACTTTGTTCAAGCGGCCGGAAATCCTTGTTTCGTCCAAATCGGGCCGCAAACGGCGGGGGTTCTGTCAACGATGGGATATCGCGTCAATCACATGGGGATCGATACACATTTGACCTTCGATACCCACAGTTTCAGCGGCAAACGGAACGAAACGGTCCGCTATTCCGAGAGATGGCTGATCAAGCAAGGCTACACGATCGCCGAGTGTGACGGCACCAGGACCCAGGCCGACCAGATCAAGACCGTTTCGGAAAGCTGGCGTGCTGGGCGGATCGTCAGCCGGAGGGAAATGCGCTTCCTGAATCGACCCTTCTTTCCGGAACTATCACCGCATATGCGTCGCTTTGTGATCCTGAGCCCACAAGGCGATCCAGTTGCAATCCTCGATTTCGATCCGATGTTTGAAGACGGCGTGGTGACAGGCTACACGGCAGCTTTCAAGCGAAAGCTCGAGGGAACGACACCACATGCCGAGGTCGGGCTGACAAAATTTGCTGCTGACCGTTTCCGCGAAGAGGGACGCGCGCGCATTACCCTTGGCCTATCGCCGCTTGCAGCGATCGCCGCGAGCGGGTTTGCCGAGAGCCGCCTCTGGCGCACCTTGTTCGAGAAGGCCTTCCTGTCTGAAAAGGTCAACACTCATATATTCAACTTGCGTGGTCAGGCGGCGTTCAAGCGCCGGTTTCATGGGGAAGAAGTTCCCACCTACATTGCGTTCAAGAGGCCGACCCCGATAGAGATGATCGCGTTACTCCGCCTGCTCAAAACGCTTTAGTCGTGTCACTCCGCGATGAACATGTGCGATGAGCCGACCGCGACGTGCGATCCCCAGACCGAACCGGTTCAAACCGCTCATCGGATTATCTTCGAATGTCATCCCTGCAATGTCGAATCGAGGCTTATGCGCCTCCCCCTGAAGGTTCGGCGTTCAGTGCGCAACAAGCCAGCACTGCCCGGGTTCGCAAGCCAGCCCCGGCCAGTCAATGTATCACGCCAGTTCTGAACGCAGCAGCCACCAGCGCCGTGTCTTTGTAGACGCAGAACGTGTCCTTCAGTCGATCGATATGCGTGCGCACGGTGTAGACCGATATCCCCAGGATGTCTGCAATTTCCTGGGCGCTCTTGCCATCGCACATCAATGTCAGCACTTCTCGCTCACGCGGGGACAGATGGTATTCCATAAGATCGATATGGTGACTCTTTCGCGCGGTTCACCCTCTGGTCAAAGCTTTTTTGCGAAACAGCAGGCCGTGAGAACATTCCCATGACATGCCACCCTCGGTCGGCATCAAAACCACCCTCTCCGCCAGAACCATAATAGCGGCAGTATGGCACTCAAGGCGATGACCGCCCAGGCAAATGGGTAACCCCAAGTCCAGCCAAGTTCAGGCATGAACTTGAAGTTCATCCCCCATATGCCAGCCATCAGGGTGGGCGGGACGCCCACCACCGATGCGATGGTCAATACCTTGAATATGTCGTTCTGCTCGATGGTGATGAAGCCAAGAACGGCGTCGAGCAGAAACTGTGTCTTGTCAGAAAGGTGGGTCTCATAGTCACTCAAAGAAGCGACGTCTTTGGTAACGGCGTGGAGCTGGTCACGGAATTCGTCCGACAGCATGTCATGACACACATCGAGTGTGAACGACGCCATCCTCCCGACACCGAGGAGAACATCTCTTGCTTTCGATGATCGGTCGCCCAGCCTGCCAACTTTCGAAAGCGCCAGGCGCAAGGTGAAATTGGCGTTTCGAGAGGACGTAGATCCCCTAAGGTTGCCTTTGAAGACCGAACGGGACACGTGGTCGACTGCAGTGGCCAGATGCTCAAGGGCATCTGCACCACGATCGACCATCGCCTCAAGCAGCGCGACAAAAACTCCCATTCCACTGGAAAGGCTTTCATCATGTTTGATGCGATCGGCCACCGCGTCGAAAGCGGGCAAGGCTTCGAAGCGTACGGTCACGAGAAAGTCAGGACCGACGATAAACCCAGCTGGCGACAGTTCAGCATGCTCGATGCTGGCGTGGGCAACGACAGGCGCGCTGAGATAGAGCCGGTTACCTTGTTTGGAGAGCCTGCTGGACGCCTCGATTTCGCTCAGCGCTTCCTTTGTCGGAACACGCACCTTCGCCCGATGTTGGACAAACGCTATTTCCTTTTCGTCGGGATCGATCAGGTCCATCCAGATTACCCGACCGGGCAATGTGTCTTCAGGTTGGCCAGCCCTGACAGTTCCGTCAACGTCACGATAGATTTTTAGCACTCTCGGTTCCTCAAAATTCCAGCATATCGTGATATGACAGGCATCCCTTTTGCGGCCAGGTGCCATATCGTCGCTCGTGGGTGCTTTGCCCGGTCGTCTCGGTGACCCGTTGCCGAATGTTCGACCGGATGCCTCACCGTTCCTCTCCCCTCAACTTGAAGTCCAGGAGATCATAGCAAGCGCAAAATTCCTCCGTCTGGACGGGTCCCGCCATGCGGCCCGTGGCGACCGAAACGAGTGCTAAAGCAGGCGTGGCTGGATGGGCGGCTCTTTGACCGTGGAGGATTTGTCTTCCCGCCGGGCCAATTCCATTTCGGCAGTAAACCGGATGTCGGCGTCTCGATCCCTGAGGAATCCCTGAAGGAGTTGCAAATCGACTTGGCTCCAAGCCTTGCCGCGTTCGGATCCTGCGGGGACGCGGGGCAACAGGCCCGGTTGAGCGCTCCATGCCAGCAACTGCTCGAGTGAAGCTTCATTCAGCATGTCACGCAGATGATGAGCTGTCACATATGCATCTGGCATCGCGCGGTGGGCGGGCAGACCGATCTCGTGCACAAGCCCAACCGGCATGCGCTGGTAACGCAGCATCTGGTTCGAGAACCGCGGCAGATGCGGCCATAGCCTCAGGGCGCACTTCCATGTGCAGATCCAGGGCGCCCCTGCGCAAAGCCGGGGCGTGCAATAGCGTCGTTCGAAGGCGGCGCGATGTGCAGCAAGTGCCGCGACTGGTTGCCGCGGCTGAAGGACGGAAGCTGCGGCCTGCTTCCACAGAGGCGCGCCGATCACGTCTCGGTCGAGGATGTGATGGATCGCCATTGTTTCCGGCGATATGGGACGACCTGGGTCAATCAGGAACGAGCCGCGTTCGGCATCCAGCCCCCAGCGTCCGTCTGGCGCCTGGACGACGTCCTGCCAGCCGATCTCGCATACATCGTTGGGGCCGTTTCCCGCGGTCTCCAGGTCAATGACCCGAACTCTCGCTGCCTCGGCCACCTGCTCACCTCTCGCAACTTCCGACGCGTCGACATTAGTCCTGCCCACCCTGCTCGCGATCCAGCAGCTAGGCGGCTCCAAAGTGGCTTCAGCTTCTGACCCTGCGAATCTAGCGGTTCTGGTTTCTGCGCAGTTGTTCGGGAACCAATTTCTCGCGAGCGAGCAACGGTCCCCGTACAAGCTGGAGCGGATACGAAACGACGCCCTAGCGGCACCGCGCCTCGTACTTGCGGCCGTACTGATCACGATAGATGCAATAGCCTCTATGTTCGGTCGAACGGCCGATCAAAGCGCCTGCGACGCCACCGGCAACCGCACCAACCGCGGCTCCTCCCCAGCTATTCGTGACGGCTCCGCCGATGACGGCACCCGTTCCCGCGCCAATTGCGGTCCCCTTCTCGGTGGCTGTGCAAGCCGTCAACATCGGCAAGGTCGCGGTGAAAGCCAAAACAAGTGATAGGTTTTTGAACATGACGAGTTTCCTTGGTTGTCCGCACCCCACGACGCGAGGCGTTTGGTCTTCCTGAAACCGCACCAGTCAGGTTTTGTTCCGTCCGCGTCGTCGCATCGGACCAAGGTCCGACCTCTGCCTGCCGGAGGCATTGTTTCGATGCGCGCCTTCGCAGAGATCGATTCGATCATGAGTGAAGTCGCCGCAACGGGTTTGTCTCGACGTCAACGCACCCGCGCGCGCCAATTAAGGGCGAAACGCCGATGTCGGTATTCTTGGAGATCTCGCCAAACACCCTGCGCCATTTGATTCTAGCTAATCGTGCGGCACGAAAAACATAGCGTCGTTAGAATATTTAATTGCATTGCCTGAGAGCCGATCTACACTGGCGGCGCCACGCATCGTGACCAGCATTCTCGGATCCCTCGATGACCTTAGAACCGGACGACGCCCTTGAGGACAAAGCCGCCTTGCTGTCCGCGATGGCTAACGAAAATCGCTTGAAGATACTGCTCGTTCTGGCCCACAAGGAGATATCGGTCGGTGACCTGATGCTTCATGTGGACCTCTCACAGTCGGCGCTCTCACAGCACCTGTCCAAACTGCGCGCGGACAAGCTGGTAAAAACGAGGCGGAGCGCTCAAACGGTCTTTTACCGGACCGACGACCAACGGATCCTCAGTTTGCTGCGAGCCCTCGACGAGATCTTTGGATCCCGCCCGCCGGGCGCGTAGATTTCCGGTGATCGGGGTTGCGCCCAGCTGGCAGCCCGGCAAACAGGTAATCAATCGGTCGCGCCAGGCGTTGGCGCCGGCTTCATCTTGTCGACGCCGCGTCGCCGGTCGATCCAACGCATCACCGGCGTCACCGCAATGCCGTGCAGCACAATTGACGCAAGGATAATGACGAGAACTGTTGCCCATATTGTCTCTATTCCTTCGAACTGCACTTTCCCGGATGCGTAGGCGAGATAGTAGATCGATCCTAATCCACGGATGCCGAACACTGAAACAATCGCCTTCTCCGCAACGGAATGCCGGCAGCCCATCAGGCTGATCCAACCCGCCAGCGGTCGCACAAGCGAAAGGGTCACAACAGCGACCACTGCCACTCGCCAATCCACCTTTTGCAGAAGCGATCCTTCAGCGACGATTGATCCGAAGCAGACGAGCAGCACCATCATCAGCATTCGCTCTATTTGTTCGCCGAAATCGTGAAGCTCGCCATGGAAGCTGCTGTGTCGTTCGACACTGCGCAACGCCAGCGCAGCAACAAACACCGCCACGAACCCATATCCATGGACGAGTTCGGCGATCGCATAGGCCACGCAGGTGAAACCGAGCGCTGCAATCCCGTCGCCAGTTCGTGCGATCCGGCTTCGTTCCGGACCCTTAAAGGTGAGGTATCCAAGCGCGCGGCCGACAATCCATCCCGTTCCGGCGCCCACGGCGAGCTTCCAGACAACGTCGACAGCCAGCCAGGGCAAGACCCAGTCCGAATGACCGGCCGTGCTGCCGGCGATTGCCATCGCCGCCATTACAAAAGGAAAGCTCAGCCCGTCATTCAGGCCGGCCTCCGACGTCAACGCGAAACGGATGTCGTCTTCCTCACCTGTCTGCGGCGGCCCCACCTGAACATCTGCTGCAAGAACAGGATCGGTGGGTGCGAGTGCTGCACCGAGTAAAAGAGCAGACGCTGCTCCAAGACCGAGGACGCTCCACCCAAGAAGCGCGATCGCGGCAATCGAGATAGGCATGGCGATCCCCAGCAATCTCCAGGTGATCATCCATCGTGCCCAACCGAGCGGCCGGTCGATCTTCAGGCCAGCCCCCATCAGGGCAACGACGACCACGAACTCCGTCAAGTGCTCGGCCCATTTTACATTTTCCAGCGGGTTGAACTGCGGCAGAGGCGTGAATGGAGACCAGGCGAGTGCCATTCCGATGGCAATGCAGCAGATGGGCAAAGAAAGAGGGACCCGCCTCAGCGCCATGGGCAGCCAGGCGGTCAACAAAACCACGGCGCCGAAGATCAGGAGCGTAACGACGTAGGTGTTCACTCCGGTCATCTCTCCCACGCGGGTATGATGGCGGATCCAGCCGCGACGTGCTTGTCTGCATCCCGGGCTGCATCGAAGACCTTTGCGAGCTCCAACGACAGCTTTTGATGCGCTGCGTCCCTACAATGGCTCATGAAGCGGCGCTTGATCTTCCCCTCAGGTCGCCGGGCGCTCGGGCTGCCACTGCGCGGTTCGAGATCGGCGTCGGTCGTTTTGAACATGAACATGGTCCCTTCGGCCAACAAGATAAACGTCGACTGCAGCCTACCTGTTCCTAGGGCCCTATTGCTCAAGGAATATGGCAGGTTCTCGCGCTACGGTTTGCGGATCCTCGCGTTGCGGAAAATGTCCGACATTCTGAAGAATGATCCTTTCAAAGGGGCCCGAGAACTTTTCGTGCAAGTGTTCGGAGAGCTCAGGCGGATTGACGCCATCTTCCAGCCCCTGGAAGTAGACCGTCGGCAGCGAGAGCGACTGTGTCTGCCTGACGCGGTCTTCAAGCCATGCGCTTTGCGGATCGGGCTCGGCTTCCCCCCAACGAACCCTATAGCTGTGCAGCGTGACAGCGACCCAGTCCGGATTATCGAAGGACTTCGATACCGAGGCAAAAGTTGCCTCGTCAAACCAGCCGTCAGGCCCCCAGTTTTCCCACTGGATGCGGGCAAAGCCATGCGGATCGTCATGGATCGCCTCAGCTCCGCGCTTCGTCGCCATGAACCAATGGTACCAGTATCGCTCGGCCTGCCGAAATGAAGGGGTCTTCAAACCGCCCATGCGCGGCAGCGACGAAAGCAGCGCCATCCGGTCGACGCGCTCGGGCCAGCCAATGGCGAGGGCTTCGGCGATGTTTGAGCCCCAGTCGTGGCCAACGACGGAAAACCGCTCAATGCCCAGGCCGTCCATGAGGGCTATGGCGTCCATCGCAAGGGCGCCACCGTTCGCGCTGCGCAATGCACTGTCGTTGCGAAATACGGTCGGACCGAACCCCCGCAAGTATGGCGCAATCAGTCGAAGATCCCGGTTCCCCAGCAGCGACGTGACAGAGGACCATGTGGAAGCGTCGTCGGGCCATCCGTGAAGAAAGAGAACGGGCTGGCCATGACGCACTCCAGTTTCGTCGAAGACTATTCGCAGGCTGTCCGTTTCAAGGTGCGGCATGATGGTACTCCCGATTGAAGGACGCAACACTATAAGGGCACTCTTGGTTCCGAAGCAGGGAACCTCGCAGCGTTACCTAAGTTGGTGGGCAACCGAAGCCGCGAACGCTGAAAGAGCTGTCATGACACCCAAACACTCCGTCCCCATGACCCGGCGATCGGTGATTGCTGCGGCAAGCGTAACGCTCGCAGCCTCGGCTTTCCAAGGCTTCGCCTGGTCGGCCTCGAACACGCAGGAGAATGCCACAGATGGATGATCCTACGACAAAGTACCCGAAACCGCCATTCCAGAAGCAGAGTCAGCCATTTCCAGGCCTTGCCGGCAGGATGGTGCCCAAGCCCGATCACGGGGAGGCTTCCTATAAGGGTTCTGGCCGTCTTGCGGGACGCAGGGCGCTGATCACCGGGGGCGATTCCGGCATGGGTCGCGCGGCAGCCATCGCTTACGCCCGCGAAGGCGCTGATGTCGCCATCAACTATCTTCCGGATGAGGAGCCCGATGCACGGGAGGTGATCGCGCTGATCCAGAAGGAAGGCCGTAGAGGCATATCGCTTCCCGGCGACCTGCGGGATGCGGCCTTCTGTGAAAAACTGGTAGAAGATGCGGTGGGTGCACTCGGCGGCCTCGACATACTGGTCAACAATGCCGGCCGCCAACAGCAAGCAAAGTCGATCGAAGAGATCACCTACGAGGCGTTCGACGCGACTATGAAAACCAATATCTACGCAACCTTCCTCCTGACAAGGGCAGCGCTCAAGCACATGCAGCCAGGTTCCGTGATTATCCAGACAACCTCGGAGCAGGCATATGATCCTTCAGAGAACCTCGTCGACTACGCCATGACAAAGGCCGCGATGATGAATTTCACCAAATCGATGGCCAAGGAGCTCGGCCCCAAAGACATCCGCGTCAATGGTGTCGCGCCCGGCCCAATCTGGACTCCGCTGCAGGTCAGCGGGGGCGCCACGATGGAAAAGCTGGAAAAGTTCGGAGGCGACACACCGATGGGGCGCCCGGGACAGCCGGCAGAACTGGCGTCCATCTACGTTCAGCTCGCAGATCCTGAGGCCAGTTACGCCACCGGACAAATTTATGGCGCAGCAGGCGGCGGCGGGCAACCGTAAGAGAGCGGCTTAACGCCGATGCGGACCAACAGACACGCCATCCAAGCGCTCCATTGTACGGCAGCAGCGATGTCGATGCGAGAAATCTCATGATGGCGAACAATCGATGTCGGGCATCGGCTCGAACATGAAACTCGGAGAATGTGTCGTCGTGCTGATCACAGTCCCGCTGGGAAATGCCGCGAGTGGACTTGGCGTATTGGGCTTGCGAGGGTTGGTATCCGGTGGCGAAAAAGATCTCGGCAGGTGAGCCATCTAAGGAAGAGGTTTTGGCCATCCGAGCGACAAGGCGCAGCAGCCGGCACCGTTCCTGCCATACGCCCATCGCAACGTCCCGCATTCACGCGTGATCGGTCCGTCTCTAAACTGCGCGAGATAAGCAAGCGGTTAGCCGACAGAGTGCGTCGAGGAGGCCGTGGAACGGGAGCAGGATCGCCGGGGCAGTCACGGGCCTGCCCGAAGAACGCTCGCAAGCCGCGACAGCTCGTCTGCCTCGGCTCGCTCGATGCCGATCATATGGTTACCGGCATCGCTTGATCGGATCCAGCTCGCCCACTTTCACTTGAAGCGCCGCTATACCGCGGTTCTGCGAGTGCTGTATGATGAGCAGGATAAAAGGGTGACGAGGCTTCCGATCATTTTGGACAACATGCACCATTCCTTCGGCAGGCCGCCAATCCATCCACCAACTGACCAGACCGTCACAGCGCCTAATGCCCCCGCCAAGACCAATCGATGTCCCGTCAGCCAGGCGACGGGTTGCGAAATAATGAGGAAAAGGCTTCGCGTTTGCATGCGTCAGAAATGGCCTACCCGGCAAATCGGTTCCACGGCCGGGGGTTGCTTGCAGCCGGAGCCTTAGTATCCTGCATCCGCATCTGCAGCAACAACTGACGCGATGGCTGTGTCTGTCCCGCCCCAGGTTGTTCGACGATGATGGCTGCTCCATCCTTCAAACCATCATGCTCCCGGCCCATGGAACTAACTGATTCTTCGATCGTTTCTGCATACCGAGGCAATAAATCTGGAGACTGTCCATGGCAACCACATCGAGGGGACGTGCTCAGGACCGAGAAAGAGTAGCGGGCGGTCAGGATTACGAGGTTCGATATGAAGCAAAGAAGCAGGGCGTTTCTGCAGACGCGGTTAAGAAGGCCATCAAGAGCGCTGGAAACTGTCGCAAGAACGTGGAAGCAGACATCAGTCGCCGCTGAGCCGTGAAGATCGCGACGTATAATGTCAACGGCGTCAACGGCCGGCTGGAAGTCCTCCTACGGTGGTTGCAGGAGGCGGATCCCGATATCGTTTGCCTGCAAGAGCTCAAGGCGCCGCAGGATAAGTTTCCCGTCAAAGCCATCGAGGCAGCTGGCTATGGCGCCGTCTGGCATGGCCAAAAGTCCTGGAACGGTGTCGCGATCCTTGCCAAAGGACAGCACCCGCATCTTACGAGGAGAGGGCTTCCAGGGGAGCCGGCTGACGAACACAGCCGCTATATCGAGGCCATCGTCGACGGAATGGTGATCGGCGGTCTCTATCTTCCCAACGGCAACCCCTATCCAGGACCGAAATTCGACTACAAGCTACGTTGGTTCAAGCGTTTGCAGGACTATGCCAGGGAACTGCTGGAGCTGGATGTTCCAGTCGTGCTTGCCGGCGATTATAACGTCATGCCAACGGAGTTGGATGTCTATAAGCCGCAGCGCTGGACGAATGACGCGTTGTTCAGGATCGAAGTGCGGCAAGCCTATGAGGATCTTGTTGATCAGGGCTGGACAGATGCCCTGCGCCACCTTTACCCGGGCGAGCGCATCTATACATTCTGGGACTACTTCCGAAACGCTTTTGCCCGTGATGCGGGTCTTCGGATCGACCACGTCCTCCTGAGCCCTGGGGCGGCGGACCGTCTGTCGGCGGCGCAAGTCGATAGAGACGTGCGCGGTTGGGACCACACAAGCGATCACGCGCCCGTATGGATCGAGCTCAGCGACAAGATCGTAAAGAAGAGGAGGAAATCATGACCGAGACATGGAGAGCGCGGTTGCGCGACCGGCTGGAAGATTTTGTCGACACCTTCGTGGTTGCCGGAGCGAGGCATGAGGATGTCTTGCGGGCGATCGTCGAAGAGGTCGATGAGCTGCGGATGGCGCTTGATCGTGACCCCGACCCTGCGGAAGATGGCAGTGCGGTGGTCGAGGAACCTGCAAACGACTGGCCGTCCGCTGACAAGAATTGAACCGTGGCGGCCAGCTGTCGACCGCGCAAAGCCTCGGCTGCGGTACAGCAGTGGGTCCAACGATCGCATCCGACGTGTTACCATATCGCCAATCCTGACGGCACTTGTTCGACAGGAGAGCTGGGCCTTCATCACCGCCGCGCCTCCTGGCGCGCGCATTTGATATGTCGTTGCGTCTGCGTCTCCTCAGCCTATGGTCTGCGCGCTTGATAGGCATGGTTAGGCGATGGGATGTTTCAGGCATTCGGCAGGCGCGGCAAGCAGCCGATTGAACCTGACGAAATCTCCATGGTTCATGGCCTCATCAAAGATTACTGCGGCAAAAGAGCATTGGAGACCGAGTGCCGGGAGGCTCTGGAAGCAGCGAATGGGAGACCGATCAGCACAGACTGCGCCCGCTGCTCAGCGAGAACGACAAGAATTGCTCCGAGCGTTGCTGGGGATGGCCTACAAGGTCAAAGGGCGAAATCTCTTCGGAGGGAAAGTCCGTTACAACCTACCGGTTGGTGAACTACGTCTTTCGGATGAATTGCCCTACAGCTTAGAGCTGTTACTTTATGTCAGCCGGGGCAGTAGAGTAAGATGATCGAGACCCCTGCATGTCAAAGGCTCGTCGTACCGGAATGCGACGAGCCTTTTCTTTTATCCATCCTCAGGCCGAGCCCGCCGTCTTTCAGTGTCCATAGCGCAATGATCCACGACGATAGGACGCCGGGAGCTGAATAGAGCGCTCGAACTGGTCCCTTCACCCGAACAGACCGGTGCAATCTCGTTTGCGTTCAAGAACGTCACCGCCGGCCGCGAGAGCGGAGGTCAAAGGGGAGACGAGGTCGTAACTGCCGGCCGAACCGCCGTCACACTATGCCTTGAGGGCTCGCGAGGTTTGCCGTCAGGATACGATGATCGATCGCACGCTTGCCCTGCACAAAGTGTTCGCCATATAGCAGTCCAATGAGCGATAATAAGATCTTCGTTGGCATCCGGCCAACACGCAGTGGACGGCGCAGCGCAACTCAGGAGCAGACTGGCCCGAAGTGTCAGTGGGAAGGGTGCGAAAGCGCCGGCACTCACCGCGCACCGGTTGGGGGCGCCGCCGACGGGCTCTACCTGATGTTTTGCGCTGGACACTCGAGACAGTACAGCAAGGGCTACGACTACTTGCCAGGCAAGTCAGACTCCGTCGTCGCGAGATATCAGCTCGACGCCGCCGCTGGCAGAATTCCGGCGCGTGGCGTCAGAACAAATCACCAGGCTTTGGAGACGCCACTGCCCTCGTCGATACCCTCGGGTTCGGCAAAGTCACTGAAAGCGCGCGGAAAAGCCGTCCAGCCGACCGGCACTATTTCGTTGCGAAAGCTGAGGCCACTTGAAGCCCAGGCCTTTGACACGCTCGCGCTCCCGCGTGATGCCACCGCAGACGACATAAGACGTCGATATAAAGAGCGGCTTAAACTCGACCATCCGGACGCCAATAGCGGGGATCGGCAGTCGGAGGATCGCCTTAGGGGCACGATCAATGCCTATAGAATCCTCAAAGGCAGCGGCTTCTGTTAGGATGGCTCGCGGAGCTGGCGCATCGTCATTGCGTTTTCGATTGCAGCGCCCGAAGCTGTATTGTCGAAAACGCACCAGCTGTCCGACGCCAGTAGATCGCAGAATGAACGGATTTCCTCCTTGCTGTAGCTTGAATAGTAAATTTTTGGCGTGCCATGCAGACGAATGTATTTTGGTCGCCCGTCAAAATTGTTTGCTGGCCAGACCGGCGCAGGATCTGCAAGAACACGGTCCATCGCATATGCCTTTAATAGATCCAATGCCTCGCTGCACGAAAAGCTCGCGTGTCGTGCCTCAACAACAACCGGTCCATCATCGGCGTCGCGCATTATCCTGAAGGCCGGTGCGAGCACCTCAGCATTAAAGGCAAGCGACGGCGGCAGCTGGCAAAGAAGAGGTCCGCGCTTTTTGTCCAATGGTGCGATATCGCCAAGGAACGTCTGGAACGGCGCAGCGATGTCTCTCATCGCTCGCTCGTGGGTGACCTCCTTCGGAAGCTTTACCGAGAACAGGAATGCATCCGGTACTGCGTCGACCCATCGCGCGAAGGTGGACGGCCGGTGTCGGCGGTAGAAGGTCGAATTGATCTCTACGCCGTCGAAGATGGAAGCATATCGTGTCAGGGCGCTTCCTTCTTCAGCGAACCGATCGGCGTTTTTCTTTGGAATGGACCAGCCCGCAGTAGCGATGGTCGGCAAATCGATGTCCTCGCAGCTGACAATCATCAAGGCGAAACGGAGCAGACTTGAACCTGGTTCCACACCAGCCAACATAGATCGGAACCACTGCGCTTCCGGAACGTTTGGGGAACGACTTCAGTTTTCAGGAGATGGGCATGCGTGAAAATTCAAAACCGGATAGTTCGTCGAACACACAGAAGGACCCGGACGACTGGGTGAGTGGCGACGAGCCAATGACCGGGGCGCAAAGCTCCTACCTCAAGACCTTGTCGGAGCAGGCGCACCGTTCTGACGCCTTCGCGGAAGACCTGACAAAAGCAGAGGCCTCCAAGCGGATCGAGGAGCTACGCCGCTCACTCGACCTGGAATGACGAAGGGGCGCGCCGGCGCACAAGGTGCTTTCGACGCGGCTGACTTGCGTCGGGTGCAAACGGCATTGGCAACGATCGACTATCGTGCTCTGGAGGTCTCGCCGCCGTAGCCGTCATGACATCGAAGTTCAACGCGATCGCCATCGACCGGGTCTCATTAGGGCCATGCGCGCCGCCTCTGCTCGATCGAATTGTCCAAGGCATGGGGCGGGTGGCGACCTCTGCCGCCACCCAACCTGGCAGATCACACTGGCGGGGCAGCGCCTCCATGCAGCGCACCAAGCAGCCAAAGTACCAACAGGATGACAACGACAAGGCCAAGCACGCCCCCCAAGCCGCGCCCGCCATATCTGCCATGGGCGTAGTAGCCGCCGCCGCCGCCGAGGAGGAGTATAAGAACAATGATGATTATGAGTGTTGTCATATGAGCATCCTTCGCCATTGATAGTTTTGCCATTACGGCACTGCAATCAGTTAGTTAGGGCCCAGAGTCCTTATGTCTAGGTTGCCTCCAACTTGATGCGCGAGCGAATCGGGCTCGCCTTACAAAGCCGTTCTGATAGGAGTGGCAGCTGACCCTCAAGCCTCTTGATCGCGGTGGCACCGACGTTATTTTGTCCTCACAATGGATCATTTACGCTACCAAATCTCGAAGAACCCGTTAGATCGGAATTATTCCGTCATCGACATATTTACGGGATGGCCGGCAGAGTTTCATGGCGTCACGCTCGACTGCTTGGACGGACCAGAAGCCGACCGGATGGTCGACGTCCTCAACTTGCAGGACTTTGACCGCCGGGGGCAGTTGCGGCCATTGCGGTAGTGCCTAGCCCACCTGCCGCTTTCAGACTGCGTCGCAACGCGCCGGCAGCGAGTGACGGCATACCGGGGCGCTGCTTGACGGGCTAGACCGACAGAGTGCTCACCACCTTCATTCGTGTCATTCTTCGCTTACGGCGCTTGCAGGAACATTCGCGCCGATCGGTCGGATTGCCTCTTCGCACCCCACGCGTCCTCTACCGAGACCAACCATCAGAAACGGTCCGTCATGTCACGACGTCCGCCTTCCATCCCGTCCCAGGTCGACGTTGATGTGGGCGCGCGTTTGCAATGCCGGAGAATTCTCAAAATATCTCAGCCGCTCTGCCTGAGAAGCTGGCCATTGTTTTTCAGGACGTGCAACAATACGAACTAGGTCGGACCGGATTGGGTTGGCCGATTGCAGCAGTTGCGGGCATACCCGGGACCAGACCGGTAGTGCCTTTCGGTGAAGAAATATCCACACTGACGATCACGACGCTGCACTTCTTGCAGTCAAAGACCCGCCGCCTCCCCAAGAGGCAGGCCCGCTGAATAAGCATTCGTCATGATCACAAAGCCTGTTCGAATTGATCAAGACGCTCGCCGGCGAGGCTTGAGCAGCAGAACCGACATTGTGGGGTGCCTCCTTAAGTACGGCGGGCTTTTCGTAATTGCAATTTTCGTTTAAACGTCTGACCGAATTTAAGTGTCTTACCAGCTTGGAGCGCGGATCGTCCCTGTAACATGGTGGAAAAAAGCACAGAATCTCCGTTGAGCGAAACCTGTCTCCAGATACTGCGCGAGCTGGAGGAGGATCTGCCGATCTCATCAGAGGATGAATGGTTCGAAATTCGCGCCCTGCTTCACGACTTGTACAGCCATGGCGTCCGAGGCCATGCGCGTCTCAAGCGTCTGCTGTTTTCGTCCGTCATCAACCGCCGCCTTGCCCCGCAGCCCCGAAATCCGGTTCGAGCATCTTATCACTCCTGGGGCAACGGCAAGCTCAATCGCCTGATCGAGCGCAACAGTCGGTGAATTGCCCATCGTCAGGATTGGCGCCTCGGCTCAAGCAATCATCGACCGCGATACGCCTCCGCCGGGAGTTGCAACTGCATCGGCCGATCGTCAACAAAATTGTGGTACACACCATGCGGGACGGTGTCGTGAGCTTCGTGCGCACGGTTTGCCGGTGTCCGTCGCGAAAGGACGCGCCTGTTGGGCGAGCGGCGCCCGCCTCGATGGACGAGCTCCGCGCAATTGTCGAGGCTTCTTTGCGGTGTTCTATATCCCCGCAAGAGCTCGCGCCGAGGCCTCAGCGACGTCAACTCCGGCCGACAAGACTGCAGAACTTGGAAATCTTAGAAAGACGTCGGACCTAAGTCCGATTGTTGCTTGTCGCTACTGCGTTAGCTCTGCGCTATGAAAAAACGAACGGCGCTGCTCAGCTTGGCACTTTTTGTCCTGCTCGGAGTGGTCTTCTTCAGCATGTCTGAGCTCCTTGATATCGTCAGCTTGGGGCCAAGCGCCAATAGTGTGGTCAGTGGGACGCGTTGAAGACACCGCTGGAGCAGCTGGCACATAAAGCGCACAACCAAGGCGTGAGGAAGGTCGTGATCGATGAGCGTAGTCGCCGCGAGGTTCTAAAGATATTGAGAGGTCGACTTCCCGCGACAGCCGAACTGCACGCCACATGCCACCCCGGCCTGTCAAGGCACGGTCAGCGCTCCGACGACGAGGCACGAATGGGTTCTGGGCTCGTTAATTTTGTGATAGCCTCAACTCTCGCGTCGACGATTTTCAGCGAGCGGAACACGTTTCGGAGCACCGTCTCGATCTCACGCAAAAGATTGGCGACCTGGCGCGGTTGTTCCATGGTCTTCTTCATCGACCCTTCCACCAAGGCCACTCCAATGCCGATCAACTCTTTCAAGTCGTTGCCGCGAAATGTCGAGCGCTTCAGCGCATGTTGATCCGCCTCTAAGACAAGCTCTGCTGCTTCATGAACTGCCTTCCAGGCACGTGCGACCGCTGCCTTAACCTTCGCGCTGCCAGCATTGTCGTGCACCGCTGTATATGCCGCAGCCGTTGGCTCCAGTGCTGCATTTGCTGCGGCCAGAATTTCGTCATAGCTGACTGACACATCAATCCCCTGGGCACTAAGGCAGACGATCTTTAGTTGCATGGCGGCAGAAGAAAGTCGAGATATAAGTAGCGAGGTGACGAGGGTTTCACGCGGCAAAGACCGCCGCTTGCACCGGGCCGCAATGACCGAGCAAGTTGCGACGCAAAAGGACGATTGAAGGCCTAATATCATAGGCTGCCGGGCAGTGCCCGGCCTCCTGCGAAAGCCGGACGTTGAGATCGGCTGATGCACGTCTGCTGGCCGCGCTCTACCGCTTTCGGATGAGTTGACTAACACCTTGCTCCTCCTACTTCCGAAGGATCGCGCGCACGCCTGAGCGTGCGCAGCGAGGGAGACGTCATGATTTTTGCAAAAGCGACCGAAATCTATCGTCGAGGCGGACGAGAAGACCTCATCAATGCCATCGAGGCGTTCTCCATTGCGACGAAAGCACAAATTCTTGCCGACATCGGATTTGCAGCACCAGCGACAGTCGAACCTGATGGCCCACAGGAAGAAGCAGCCGATCCGTCTTGCGACGAGATCCACTGCTTCTAGACCAGATGCTCATAGACCCAAACGGCTTACGATTGCGTGACGCGTTGGCGAGAAGCCTTCTTCTCTCCGCAAGTGTTATGCGCAAGGATGCAGCAGAGTGACGCATCATGCCCCGAATAAGATGTCTGGCGGCGCCACGCCGCCCGACGGCGGCTTATTTGACTGCAGTCAGAGTGGCATGCATGCCCGCTTCGTAATGCCCCTTGATGTTGCAGAGCAAGAGATAGGAACCTGGAGCGAGCTTGGCCTTCAGTGTGCCGTCGGCCCCAGGCTTGAGGTCGGACACTTCGCCTAGGCTCTTGAGCTGCTTCTCATCCACGCGATGCTTGCCCTTGACGACGGAGACCTGCTGGTCGGCACTCTTGAGCTTGACCAGAACCATTTCATGTTCCTCGGTCATCGCATCATTGTGGACCTTGAACAGCACGTCGCCTGCCTTCACGGTCGGCTGGTCGACGGTCAGGGTCATTGGTCCGCCGCCCTCTCCGCCTTCCGTCACCGTCACCGTTGTTGCGGCAAGCGCTGGCGTCGCGAGGCACAGCGTTAAAAGCGTAGCAAAAATGCTCTTGTTTTGCAGCATGCGTTCAGGTCTCCTGGATTGAACAAAACCAGAGGCACATAGGGGCGAAATCTGACAGTTACCTGAAATCAAGAAATAACAGAAATATTCGCGTCATCGTCCAGGCGCGAGGCAACGACAGTATTCCTGCGGGCACAGAGCGTCTGGCTGATCAACGCATGGCGACCGGAAGTCTGATCGTCACCACCAGGCCATGACTTTGTCGCACCGCCAGTTCGACCGAACCGCCGTACATTTCAGCCAGCTCTGCCGCGATAGTAAGCCCGAACCCATCGCCTGGCTTCGACTCATCCAGCCGGCGTCCCGGAAAAAGGACGTCACCGATAAAGGCTTCCTCGATGCCCGGGCCGTCATCAGCGATGACGACGGCGACGTTGTCCTGCTCGATTGTGCTTGAGATTTGAACCTCCGAAGCCGCCCATTTGAAGGCGTTATCGATGATGCCTGCGAATATTTCGTCTGCATCCTCCGGCGAACAGTTCAGAAAGGTCCCACTCGAAACGCTATTCCTGATGACGATCTTGCGGTCCGCGTAGATCCTCGACATCATCTCCAGAATATCGTCGATCCTTGGAGCCAGCTCGATCGAAAAGTAATGACCTGCATCGGCAAAGCTGGACCGTGTCCTACCGAGGTGATGTCGGATGTTCCGGTCAATGCGCGCCACGAGCGCCCTCGACGCTCCGCTTGGATCGTTATCATCATTGAGAGCAAGACCAAGGCTTGCCACTGGTGTTTTTAGCCCATGGGCCAGGTTGGCAAACTGAAGCCTGGTCTGGGCCAGACGAAGTTTGTTGGCTTCGACCAGATGGTTGATTTCCTCCACTATAGGAAGAAGCTCGGCAGCTTGTGCTGGCGGCAGGGCGGATCGCTGCGCCGTCGCGATCTCAGCGATTTGACCGGAAAGCCTGCGAAGCGGAGAAAGTCCAAAGCGCACCTGAAGAACACTTCCGATGATCAAGCAGGCACCCAGTATCAGCATCGCGGGAACCAGAAAGACCAATGCCCTCTTCGAGGGGACGCTCAACGCAGATGAGGGGGCAGAGGCGACAATCTCCAAACCGGTTCCGCCGACAAAAGCCCTCGCGACCCGGAAGTGCAGATCCCCACCGCGGCCGTCACCTCCGTCGGCTGCTTGTGAGGTGCCTGTCAGCAACCGACGCCAGTCAAACGGCGACGGTGGGCTCTCGATCGTTTCGCTGCCAAGAGAACGCGACGACAGCCTTTGGCGCTTTGCCTCGACCTGCCAATACCAACCGGAACCTTGCCGGTCAAAAGGAGGGCCATCCACAGATCCTCGCAAGCCGACACCGCCATCAGCACCGATGACGATTGCATTGCGTATGGTCTCGATCTGAAGGTCCAGGCGTTGATCGACCTGCTCTCTGACAACGCCGGCAATGACGAACCAAAGTACAAGCGACGTGACAATAACCGCCAGCGAGGCGTAAGCGACCGAGAACCATATAAGCCGGCCCGCCAGTGTCGATTGCTTTCGCATAGCGTCCCGAATCAAGTCCCTTTCGTCAGCCTGTAGCCGCGCCCCCGCTCCGTCTCGATCCGGTCCGCCCCGATCTTGCGCCGCAGCCGTGCAACAATGACTTCGATCGAATTGGAATCGACATCGGCGTCGCCTTCATAGACCCTCTCGAGCAGCTCGCGCTTGTCAATGATGGTTTCCTTGCGCAGCATAAGACAGGAAAGCACGCGCCACTCAAAGGCTGTCAGCTTGAGAGGAAGTCCCGACTGCTCGAACGTCCCGAGCTGTGCATCATAGGATATGTCGCCACATTGCACGATCGAAGCTGCGTGTCCTGCCGCGCGTCGGACCAGGGCCCTCAAGCGAAGAACAAGCTCTTCGAAGCGGAAGGGTTTCGTCAAGAAGTCGTCGGCCCCTGCCTTGAATGCCGCAACCTTGTCTGGCCATCCTTCACGCGCCGTCAGGACCATGACCGGAAAGTTACGTCCCTGGCTTCGCCACGATTTAAGCACCGTGACCCCGTCACTCGTTGGCAGACCGAGGTCGAGCACCACAACGTCATAGATTTCCGTCAAACCGGCATGCTCACCGTCCTCACCGTTTCGGGCGATATCAACCACAAAATTCTCCGCACGCAAACTGGCTGCGATGCGGCCCGAAAGATCGACGTCGTCTTCCACCAAAAGAATGCGCATGTTCAATCCACATCATCCTATGCTCCATCCGAAATAGGGCGTTTTCGCTTAACTCAAACTGAACATGGGCGTTCAGGCTCTGTCGGGCGGTCAGGACTATAGTCGGCACGTCAAAACAACCTGGAGACCGAACATGTCGAATGACCCAGCTACCCACGAAGCGGCGCATCTGGAACGACCACAACGCGGACGGAGAGGAGCAGCACACGTAGCCGCGTTCGGCATCGCAGCCTTTGCCGTGCTCGCCATAGGAGCGGTTGGCGGAGCGGCGGCAATGAAATTCACACGCCCAAACGTCGATCTCGCACCTTTGACACCGACATCGATCTCCAGCCTGAAAGATGATTGGAGCACCGTCACGGTGAAAGGGACGGTAGCAGAAATTTACGGCAACAAGTTCATTGTTCAGGACGAGACAGGTCGCGCGCTGATCGAGACGGGGCCCGCCGGTGAGAGCGGAAGCATTGTCGCCATCAACGAGCCTGTCAGCGTCCAGGGCCGCTTCGAACATGGCTTCCTGCACGCTAGCTACGTCGTCCATCAGAATGGGAGAACCGACGCACTTCGTCCCCCGCCTGGTCCCCCGCCTCATGGCGGGCCAATCGGCGAAGCGCTGCGTGAGTTGCGCCGTTGAAGGGCGGACTATGACCTGACGCGCGCCGATGAAACCAAACTCGTCGGCGTGCGTTAATCGGCGGCTTTCACGGAGTGGCGGGCATGATCAAATCCTTGGCTCAACCGCTTGCCGCACCGGGCAAGCTCGGCTGCGCGCTGATTACCTTCAGCATTGTCCAGATGACCTGTCCCTTGATGGCGGACGAACAGCCTGCGATCCCGGCCACGGCGCGATGGCAGCCTTGCTTGGAGGCCCTGCCCCTTGCTATCGGGCACGGAGTGGGATCGGAACTGCGCCAGCCGCTCGGCAACGCAATCGTTGGCGGCCTGCTGGTCAGCCAGTTGCTGACACTGTACACGACGCCCGTGATCTACCTCTTGCTCGACCATTTACGCCGGTCGAACTGGGCCGAGGTCAAGGAAAAACCGGCGCAGATCGCGCACTGAGATACACTCCGGAATGCATATGAACCAGTCAGCTCTTACCCTTACAATTGCTGCAGGAACTGCGGCTGGCGTCGTCATTCGCCCTTTCCGGCTACCTGAAGCCGTCTGGGCCGTCCTGGGCGCAGGATTGATCCTTGTCCTTGGTATCCTCAATCCGGCGGAAATCTGGGCGGGCGTGGCAAAGGGAACCGATGTTTACCTGTTCCTGATCGGCATGATGCTGCTGTCCGAACTTGCTCGCAGAGAAGGACTTTTCGACTGGGTCGCGGCAATTGCCACATCCCGTGCCAAGGGGTCGCCGAAAAAGCTGTTTGCGCTTATCTACGCCGTCGGAGTGGTCGTAACAGCTCTTTTGTCCAACGATGCGACCGCCGTTGTCCTGACACCCGCCGTTTACGCCGCTTGCCGGGCCGCCAAGGTCAACAACCCGTTGCCTTATCTGTTCATCTGCGCCTTCATTGCAAATGCCGCGAGTTTTATCCTGCCAATTTCCAACCCCGCAAACCTCGTTATCTTCGCTGGTGGCGAAATGCCCTCACTGGGCCGCTGGCTGGCGACGTTTTTCGCTCCGTCGATTGCGGCAATCCTGATAACGTTTGTGGCGCTCTACGTCATGCAGCGCAGGGCATTGTTGTCGGAGACCTTGGCCGCCGATATTCCGACACCTGCATTATCATTTCCGGCGAGGCTTGCGGGCATCGGGCTCGTTGCAACCGCCTTTGTTCTCGTCGGAGCGTCGGCTGCACATCTGGACTTGGGGTTGCCCACCTTCATCGCGGCCACGGTCACCACGCTCATCGTTCTTACTGTTGCCCGGCAAAATCCATTTGGCATCGTCCGCGCGATCGACTGGAGTGTTATTTTGCTGGTGGCTGGTCTTTTCGTCGTGGTAGAGGCTATCAATCAGACCGGGATGACCGCTTCCCTTGCAAGCGAGTTGACGGCGATCAGTGCCGATTCTGAGTGGCACGCAGTAGCGATCACAGGCATCGGCTTGGCCTTTCTGTCAAACCTCGCAAACAATTTGCCGGTCGGATTGTTCGCTGGCGGCGTTGTCAATGCAGCCCATCTTTCCGACCGGCTGGCGGGGGCAGTTCTCGTCGCCGTCGACCTCGGCCCCAATCTCTCGGTCACCGGATCACTGGCAACCATACTATGGTTGTCTGCTCTCCGGCGCGAAGGCATCACCGTAAGCGCGTATACCTTTCTAAAGGTGGGGGCGGTCGTGATGATCCCGGCGCTGATTGCTTCGCTGGCTGCGCTTTAGAAAGCTGGCGATGCCGTTGATCTGAAGGCAACGCTTATTGGGCCGTAAAGAACGTCAAAAGAACCTTGCCTTTTTCACCAAGCAGGCACACAAACCGGTCCGGCGCGCCCGTCTTATCTTTTCGGGCGATATACGCCTCACCGAGGACCACTGTCTTGACCGGAACGTCCTCGACACGGGTGTCAGCTTTACTGACGGCGATGCTTTCCATGTCGAGAACAAGATCGGTGATATCAGGAGCGCGCTCGCGCAACGCCAGCAGACCAGTTGACCTGCACGCATCGACAGCAGGATCTGTCACGGATTGGGCTGAGGCGCCTGACGCAATCAGGCAGATCGTGAACGCGGCAAACAGTCTTTCAAGCATCTTATCTCCTTGCGTAAAATCTGCCAGCGCACGAGATTTCCAGTCCGGCAGCGCATAAATGCGTCGACGCGATCAATCGTTCCCGCGCCGTGGAACTCTTTCCGACGGAACACCGTTTATGGGCGCCAGGTGCTGACCTGAGCGCAGTTTTCATAGGAGTGTTCATGAAGCTTATCCCTATCGCCGCCGCCCTCTCGATCCTCTCCGCAGGCGCCGCCTTCGCGCAGCAGACCGTTGCTCCGGGCGCGGATGCGATGATGGCTGGCCCTGGCATCACCATGGGCAAGGCGGCGACGATGCCGCTGAAATATGTCGAGATCAAAGATGCCGACATTGTAACGTCCAAACTGATCGGCGTGGAGATCTACAACAAGGCGAATGAGGACGTCGGCGAAATTTCCGATATCGTCATTGGTGACGGCAAATCGGTAATTGGCGTGGTGGCGAGCGTCGGTGGTTTTCTCGGCATTGGTGAAAGCTACATCGTCATCGATCCGGCATCGTTGGCCCTGGCAGACGATAACGGCACTTGGAAGGCTTACGTGGACACCAACAAGGACGATCTGTCTAAGGCTCCGAAGTTCGACTATTCGAAGCTGAAAAAGTGATGTTCTAGGAAGTGGGGCACGCTACGCGAAAATCAGGCGTGCCCCGAATAGCGCCACGATATCTCAACCCCGTGACGCTATTAGAGTTGCGGAAAATGGTAAAGGAATAATGAAAAGGGCTCGCAATAGGTTCGAAGGCGCGCCCTTATTGGCATTTAAGCCGCGGGTTCCCCACCAAACACGGCCGCATTGGGGTATCGCAACACAGGATTGCCAGACCGCTTATAGCCGCTAGCGGCCGTTGGATCGGCCTAGGCTCAAAGACCCTGTGGCGTGTGCGTGACCGGCCGAGCCTAATACAACCACATCTTTATGCAGGCATTTCGCACTTTTGATATGCTGCGGGACGTCGCAGCGACGACAGACGGTGCATTTGGATAGGGAGCTGGCTCGGACCGCACCCGAGCCTGAGCATCGACCAAACGGGAGGGATCGACATTGGATAAAACGCCGGCCAAAGAAGCGCATGAGGCTGAAACCCGTTTGACCCCCGAGCAGATGGAAGACGCGCGCAAAGCGTATCTGCTTAGGCGTTTCTGGATCAGTGGCCGCGAGTACTGGGGTCGCAACGGAGACCGGCTGGCCTGGACCTCATCGATTGGTCTCCTCCTCCTTATAGCCATCAACGTTGCCTTCCAGTATGGGATCAATGTCTGGAACCGTGGCCTCTTCGACGCCATTGAGCAGCGCAATGCGTCGACAGTCTACTTTCTTGGGGCGGTGTTTCCGCCGCTCGTTCTGGGGTGCGTCGCAGTCGTCACCATCCAGGTTTACGTGCGCATGCTCATACAGCGACGCTGGCGATCCTGGCTTACGAAAGCGCTGATTGCTCGCTGGTTGGCAAACGGGCGTTATTACCAGCTCAATCTCATCGGCGGCGATCACCAGAACCCGGAAGCGCGGCTATCGGAAGATATGCGCATCGCTACCGAATCCCCCGTCGACTTTGTCGCCGGCGTGATCGCTGCGTTCGTCTCGGCGTCCACCTTTATCGTCGTGCTATGGACGATTGGCGGCGCCTTGCGCCTGCCTATTGCGGGGATGACCATCACGATACCGGGCTTTCTCGTCGTGACAGCGGTTATCTACGCGCTCCTAACTTCCGGTTCGATCACGTTTATCGGAAGGCGGTTCGTTCGTGTCTCCGAAGCAAAAAATCAGGTCGAAGCGGAATTTAGGTATACCCTGACCCGTGTACGCGAGAATGGTGAGAGTATAGCCCTTTTGGGTGGCGAGGAAGAAGAGCGCAACGATCTCGACAAAACATTCGCCAATGTGCGCCGACAGTGGCGGTTGCTCGCTCATCAGCATATGCGCACAACGCTTGTTTCGCACGGCTCCATGCTGATCGCGCCGGTGGTCCCGGTGCTGCTGTGTGCACCCAAATTTCTCGATGGCAGCATGACGCTTGGGCAGGTCATGCAGGCAGCGTCGGCCTTCACCATCGTCCAAAGTGCGTTTGGGTGGCTGGTCGACAACTACCCGCGGCTTGCCGACTGGAACGCCAGTGCCCGGCGCGTGGCGTCGTTGATGATGTCGCTGGATGGGTTGGAGAACGCTGAAAAGAGCCAATCCCTGGATCGGATCAAGCACGGCGAGACCGAAGGCGAGACCATGCTCAGCTTGAACGACGTCTCGGTCGCGCTCGGAGACGGAACCGCTGTCGTCAAAGAGACGCAGGTCGAAGTCGGACCGGGTGAACGCGTGCTGGTCGCCGGAGAGTCGGGATCAGGAAAAAGCACCCTGGTGCGAGCGATCGCAGGCCTGTGGCCGTGGGGCGGAGGCAGCGTCAATTTCCATCCCGGCAAGCAGCTATTCATGTTGCCGCAACGGCCTTACATCCCCTCGGGCACGCTCCGACGTGCCGTATCCTACCCGCAGCCCGCGGACAGCCATACGGAAGACGAATTGCAAACCGCTCTAGAGAAAGTCGGACTGGGTCATTTGATCGAGAAAATCGAAGAAGATGCTCCTTGGGACCACACCTTGTCCGGCGGCGAAAAGCAGCGGCTAGCCTTCGCGCGCCTGCTGCTCAACGACCCCGACATTATCGTGCTTGATGAGGCAACCTCGGCGCTTGACGAAAAGACACAGGACAAGATCATGGAAATGCTGATCGACGAGCTGCCGGACGCGACAATCGTAAGCGTTGCCCACCGCGCCGAACTGGAAGCCTTCCATAGCCGCAAGATCACGCTTGAGAAGCGCGAGGGCGGAGCGAGGCTCGTCAGCGACGTCGATCTAGCACCCTACCGAAAACAACGCAACGTCCTGACCAAGCTCACCAAATATTCTCGCAAACTGAAGAAGGTCCCTTAGGCAGCAAGGCTTGACTGCATGTGCCGGCGTCCCAAAGCCAGCCGGGAGCGCGCGGGTGCCATCATAAGCAAACTGCCAGGGATCGATCTCCGCCACACGGCCCCTACAGTCGCGGCAGCAAGGGGGACCGGCCGCAGGAGGGCGGAGCGGCCGGTCCCGCGTCGCAGCACGAGCGACGCATCGCGCAAACGCGCGTATCCGCCGTTGGCGGCTCGGCGGACTTTGCTGTTACGTTCGAGATCGTCATTAGATCAGTTCTGCGGCCGCCCTCTCGCCAGCAGGCGCTGCAGCGTACGGCGATGCATGTTCAATTGCCTGGCGGTCATCGAGACGTTTTTCCCCGTCGCCTCGAAGACGCTGTTGATGTGTTCCCAGCGCATCAGTTGCGGCGAGGTCAGCGGGACGTCAGTGCGCTCTGCAGTCGGTCTGGTGAAACCCAGAACTTCGAGAATCTCATCGGCATCCGCCGGCTTGCTCAAAAATTCAGTCGCGCCCAGCTTGACGGCAGTCACGGCAGCCGGAACACTTCCATAACCGGTCAGGACCAGGATTTTCGACAACGGGAATTCTCTTTGCATCGCCGTGACCAAGTCGAGGCCGCTTTCATCACCGATCCGTAAATCGGTGATCAGGACGTCGAAATCACGGGCAGACAAGGCGGCGTAGGCAGCATCGAGACACGTAGCGGTCGCGGCACGGAAGCCTCGGTTGGACAGAGCAAGTGCAAGCCTCTGCGCGAAGACCTTATCATCGTCGACGATCAGAAAACGTGCCTTCGGTTCCTCGGCTTGGGTCATCCTAACCCTCCGTTTCAGCTACCCCGCTATTACGGTGAGATCACCCTCCCGGATCGCTTCGCCGCAAAAGCATCTACCAGGCAATCGCGCTGCCGTCATAGGCGAAGAACCCACCATTTTGTGCAGACGTGAGACCGTCTGCGGTCTGAAGTATCAGCCTTGAGGCGCGATCCGGCGCTTGTCGCGCGTGGCCGCCCGAAAATGGCTCCGTCAGTGTCGTGGCGACCGTACCGGGGTGAATAGCGACGAGGATGGCATGTGGCTTCGTCCGCGACAGTTCGATAGACGTGGTTTTGACTATCTGATTGAGAGCTGCCTTTGCGCTTCGATACGAGATCCATCCGCCCAGTCTGTTATCGCCGATCGATCCGACCCTCGCAGAAAGGACGACAAAGAGAGAGCGCTCCTTTCGCGGCAGCAGCGGCAT
>Ga0102589_1001535_pt1 | contig 30591 bp, 25 predicted proteins | sample AraplaMF_Col_mLB_FD_76858 | JGI IMG/M metagenome (GOLD analysis project Ga0102589, IMG submission 76858) | Arabidopsis root microbial communities from the University of North Carolina, USA - plate scrape MF_Col_mLB | ecosystem: Host-associated > Plants > Roots > Endosphere | place: USA...
GACCGCTTCGCCGAGCGCGTCGCGCCGCTACTGCCGGCGCTGCCCCGGCAGGTCATCCACAACGACCTCAACCAGAACAACCTGTTGCTGCGGCCGCAGGACGGTTCGGTCTCCGGGATCATCGATTTCGGCGACATGATCAGGACGATCCGCGTCGCCGAGGTCGCGATCGCGGCTGCGCATCTCATCTATCGCGAGGCCGACCCGCTGAGCGCGATGGCGCAGGTGGTGAAGGGCTATGCCCGGGTCCTGCCGCTCGAGACGCGCGAGATCGCGGTGCTGCCGGCGCTCGTCCAGGCGCGGCTCGCGACCCGCGAGCTCATCGTCTCCTGGCGCCGCCAGGCCAACCCCGCCGCGACCACCTCCTATCGCGACGATGTCAGCCGCTTCGGCTGGGAAGCGCTCGCCCGCTGCGATGCGCTGTCCCCGGCCGAACTCCACGCTCGCCTCGCCGAGGCCGTCGGCCTCGGCACTCATTGATCGTCTCCCCCGGAAAGACACCCGCCATGTACGACACGCTGATGGAACGCCGCGCCCGCCTGCTCGGGCCGATGTACAAGCAATTCTACCAGGCTCCGTTCGCCCCTGTCCGCGGTGAGGGCGTCTGGGTGTCCGACGAGAATGGCAAGCGCTATCTCGACGCCTACAACAACGTCCCGCATGTCGGCCATTGCCACCCGCGCGTGGTCGAGGCGGCGAGCCGCCAGCTCGCGACCTTCAACTCCAACACCCGCTATCCCAGCGAATTGATCGTCGACTATGCCGAGCGCCTCGCGGAGACGATGCCAGACCCGCTCAAGGTCTGCATGTTCGTCTGCTCGGGGACGGAGGCGAACGAGCTCGCCTGGCGGATCGCCATGGCCAATTCCGGCGGCAGCGGTGCGCTGATCACCCGCTCGGCCTTCCACGGCAATTCGACGATCATAGGCGCGCTCGATTCCTCGACGATCCCCGCCGAGCGCCAGCAGGGCTGGGTGGCGACCGTGCCGGCGCCCGAGCATCGCGGCGTCGGCGACCGGACACCGAAGCTGACGGCGTCTGAGTATGCCGAGCAGTATCGCCGGGCGATCGCCAGCCTCGCCGAGCGCGGGCACCGGCCAGCGGCGCTCTTGGCCTGCCCGGTCTTCGCCAGCGACGGCCTCTACAGCCCGCCGGCCGGCTATCTCGACGAGGCGATCGCCGAGGTCCGCAAGTCGGGCGCGCTGATCATCGCCGACGAGGTCCAGTCGGCGCTCGGGCGCACCGGCACGCATTTCTGGGGCTTCCAGCATGCCGGGATCACCCCCGACATCGTCACCATGGCGAAGCCCATGGGCAACGGCCTGCCGCTCGCGGTCGTCATCACCCGCCGTGAACTGGTCGAAGGCTTCCTCAAGACGGAGCGCTATTTCAACACCTTCGGTGGCAACCAGGTCGTTGCGGCCGCCGGCATTGCCGTGCTCGACGTGCTGCGCGACGAGGGCCTGCAGGAGAACGCGCTTCAGGTCGGCGCCTATCTGCGCGGCCGGCTCGCCGGGCTGATGGAGACGGACGAGCGCATCGGCGATGTCCGTGGCACCGGCCTGTTCGTCGGCGTCGAGATCGTCAGGGATCGCGCGAGCCAGGCACCGGCCCCCGAGGCCGCGCGCGCGATCATCGAGGAGCTGCTGCAACAGGGCGTGCTCGTCGGCATCACCGGTGCTGGCCGCAACCTTCTCAAGATCCGCCCGCCGATGGTCTTTTCCCGGGACAATGCGGACCGGCTGGTCGATGCGCTCGAAGAGGCGCTTCGGCTGACATCAGCCCGGCGGTAGCTCCCGTGCCGCGCTGAGCTTGATTTGAGATCAGGGGTAGCGAATACATTGCGCCGATTGCCGGACTGGTTGCGCCAATCGCGGCATGTCGGCGCTGTATTCATTGGTGGAAGCCGTCGTTTCGGCTCCAGCTGATCGGAACGTCGGCCAAGCGCGCGCGTTTGATGGCCAACGGGGCGCTGCGGGCACAGCAGGGGCGATAGTCGCCTAACTGTCGCAAAACTCGCACAAAGCTGCAGGTTCACGCCCAGCGGAGCCGGCATGGACTATTTCAGGCGCTTCACCTTCCTGTTCGCGACGCCGAACTTCGATGCCGAGGATCTCGAAGGCATCCGCTTCAACCAGATCATCGAGGAGATCGAGCGCTCGGGCTTCGAGGTCGTCAAGGCCCGTAAGCTCGAGGATGCCGAGATCGCCGTCCAGACCGATGCCGCCATCGGCTGCATGGTGGTCGACTGGGGCAAGAAGGGGCTGGAAGGCAAGACCGCCGCGCTGATCAACCTGATGCGCCGGCGCGGCCTCGACTTCCCGATCATCCTGCTGATCCGCCGCAAGCGCTTCGAGGATGTGCCGGTCGAGGTGCTCGACTTCATCGACGGTTACATCTTCCTCTCCGAGGAAACCCCGCCCTTCATCGCCAAGAGCCTGATCAGCCGGCTCAAGCAATATGCCGAGACGCTGAAGACGCCGTTCTTCGGCGCGCTCGTCGACTATGCCGAAGAGGGCAACCATCTCTGGACCTGCCCGGGCCATAATGGCGGCGTGTTCTACAGCCGCAGCCCGATCGGCCGCGTGTTCATGGAGCATCTCGGCGAGGCGGTCTTCCGCGACGACCTCGACAATTCCGTGCTCGATCTCGGCGACCTCCTGACCCATGAGGGCCCGGCGCTGAAGGCGCAGAAGGAAGCGGCGCAGATCTTCGGGGCGGAGAAGACCTATTTCGTCCTGAACGGCACCTCGACCTCGAACAAGGTCGCGCTCGCCGCCCTGGTCACCGATGGCGACCTCGTCCTGTTCGACCGCAACAACCACAAGGCCGCCCATCACGGCGCGCTGCTGATCGCCGGCGGCATTCCGGTCTACATCCCGACCGCGCGTAATGCCTGGGGCCTGATCGGCCCGATGCGCTGGGAGAGCTTCGACGAAGAGGCGCTGCGCGAGCGCATCCGCACCAATCCCCTGGTCAAGGACCCTGAGGCCTGGAAGAAGCCGCGCCCGTTCCGCGTCGCCGTGGTCGAGCAGTGCACCTATGACGGCACGATCCACTCGGCCCAGATGATCCTCGATAAGATCGGCCATCTCTGCGAGTACATCCTCTTCGACGAGGCCTGGGCCGGCTTCATGAAATTCCATCCGCTCTATGCCGGGCGCTTCGCCATGGGGCTGACGGGGCTGGGGCCGGACTCGCCCGGCATCATCGCGACGCAATCGACCCACAAGCAGCTCGCGAGCTTCAGCCAGGCCTCGCAGATCCACATCAAGGACCGGCACATCAAGGGCCAGAAGCGGCGGGTCGAGCACCGGCGCTTCAATGAGAGCTTCATGCAGTATGCCTCGACCTCGCCGTTCTATCCGCTGTTCGCCTCGCTCGACGTCGGCGCGCAGATGATGAAGGGCCGTTCCGGCGAAGTGCTCTGGGACGACACGATCCGGCTCGGCATCGAATTGCGCAAGAAGATCCGGGCCGTGCGCCGTGAGTTCGAGGAGAAGGAGACGAGGCCCGAGCGGCGCTGGTTCTTCGAGCCCTTCGTGCCGGACCGGGTCAGCATCGCCGATGCTTCGCGTGAGGGCGCCGTCCACGATGTCGCCTGGGAAATGGTCGCGACCGACCAGCTCGCCAGCAATCCGGCCTATTGGCAGCTTGCGCCCGATGCGGGCTGGCACGGCTTCACGCAGATGGAGCCGGGCTTCGCCATCACAGACCCCAACAAGCTGACCCTGCTCACCCCCGGCTTCGATCGCGAGAGCGGCACTTACGCCGAGCATGGCATCCCGGCGCCGATCGTGGCCCAGTTCCTGCGCGAGAACCGGATCGTCGCCGAGAAGAACGACCTCAACTCGCTGCTATTCCTGCTGACGCCCGGCGTCGAGGCGAGCAAGGCCGGCACGCTGATCAGCGGGCTCGTCGCCTTCAAGAAGCTGCACGACGACAACGCCCTGCTGGAAGAGGCTATTCCCGAGTTTTACCGGCGCCGGCCGGGTCGCTATGCCGGCGTTCGCCTGCGCGATCTGTGCGGGCAGATGCACCGCTTCTTCCGCGAGCACGACGTCAGCAGCCTGCAGAACCGGCAGTTCTCGCCGGAGCATCTGCCGGAAATGGCGATGTCGCCGCATGATGCGGCGCGCTGCCTGACGCGCAACGATGTCGACTATCTGCCGATCGACGCCATCGCCGGGCGGATCGCGACGACGCCCTTCGTCGTCTACCCGCCGGGCATCGCCACCATCGTCCCCGGCGAACGGCTGACCGAGCGGGCCAAGCCGATGATCGACTATCTCAAGATGTTCGAGGCCTGCTTCAACGCCTTCCCTGGTTTCGAGGTCGAGATCCAGGGCCTCTATCGCGAGACCGATGCCGAAGGGCGGGTGCGGCTCCACACCTATGTCGTCAGCGAGCAGGCGCAGGACTAAGGGTCGCGACGGCATATGGAGAGCGAGCTACCGATCATCATCCGCCCCTCCCGCGACGACGATGTCGAGCCGATGCTGGCGATCTATCGTCGGCATATCCGCCATGGCATCGAGGCCGGCGTCGAGGACACCGGCACGCCGCAGCCCGACGATCTGAAGGACCGGCGCAAGAACCTGCGCAACCGCAAGCTGCCGCATCTGGTCGCCACCCGCGGCGGCGAGGTCGTCGGCTACGCCTATGTCGTGCTGTTCCGCAAGCGGCCGGCCTATCGCTTCACGGTGAAGCACTCGATCTATGTCCACCACGAGCATCTCGGGCGCGGCATCGGGCGGCGACTGATGCAGGCGCTGATCGACGCCTGCGCCGCCGCCGGCTTTCGCCAGATGATCGGCTATATCGATGCCGAGAACGGCGCCTCGCTCGCCTTGCACGAGCGCTTCGGCTTCGCCCGGGTCGGCCTGCTGCCGGGCGTCGCCTACCGCTACGGCAAATGGTCGGACAGCGTCATGGTGCAAAGATCGCTGGGGGCAGGGGCGACGCAGCCGATCCTGTAGTTGTCAGGTTCTCAGCGTTCGCCGAATCCATGTTGCCGCTGCGGCAAGGCGGACAGGATCGATCCCGGTCGCGATGCCCCTGGCCTCGAAATGCGCGACCAGCCGCTCGGTCGCGAGATTGCCGGCCGCTCCGGGTGCGTAGGGGCAGCCGCCGAGTCCGCCGACCGAGCCGTCGAAGACGCGCAGGCCCAGCTCCCAGGCCGCCGCGACATTGGCGATGGCCCGACCTGAGGTGTCGTGGAAATGCCCGGCCAACATGACGGCCGGCGCCCGCTGCAGGGCAGCCTCGACCATCGCCTTGGTCCGTTCCGGCGTGCCGCGGCCGAGCGTGTCAGACAGCGCGATCTCGTTGCAGCCCAGCGCCAGCAGTTCGGCTGTAACCGTCGCGACCGCTTCGGGCGCGATCTCTCCTTCATAGGGGCAGTCGAGCGCGCAGGAGACGTAGCCGCGCACCGGCACGCCGGCGCGCCCGGCGAGCGCCATCACCGGCCGGAAGCGCTCGATGCTCTCGGCGATCGTGCAATTGGTATTCTTCCGGCAGAAGCTCTCGGAGGCCGCAGTGAATACGGCGAGTGCCTGTGCTCCGGCGGCGAGCGCGGCCTCTGCACCTTTCTCATTGGGGACCAGGGCCGAGTAGGTGACGCTCGGACGGCGGTCGACGCCGCGCATCACCGCCTCATGGTCGGCCATCTGCGGCACCCAGCGCGGCGAGACGAAGGCAGTCGCCTCGATCCGGGAAAGCCCGGCATCGGCGAGCATGCCGATCAGCGCGAGCTTGTCCGCGGTTCCGATCTCGGCCTTCTCGTTCTGCAGGCCATCGCGCGGGCCGACCTCGACGATGGTGACGCTCTCGCGCGCCATTTCAGGCGCCGAGATAGGCCGAGCGCACGCGCTCGTCGCGCAGCAGCTCGGCGCCAGTGCCCTCGAGCGTGATCGTGCCGGTCTCGATGACATAGGCGCGGTCGGCGATGGCGAGCGCCTGATTGGCCATCTGCTCGACCAGCAGGATGGTCATGCCCTCCTCGCGCAGGCGGCGGATCACGGAGAAGACTTCGCGCACGATCAATGGCGCGAGGCCGAGGGAGGGCTCGTCGAGCAGCAGCAGCTTCGGCCGCGCCATCAAAGCGCGGGCGATCGCCAGCATCTGCTGCTCGCCACCCGAGAGCGTCCCGGCGAGCTGGTCCTGCCGCTCGGCAAGGCGCGGGAAGACGGCGAAATAGCGCTCGATATCGCTGGCGATGCCGTCCTCATCTTTGCGCGCATAGGCGCCGAGCATGAGATTGTCGCGCACGCTCTGGTCACCGAAGACCAGGCGCCCTTCCGGGGAATGGCCGATGCCGAGGCGGACGCAGTCATGTCCGCGGATGCCGGTGATGTCGTTGCCCTCGAAACGGATGGCGCCGCCGGCGACCTTCACCAGCCCGCCGATCGCCCGCATCAGCGTCGACTTGCCGGCGCCGTTGCCGCCGATTAGCGTGACGACCTCGCCCTGGCCGACCTGCAGCGAGATGCCCTTCAGTGCCTCGACCGCACCGTAGCGGACTTTCAGACCCTCGATCGCGAGCATGGTCATGCGGCGTCTCCGGTCAGGGCGGCATCATCGTCAGCGCCGAGATAGGCGGCGATGACTTTCGGGTTCTGCCGGATCGCCTCGGGCCGTCCCTCGGCGATCAGCGCGCCATAGTCGAGCACCAGCACATGCTGCGAGATGCCCATGACCAGGTCCATATGGTGCTCGATCAGCAGCACGGTGACGCCGGCCTGCTGGATGCGGCGGATGACCTCTCCGAGTTCGTGCGTCTCCTGCGGGTTCAGGCCTGCCGCCGGTTCGTCGAGCAGCAGCAGCTTCGGCTTCGAGGCGAGCGCGCGGGCGATCTCGAGCCGCCGCTGCAGGCCATAGGGTAAGCTTTTTGCCGGCTCATGAGCGCGTTCGCCGAGGCCGAGATCGCCGAGCAGCGCCAGCGCATCGGCGCGGGCGGTGGCCTCCGCCTGTCGACTCGACGGCAGGCCGAGCAGCGACGCGGCAAAGCCGGTCTCGATATGCCGATGCGCGCCGAGCAGGACGTTGTCGAGCGCCGAGAGTTCGCCGAACAGCTTGAGGTTCTGGAAGGTGCGGGCGATGCCGAGTGAGGCGACGCGATGCGCCGGCCAGCCGGCGATCTCCTGGCCCTCGAAGCTGATCGAACCGCTTCCCGGTGCGACATGGCCGGAGAGCAGGTTGAGCAGCGTCGTCTTGCCGGCTCCGTTGGGGCCGATCAGCGCATGGACCTTGCCGGCGCTGATCGTAAAGGAGACGGTGCGCACCGGGACGATGCCGCCATAGGCCTTGTAGAGATCCTTGACGACGAGGATCTCGCCGCTCGCCGCCGCTGCTGAAGTCGCCGCCAGAGCACTATGGCCGGGGACGCCGGACGCCGCCGCCTTGCGTGGCCGCCAGCGCGCCGCGAGGCCGGAGACCGCGCCGGCGATGCCGTTCGGCATCAGATAGAGCGAGAACAGTAGGAGCGCGCCATAGGTGAAGTGCTGCAATGCCGGCCAGCGCGCCAGCCAGGCGTCGAGCAGAGTCAGGATCACCGCGCCAAAGAGCGGGCCGTAGAGCGAGCCTGAGCCGCCGAAGATCACCACGACCAGCAGGAATATCGACAGGTTGAAGGTGATGAAGTCGGAGTTGAAGTACTGGTTCTGCTGCGCGACCACGGCGCCCGCGAGTGCGCAGGTCACGGCCGAGATCACGAACGCCAGCGTCTTGGCGCGCACCACGGAGATGCCGACCGACTGCGCCGCGGGCTCGGCCATCTGCACGGCGAGGAAGGCCCGGCCATAGCGGCCGGCGAGCAGCGAGCGCAGCATCAGATGCGTGGCGATGCAGAGCGCGCCGACGAACCAGACCCAGTGCAGATTGGTGAAGCTCGTGCCGGCGAGAGAGGGCGCGCTGATGCCGTAGAAGCCGGCCTGGCCCTTGAAGATGTCGGTCCATTCCGTGACGATCTTCTCGACGACGATGCCGAAGCCGATCGTCACCATGGCCAGACTCGGGCCCGAGACACGCACCGAGGGCATGGCGATGACCAGGCCGAAGATCGCGCCGAAGCCGCAGGCCAAGAGCAGCGACAGCCAGGGCGAGAGCCCCCATTCGATATTGGCGATCGCCGCCGTATAGGCGCCGACGGCGAAAAGCCCGGCATGGCCCAGCGATTTCTGGCCGGCATAACCGACGAGCACATTGAGGCCCGCCGCGGCGAGATAGTTCACCCCGATCGTGAACAGGATCTGCAGGTAGAAATCGTTGAGGCCGAACAGGGGCACGAGCGCGAGCGCTGCCGCCAGCGCCGCCACCCCGATGGCATGGGCGAGCGCCGGCATCAGATCTTCTCCACGCTGCGCGCGCCCATCAGCCCGCCGGGGCGGACGACGAGGACGATGATGATCAGCAGGAAGATGGTGATCTCGCGCATCTCGGCGCGCCAGAGCCCGACCAGCGCCTCGACGATCCCGAGCAGGAAGCCGCCGAGCATGCAGCCGCGCGGGCTGGTCAGGCCGCCGACGATCGCGGCCGAGAAGGCCTTCAGCGCGATGCCGAGGCCGATGAAGACAGAGGCTGTGGTGATCGGCGCGATCAGGATGCCGGCGAGCCCGGCGAGCGCCGAGGAGATGACGAAGGCGAGGATCACGATCGTCTCGACATTGATGCCGACGATCGCTGCTGCCTGCGGGTTGAAGGCGACGGCGCGCAGCGCCTTGCCGAAGCGGGTCTTGCGCAGGACGATGTCGAGCCCGACCATGACTGCGACCGCGACGACGGCGATCAGCACCTCCTGCGGGCGGATGCCTGCGCCGGCGATGCGCCAGACGTCGGAGCCGAGCGGCGAGGGCACGGCGATAGAGGCCGGGCCCCAGATCGCCAGCGCGGTGTTCTGCATGATGATGCCGAAGCCGATCGTGCTCAGCACCCAGTTGAGGCCGCCGGCGCCGACGAAGGGCTTGATCGCGCAGTAGTAGAGCACGATGCCGATGGCGCCGACCACGACGACGCTGGCGATCGTCGCCAGCACATAGGCCGTCATCGTCATCTCGGCCTGGGTCAGGTTGCCGAAATGCGGTTTGCCGGCCGCCAGCAGCAGGAGCGAGACGCCGACCAGGCTGCCCGGCACGAGGAAGGCACCCTGGCCGAAATTGAAGGTCTTGGTCGTGGCATAGGTGATGTTGAAGCCGAGCGCGATCAAACCGTAGATCGCGCCCAGCGCCAGACCGCTGGCCAGAGCCTGAAGGAATGCCGTCATCGTCTCTCCGCCATGACCAGCCAAAGCCGCTCCGGCCTCGTCATGCTCGCCCTTGTGGCGAGCATCCACGTCTTGAACACCGCGTTCGATCGATCAAGCAAAGACATGGATGGTCGGCACAGGGCCGACCATGACGGGCGAAAGCCCGATGGAGACGTCAGCGCTTCAGATCGGCCGCCGTCAGGCCTTTGACCACGGCGTCGTCGAGCTTGACCACGCGGCCGTCCTTCCACTGCGCGAGGTGGAAGTCGGCGACGCCGAGCGCCTCGTGCTGCTCCTTGCTGAAAGGCTTCTCGTATTTCTTGATGATGCCCTGCACCGCGCCGAGGTTCTCGAGCGCCGCCTGCAGCTTCGGGCCGTCCGTGCCGTCGGCCTGCTTGATCGCGGCGGCGATCAGCATCACCGCGTCATAGCCCTGCGCGGCCGAGACGAAGGCCGGCATGTTCGGATGCTTGGCGACCAAGCGCTTGTGCAGCGCCGCGGCCCGGTCGCTGGCATCTTCCGTGGTCGAGGCCGCGAAGACCGTCTTCTCGGCGAGTTTCGGGCCGGCGATGTTGATCAGCGGCGTGTTGATCGAGCCCCAGGTCGAGAGCAGGCCCGGGTAATAGTCCATCTTCTCCATGCTCTTCAGCACCTGCGCCGTGGCATCCGCCAGCGAGCCGGTGATGATCATGTCGGCGCCGGCCGCCTTCAGCTTGGCGAGCTGCGAGGTCATGTCCGTGTCCTTCGGCCCGAACTTCTCGATGCCGACCGGCTTGATGCCGTGCAGGGTCAGGATCTCCTGCAGGTCCTTGGTCGCCGCCTGGCCGTAGCCGGTGGTGTCGGCGATGATCGCGATGTTCTTGGAGTTCGAGGCCTTGACCGCATAGGCGGCGAGCAGTGCGAGCTGCTCGCGATCGACCATCGAGACCCGGAAGATGTAGTTCTGCGGCTCCTTGGCGTAGCGGGCGGTGATGTCGGTCGCGGTCGCGACATGCGAGATCACCGGCACCTTCTTCTGCTGCGGGATATGCAGCCAGGCCAGCGCATTGCCAGAATTGGTCGGGCCGACCACGGCCGCGACCTTCTCGTTGTCGATCAGCTCGTTCATGTTCTGGATCGACTTCGGCGGCGCGCCGGCATCGTCGCGGACCACGCCGACGACCTTGCGGCCGAGAACGCCGCCCTGGGCGTTGAGGTCGTCGATCGCGGCCTGGAAGCCGTAGAGGCCGGAGAGGCCGAGCTCGGCCGCGCCCGAGGCCGACTGGTCGGCATTGTAGCCGATCTTGATCTCGTTCTGGGCGTAAGCCGGCAGCGACAGCGCCATGCCGGTCGAGACCAACAGGGCACCGAGCGCGCGGCGGGTGATGCGATTGTCCATGAACGTTCCTCCGGTTGTCGTCCGCTTGCTGCGGTTCTGTGATGAGTCGTGAAAAAGGTCAGCCCTTGCGCCGCTCGGCGATGAGCTCGCGCGCCCGGTCGACGCGGACGTCGTGCGTGCGGGCGAGCTCGGCGGCGATCGCATCGACCTCGGCGCCTTCGGCCCCGGCGACGATGGCGATGTTGCGGGCGTGCAGCGCCATGTGGCCGCGCTGGATGCCCTCCGTCGCCAGCGCCCTGAGCGCCGCCATGTTCTGGGCGAGCCCGACCGCGACCGTGACCTCGGCCAGCTCCTGCGCGCTGGTGACGCCGAGCAGCCTGAGCGCCCATTGCGCCAGCGGATGGGTCTTGGTTGCGCCGCCGACCAGGCCGAGCGCCATCGGCAGCTCGATCGAACCGACGAGATTGCCGTCGCGATCCTCTTCCCAGGTCGTCAGCGAGGTGTAGCGCCCGCTGCGCGCGGCATAGGCATGGGCGCCGGCCTCGATGGCGCGCCAGTCATTGCCGGTCGCGACCACGACGGGGTCGATACCGTTCATGATACCCTTGTTGTGGGTGGTGGCGCGGTAGGGGTCGATCGCGGCGAAGGTATAGGCGTCGAGCATGCCGTCGATCATGCGCCGGCCGGAGAACTCCTTGGTCGCCAGCGCCGCCTCGGGAATGGTGACTGTGGCGCGCGCCAGCCGGAGATCGGCGAGGTTCGAGAGGATGCGCAGGCGCACCGTGCCGCCGGTGATGCGCTCGACGATCGGCGCCACCGTCTCCGCCATGGTGTTGACGGTGTTGGCGCCCATCGCGTCGCGGACGTCGACGAGCAGGTGCATGACGACGATCGGCCCGCGCGGCGTCTGCGGGAAGACATGGACCTCGATGCCCTGGCAGCCGCCGCCGAGCGAGACCAGCACCTTGTCCTTGGCATTTGCAGCCGCGACGATCTCGCCCTGCGCCGCCAGCAGCTTGTGGCGCGCGCCTTCGGGATCACCGACGCCGAGCAGTTGGACCTGCGCCCGCATGATCGGCCGGTCGCTCGAGGTGCGGAAGCCGCCGGAGCCGCGGGCGATCCGGGCCATATAGGAAGCCGCCGCGACGACGGAGGGCTCCTCCACCGCCATCGGGATCAGGTAATCCTTGCCGTTGACGGTGAAATTGGTGGCGATGCCGAGCGGCAATTCGAAGGTGCCGACGACGTTCTCGATCATGCCGTTGGCGAGAGTGAGCGGCAGGCCGCCCGGCTGCGCCAGCAAGGCGCGGTCGGCATCGGCCAGCCCGGCCGCTGCAACGGCCTGCTCCAGCCGCTCGGCGCAGCTCAGATTGCGGTAGTTCTCGATGCGCGAGCTCACCTCACGCCCGGCGGCGCTGCGCGCCTCGGCCGTCACCATGTCGTGTCCTCCCCAGCCGGGGTTTTTGATGCGCCTCGCGATGGGCATCGGCGCTTCTTCGGTTGACAAGCTCGGACAATCGCCGGAGAGCGGCAAGGCACAATTTCCGCAATGTCCCATTCTCTGTACCAGTTGATTGACTGGTACAGATGCGAGGCTTGATGGACGAGCAGGCCGACAGCAACCGCACCGGCGCGATCGTCGCCCGGATCAGCCGGATGATCGACGAGGGGCTGCTCCAGCCCGGCCGGCGCATGGCCTCGCTGCGGCTGGCGGCCGGCGAATACGGCGTCTCCAAGAACACCATGGTCGAAGTCTACGACCGGCTCGTCGCCAGCGGCCGGCTCGAGGCCCGCCGCGGCGCCGGCTTCTATGTCCGCGCGCCCGGGCAGCGGCCGAGCGAGGCGCCGCCGCTGCATATGAGCGAAGCGATCGACATCGTCTCGCTGCTGCGCGAGCAGCTGTGCCAGGTCCACCCCGTGCGCGTCGGCGACGGCCGCCCGCCGCGCTCCTGGATGGAGGCTTCCGAGCTCGGGCGGCACTTACGCGTCCGCAGCGGCAAGGGCGACCTGCCGATCGAGCACGGCTATGGCGATCCCGTCGGCTATGCGCCCTTGCGCACGCAGATCGGGCTGATGCTGGCCGAGCGCTCGATCCAGGTCTCGCCGGCGCAGCTGCTGATGACCTTCGGCGCCAACCACGCGCTCGACCTGATCATCCGCCAGCTGCTGCAGCCCGGCGACACGGTCCTGGTCGACAGTCCCGGCTATTATCCGCTCTTCGGCAAGCTGAAGCTCGCCCGGATCGAGATGGCCGGTGTCAGGCGCCTAGCCGACGGGCCGGATCTCGACGATCTCGCGGCGCAGATCGCGCGGCACCGGCCGAAGGTGTTCTTCACCCAGTCGCTGGCGCACAACCCGACCGGCGGCTCGATCGCTCTGCCGATCGCCCATCGCCTGCTGCAGCTCGCCGCCCAGCACGATCTCGTCATCGTCGAGGACGATCCTTTCGCCGATGTGATGCCGGCGAGCGCGCCGCGGCTCGCTGCGCTTGATCAGTTGGAGCGCGTGATCTATCTCGGCACCTTCTCGAAGACGCTCTCTGCCAGCTTGCGCATCGGCTATGTCGCCGCCAGCCCGGCGCTCGCCCGCGCGCTCGGCGACATGAAGATGCTGACCGTGGTCAACTCCTCCGGCTACCTGGAACGGCTGGTCAGCGACCTGATCGCCAGCGGCCAGTACCGCCATCATCTCAAGCGCCTGAAGGAGCGGATCGGCAAGGCGACCCGCAACGCCTTCGACGGGCTGGAGCGCCTCGGCCTGCCGATCTTCGCCCGCCAGGGCGGCGGCTATTATCTCTGGGTTGGGCTCCCGCCCGGCGTGGATGATCTCGCTCTGGCGCGCCGGGCCTCGGAGCAGGGCATCTTCATCGCGCCCGGCACGGTCTTCCTGCCGGAACGGCATCTTCTCGAGGGCGGCGAGAGGGCGTCCGGCATGCGCGTCAATGTCGCCTATGCCGATGATCCTGCCTTCACCAGCTTCCTCAAGGCCGAGCTGGCGAGCGCATCCTAGGCGCTCCCTGGCCTCGTGCTAGCGGAACGGCGGAGCGTATTGCAGGCCGCCATCGGACCAGAGCTTGTTGGCGCCGCGCGGGATGCCGAGCGGCGAGTTCGGGCCGAGATTGCGCTCATAGCTTTCGCCATAGTTCCCGACCTGCTTGACGATGCGGTAGGCCCAGTCATTGCTCAGGCCGAGGCCTTCGCCGAGCTTGCCGTCGCTGCCGAGGAAGCGCTTGACCTCGGGATTGGCCGATTTGAGCTGCTCGTCGACATTGGCCGAGGTCAGGCCGAGCTCCTCGGCGTTGATCATCGCGTAATGCGTCCATCTGACGATGTTGGCCCAGGCCTCGTCGCCCCGGCGCACCGCCGGCCCCAGCGGCTCCTTCGAGATCAGCTCGGGCAGCACGACGAAGTCCTGCGGGTTCGTCGCCTTCAGCCGGTAGGCATAGAGCGCCGAGGCGTCGGTGGTGAAGACGTCGCAGCGTCCGGCTTCGAAGGCCTTGATCGCCTCGTCGCCGGAGGCGAACGAGACCGGATCGTATTTCAGCCCGCTCTTCTGGAAGAAGTCGGCGATGTTCAATTCGGTCGTGGTGCCGCCCTGGACGCAGATCGTGGCGCCGTTCAATTCTTTCGCCGACTTGATGCCGAGCGTCTTCTTCACCATCAGCGCCTGACCGTCGAAATAGGTGATCGGCGAGAAGGAAAGGCCGAGCGAGGAGTCGCGCGACAGCGACCAGGTCGTCTGGCGGGATAGCACATCGACCTCTCCGGACTGGACGGCGGCGAAGCGGTCCTTCGGATTGAGCGGGATATATTTGACCTTGGTCGCGTCGCCGAACACAGCCACCGCCACGGCACGGCAGAGATCGACGTCGAGCCCCTTCCACTGGCCCTGCCCATCCGGCAGCGAGAAGCCGGGGACACCCGGGCTCGTGCCGCAGACCAGTTGCCCGCGTGATTTCACCGTATCCAGCGTGGCGGCGCCGGCGCTCGCCAGCGGAAACATGACGCCCAGCGCGCCCAGCGCGGCGAATGCCAACCTCATCGCTTCCCCCAAAATTATTAGGATATAAAACTAGCCTATAAGTTGATTATGGCTCCGTCAACCGTATGAGCGGCAGAAGCCTCGATCCGTGAGCGGATCGATGGTGGTAGGGCTGCACGATCGGGCCTCTGTAATCCGGACGCCGGCCATGTCGTCTAGCAAGGCGTTGTCTGGGGCTCGACAAGCGCTGAGCCGAGCATTATAGGCCATAAAACTAGCTGATAGTCTAAAAGCTGCGGGATGGGTTCGCGTGAGTGAGATGATGCTGCATTGGTCGCCGCGCTCTCCCTTCGTCCGGAAGGTGATGGTGGCGGCGCATGAGCTTGGCCTCGTCGAGCGGCTGTCTCTGCGGCGGACGGTTGCGGTGATGACCGCGCCGAATCCGGACCTGCTTCCTGACAACCCTCTCAGCAAGATCCCGACCTTGGTTCTCGCTGATGGCACTGTGCTGATCGATTCCGGCGTGATCTGCGAATATCTCGACTGGCTCGCCGGCGGCGGCCGCATCATTCCGGCCGCCGGGCCGGAGCGCTTCCGCGAGCTCAGCCGGCACGCGCTGGCGACCGGGCTGCTCGACGTCCTGATCCTCTGGCGCAATGAGCGGAACAAGCCGCCGGAGGCGCAGACCGCCAAATGGCTGTCGGCCTTCGCGACGAAGCATAAGGCTGCGCTCGATCGGCTCGAGCGCGAGGCCGGTCCGATCGCCCCGGGGCCGCTCGGGCTGTCCTGGATCGCGCTCGGCTGCTGCCTGTCCTACCTCGATTTCCGCTTCACCGATCTCGACTGGCGGGCCGGGCGGCCGCGGCTCGCCGCCTGGCATGACGAGTTCCGGGTGCGCCCATCCGCCATCGCAACCGAGATCGTCGACGATGTCTGACGCCGCCGCTCCCCGACAGGGACCCCTGAGCCATGTCCGCGTGCTCGATCTCAGCCGGATCATGGCCGGGCCTTGGGCGACCCAGATCCTCGCCGATCTCGGCGCCGACGTGATCAAGGTCGAGCGGCCCGAGGTCGGCGACGATACGCGCTCCTGGGGGCCGCCCTTCCTGAAGGACGAGCATGGCCAGGCGACCGGCGAGGCCGGGTACTACCTCGCGGTCAATCGCGGCAAGCGCTCGATCACGCTCGACATCGCCAGCGAGGAGGGCAAGGAGACGGTCCGCCGCCTCGCCGCCACCAGCGATATCGTTGTCGAAAACTACAAGGTCGGCACCTTGCGCCGCTACGGGCTCGACTATGACGCGCTGAAGCAGATCAATCCCGGCCTGATCTATGTCTCGGTCACCGGGTTCGGGCAGAGCGGCCCGCGCAAGGCCGCGGCTGCCTACGACTTCGCCATCCAGGCGATGGGCGGGCTGATGAGCGTCACCGGCGAGCGCGACGGCATGCCGGGCGGCGGCCCGCAGAAGGTCGGCGTGCCGATCGTCGACATCATGACCGGCATGTACACCGCGATCGGCGCGCTCGCGGCCCTGGCGCGGCGGGGCGAGACCGGGCAGGGCGACTATATCGATCTTGCCATGCTCGATGTGCAGACCGCCTTCCTCGCCAACCAGGCGATGAACTGGCTGGTTTCGGGCAAGCCGCCGGTGCGTGGCGGCAACCGCCACCCCAACATCCAGCCGCAGGACGTCTTCCCCTGCGCCGACGGCTCGATCGTGCTGGCCGTCGGCAATGACGGGCAGTTCGCCAAGCTCGCGACGATCCTCGGACAGCCCGTCTGGGCGAGCGACGAGCGCTTCGCCACCAATCCGGCGCGGGTGCGCAATCACGGCGAGCTCGACCCGCTGTTGCGTGCAGCGCTGGCCGGCCGCAGCCGCGATGCCGTCATCGCCGAGCTCGATGCGGCCGGCGTGCCCTGCGCCCCGATCAACACCGTGCCGGAGGTCTTCGCCGATCCGCAGGTCCAGCATCGCGGCCTGCTGCGCGACCTGCCCCACCCGAGCGCCGGCCGGGTTCCGCAGGTCGTCAGCCCGCTCAATTTCCGCAACGAGCCGCTCGCCTTCGACCGGGCGCCGCCGCTGCTCGGGCAGCACACCGATGAAATCCTGCAGGAGATCGGGCTGGCCTGACGCCGGCTCGCGGAGATCACGATGGCCCGCCTTCACCTCCCGACGCCCGACGAACTGAGCGACGAGCAGCGCAAGGTTTATGACGAGGTCGTCTCCGGCCCGCGCGGCCGGCTCGTCGGCCCCTTGCGCGCCGTCATCCATAGCCCGGAATTGGCGGCGCGCTGGTCGCGCATTGGCGAGTTCCTGCGCTACTCGACCTCGCTCCCGGCCAGGCTCAACGAGCTCGCCATCATCGTCGTGGGCCGGCACTGGAACAGCCAGCTCGAATTCCACATCCATGCCGAAGCCGCACGCGTGGCTGGACTCGATCCGCGCTGCATCGAAGCGATCCGGTTCGGCGAAAGCCCGGTCTTCGCAGAGGAGGCGGAGATCGAGATCTACGACTACGCGAGGCTGCTGCTGCAGGTTGGGCAAGTGCCCGAGGCGGTCCACGCCGCCGTCGTCGCGCGCTGGAGCGAGCGCGGCGCGGTCGAGCTGACGGGTGTGATCGGCTACTATTCGATGGTGTCGCTGATGTTGAACGCACACGAGATTCCGCTGCCGGATGGGGCGGAGCCGCCGCTTTCGGTCCAGGCCGGCCGGCTCACTGTCCTGCCGGCCGGGCAGCGGCTCGCAAGTCCGGAGCAGCCGCGATGAGCGAGACCACCACGCCCCGCTCGCACCGTCCGCCGGCCTGGGCGCTGCCCGACGGCGCCTGCGATTGTCATGCCCATGTCTTTGGGCCGTATGAGGCGTTCCCGCCGCTGCACGCCATGCACTACGTGCCGCCGCTCGCGCCTGCCGCCGCCTATCGCGAGCTGCTCGCGGGCGTCGGGCTCCAGCACGGTGTTCTCGTCCAGCCCGGCGCCTATGGCGACGACCCCTCTGCCATCCTCGGTGCGCTGGGCGGGCAGGGCGTGCGCCTGCGCGGGATCGCCGCGGCGGACGCCGGCGTCAGCGATGCGCGGCTCGACGCTTGGCACGCCGCCGGAATTCGCGGGCTGCGTTTCAACGACATGACCGTTCCCGGCGGAGCCGGCCGCTTTCCCGGGGCTGTGGGCACCGACCAGCTGACCGCGCTGGCGCCGCGCCTGCGCGAGCGTGGCTGGCATGCGGAGGTCTGGGCCGGCATCGATCAGCATGTCGCGCTGCTGCCGCTCTACCGCGAGGCGGGGCTGCCGGTGGCCTTGGACCACATGGCCGGGCTCGCCGTCGCCCGGGGTGTCGGCGATCCCGCCTTCCAGGCGATCCTCGGCGCGCTTCGCGAAGGCTGGCTCTGGATCAAGCTCGTGCTCTGCCGCTGCTCGCAGGCCCTTCCCGACTACGCCGACCTGCGGCCGTTCCATGATGCGCTGGTTAAGGCCAATCCGGATCGTGTGGTCTGGGGCTCGGACTGGCCGCATCTGCGCCTCGGCGATCGTGCTCCCGATATCGGCCATCTGCTCGATCTGCTGCGCGACTGGGTACCGGACGAAGCCGTCCAGCGAGCCATCCTCGTCGACAATCCGCGCAATCTCTACGGCTTGTGAGTGAAGGAGGTCGGCGATGACCGACAGTTACGAGTGCTTCAAGCTCGCCATTGCCGACCATGTCGCCACGGTGACGATCGAGCGCCCACCGGTGAACGCCCAGAACCGGCGCTTCCGTGAGGAGATCGTCGCGATCTTCGATCGGCTGAGCGATGACCCCGATGTCCGCGCGATCGTGCTCACCGGTGCGGGCAAAACCTTCTCGGCCGGCGCCGACCTGACTGAGCGGCCGGCGCTGGCGGAGGAGCCGGGCGCCTATCCCCGGCACAACCGGATGGTGCGGGCTTCCTTCGATGCGGTAATGGAGTGCGGCAAGCCGGTCATCGCCGCCGTCAACGGCGCCGCGATCGGCGCCGGCTGCGTGCTGGCCCTGTGCTGCGACATCCTCTTCGTCGCCGAGGGGGCCTTCTTCGCCATGACGGAGGTCGATGTCGGCCTGGCCGGCGGCGTCAGCCATATCAGACGCTTCTTCCGCGAATCCGATGCGCGGCTGCTGATCTATACGGCGCGGCGGATCCCCGGGCCCGAGCTTCTCAGGATGGGCGTGGTGTCGGCCTGCCTGCCGGCCGCGGAGCTACTCGCCTTCGCCCAGGGCGTGGCCGGCGAGATCGCCGGCAAGAGTCCGCTCGCGGTCCAGGCCGCCAAGCGCTCGTTCAACGTGACCGAAGGGCTTGCGCTGCGCGACGCCTATCGTTTCGAGCAGTCGCAGACCGTCGCGTTGTCGCGCACCGAGGACACCAAGGAAGCGCAGCGCGCCTTCGCCGAAAAGCGCAAGCCGGTCTTCACCGGGCGCTGAGCCCCGGCATCACGGAGAGGTCATGTCCGCGCCGCCAGCCGCCCGCGACCCGGTCAGCGTCAGCCGAGGCGATGACGGTGTCGCCACCGTCACCATCGACCGGCCGGAACGCCGCAACGCGCTCAACCTCGCGGTCAAGAACAGCCTTGCCGACCAGCTTGGCCTCCTTGATGCCGATGAGAGCGTGCGCGTCGTCATCCTGACCGGAGCCGGCGGCTGCTTCGTCGCGGGAACGGACATCGCCGAAATGGCGCAGATGCGGCCGGCGGATCATGCACTGCTGGCGACGGACCGCGTGTTCGCGCAGCAGCGGCGCTGCCGCAAGGTCCTGATCGCGGCGGTCGAAGGTTACGCGCTCGGCGGCGGCTGCGAGCTCGCGCTCGGTTGCGATCTGATCGTCGCGGGGGAGGGCACCCGTTTCGGCCAGCCCGAGATCCGTGTCGGCATCATGCCGGGCGCTGGCGGCACGCAATGGCTGGTCCGGGCGATCGGCAAGTACCGGGCGATGAAGCTCGTCCTGACCGGTGAGCCGCTCTCGGCGGCCGAAGCCTTCGCGACGGGTCTGCTCTCGGAGGTCGTGCCTGACGGGACTGCGCTCGACCGCGCACTCGCCCTGGCGAGGACGATCGCCGGCATGCCGCCGCTGGCGGTGCGGGTGATCAAGGAGGTGATGCAGCTCGGGGCCGACGCTCCCCTCGACACGGCTCTGGCGCTGGAACGCAAGGCTTTCGTTGCCCTGTTCGACACGCAGGATCAGAAGGAGGGGATGCGGGCCTTCCTGGAGAAGCGGCCGCCGGTCTTTACGGGGCGCTGACCGTTGCTGCCGGCGTCACTTCAGCTTGACGTCGAAGCGCACCACGTCGCCGCGATAGATGCCTTTCGCGCTCAGGATCAGGATACCGCGCTGGTCGACGGCCTGGCGGTGGACGAAGGCGACGGGGGCATCGAGCGGGATCGTCAGCGCTTCCGCGGTTTCGAGGTCGGCGGTCCCGACGGTGAGCGTCTGCCTGGCATCGGCGATCTCGACGCCCGGCACCTCCGAGATCAGGCGAAGCGCCGTCTTCGATTCGAGGTCGTGCGCCGAGATCCTGTCGCGCAGGGACTCGTCGATATGGAGATCGGCGAGGAGGAAGGGCTGGCCATGGCGCCAGTGCCGCCGCCTGATCTGCCGATAGGCCGGCGCGAGCTCGCCGATCTGTCCTTCGAACGGGTGCAGCTCCCGCTCCGCCTCGTCCCGCAGGATCTCGATCGTGGCGCTGTAGCTCGGGCGCAGCAGGCCGGACCAGTCGGTGCCGACCTCGCACCAGAGATCTTCGGTCGGCCGCTTGCGCACGAAGGTGCCCCTGGCGCGATAGCGCTCGATCAGCTGCTCGTCCTCGAGCATGTCGAGCGCCTGCCGGATCGTGGCGCGCGCGACGCCGCATTCGAGGGCAAGATCGTCCACGGTCGGGATCTGCGCGCCGACCGGCCATTGCCCGGCCTCGATCCGGCGGCGGAAAAGGGTCGCGAGCTGATTGTAGCGGGCGACGCCGTTGCGTCGGAAATCCAGCGGCTTGGATGCGGCGCGGCCAGCGGTCATGTAGTTCCTTCGCCGATGCAGTCGGCCGGTTGATCCGGCGAGGATAACCGATGGCTCCCCGGAATGTAAGTCCAGGCACACGTTGGGGGTATAAAAAGATAATCAACTAGCTTATTGACCTTTAAAGCTGGATACGCATGATCGACCGCGTGCGGCCGTCGCGCTGCCGGGAGGTCTATGGCATGTCTGGCGCAATCGAAATCACCGGGCGCGATCTCGATCCCGCCGCGATCGTCCGGATCGCACGGCACGGCGCGAAGGTCGTGCTCGGCGCCGAGGCCGCCGGACGGATCGAGGCCTCGCGCCAGGTGGTCGAGGACATCGTCCGCCGCGGCGAGCGCGTCTATGGCGTGACGAGCAGCGTCGGTGCCAAGACCGGTGTGATGCTCGCTCCCGAGCGCGTCGTCGAATTCAACCGGCGCCTGCTGCTGACCCACAATATGGGCCATGGGCCGCTGGCTTCGCACGAGGCCGTCAGGGCGATGATGGCGGTGCTGCTGAACGGGATGGCGAGTGGCTATCTCGGCGTCCGGCGCTCGCTCGCCGACCGGCTGGTGGAAGCGCTCAACAGCGACAGGCGCATCGAGGTGCACCTTTGGGGCTCGATGGGCGAAAGCGACATGTCGCCGATATCTGACCTCGCTCTCGAGCTCTACAGGGATCACGACTTCGCCGCCGGCGAAGCCCTTGCCCTGCTGAATTCGAGCGCGCTTTCGCTGGGTATGGGGGCGATGGCGCTGCACGATCTCGGCCGCCAGCTGCGGGTCGCGACCCTGGTCGGCGCGCTCAGCATGGAAGGCTTCGCGGCGAACCCGTCGATTGTCTCGGAGGCGGCGCTGGCCTCGCGCCCCTTCGGCGGCGTGCTCCGCCATGGCGGCGCGATCCGGCGCTATCTCGAGGGCAGCTATCTGACGAGGCCAGGCGGGCCCAGGCATCTTCAGGACCCGCTGAGCTTCCGTTCGCTGCCGCTCATCCACGGCGCCGCGGCAGACAGCCTCGACTTTGCCGAGCGGCAGATCGCCATCGAATTGCGCGCCAGCCAGAACAATCCGGTGGTCGCGATCGAGCAGGGCCAATTGGTCTCCGTCGCGAATTTCGACATGGTGGCGCTGTCGATGGCGCTGGACGTGGCGCGGCTCGCCTTCTCGCCCGTCGTCACCAGCTCGACCGAGCGCCTCGCCAAGCAGGCCGACTCGTTCTGGTCAGGTCTGAGCGTCGGCCTGATCGAGGAGGATGGTGTCGGCCTGCCGGGCTTCAATGGCCTCGCGCAGTTCCACAAATCGATCACCTCCGAAGCGCGGCTGCTGGCGGCTCCGGTCGTCGGCGAGCTCGCCAGCTCCAGCCATTCGAACGGCAATCTCGATCGTGCCAGCATGGCCGGGCTGGCCGCTCGCCGCGCCGGCGAGCTCGCGACGTTGTGCCGCTCGATCTTCGCCATGGAGCTGCTGGTCGCCGCGCAGGCGGTCGAGATGCGCAAGGTCAAGCCGCTCGGTGCGACGACGCAGCGCCTCTTCGCTTTCGTGCGTGAGGCCGTGCCCTATGCCGGCCCGGGCCAGCGCGTGCCGCACATCAAGGCGCTGCTCGCTCATCTCGATGCCGGAGCAAGCAAGATCGACGCGCTGATCGGGGAGATCTGAGGCAGGCTTGGCGGCTGCCGGGCCGTCGTCCTGCGGCTTGCCGCTGCCATAAAAACAAGGGGAGACGACGATGAGAGCATTGCGCCTGAAGACCCTGGCGATGGCCGTCGCGATGGCGGCGATCAGCCTGACGGGAGCCGCAGCCCAGAGCTATCCGACCAAGCCCGTGCGCATGATCGTGCCGTTCGCGCCGGGCGGGCGCGTCGAGGCCGTCGCACGGCTGATCGCCGATGCGCTCAGCAAGGATCTCGGCCAGCCCTTCCTCGTCGAGAGCCGGCCCGGCGCCGGCGGGGCGACGGGGGCGGACTTCGTCGCCAAGGCTCCGGCCGACGGCCATACGCTGCTGCTCTGCTCGGCCGGCGTGCTCTCGATCCTGCCCAATGTCGACAAGAAGCTGCCCTATGACCCGGTCAAGGATTTCACGCCGGTCGCCCGGCTGATCGAAGGCTTCACCTTCATCGGTTCCTATCCCGGCCTGCCGGCGAAATCGATGGCCGAGCTCGTCGCGCTGGCGAAGCAGAAGCCCAATTCGCTCGGCTATGCCTCCAGCGGCATCGGGACCTATAGCCACCTCGCCGGCGAGCTCGTCAGCATCGCCTCGGGCGCGCAGCTCAAGCACATTCCCTATCGCGGCAGCGGGCCAGCTCTGAACGACATCGTCGCCGGGCACATCCCGCTGATGATCGGCGGCGAGCTCGGCGAGCTCGCCAAGGCTGGCAAGATCCGCATCCTCGCCACCACCAACGAGAAGCGCTCGCCCGAATTCCCGGATGTTCCGACGATGAAGGAAAGCGGCTTCCCGCAATTCGTCGCGCATTCCTGGGTCGGCCTCGTCGGTCCCGCCAATATGCCGGCCGACATCGCCGCGCGGCTGAACGTGACCCTGGCCCGCGTCATGGCCGATCCGGCGACGCAGGAGAAGCTGCGCGGGCTCGGCGGCGAGCCCGCCTATCAGCCGGCGGCCCAGTTCGGCCAGACGATCGCGAGGGATCGCGATATCTATGCAGACATTATCGGCAAGGCCGGGCTCACCTTCAACTGAGCCTCAGCCCTGGAATGTCAGGCCCGTGCCGGGTCCGCTCGGCACGGTGACCATGCCCCGCTCCAGATGCAGGCCTGTGAAGCGGTCATTGTCCAGCAGCGCCATCTCCGAGAATTCGTGCGGGAAGCGCGGTGCCGGCAGGCTCGCCGCCAGATGCAGCGTATGGGCATGGACGATGCTCGAGCCGAAGACGGCGCCGAAGCGGATCTCGAGATTGGCGGCCCGGCAGATCGCGATCGCCTGCGCCGTGCGGCTGGGGCCGCCATGATTGAGGATGCGCAGATTGATCGAGGCGACATGCCCGGCTTCGGCGATCCGCAGGATCGAGGGCAGGTCCTGTGCGCTTTCATCGGCCTCGACGGGGGCGTCGAGTGCCTGCGCCACGTTGATCAGGCTCTTGAAATCGGCGGCGGAGGTCGGTTGCTCGACCAGTGCCAGCTCGAAGCGCGCCATGGCGTTGATCGTGCGCACGGCGGCCTTGGGGGCATAGGATTCATTGGCGTCGATCATCAGCGCGACCTCCGGGCCGACCGCGGAGCGGACGTCGCGGACACGGGCGATGTCGAGCTGCGGCTCTCCGGACACCTTGACCTTGAGATGGCGGAAGCCGGCCTGGGCCAGCTCCTCGGCGACCTCGGCCATGCGCTGTGGCGATTTCAGCGGGATGATGCGCGTATTGGCGAAACTGTCCTGGCGCTTGCCGCCATAAAGATCGTGCAGGGGCACGCCGAGCGCCCGGGCCCGCAGATCGAGCAGGGCGCATTCGATGCCGGCCTTGACCGGCAGGGCGCCATGCAGCCGCCGGTCGAGCTGCGCCATGATCGCGCCGATCGCGGTCTCGTCCTGCCCGACCAGTCCCTCGCAGAGATAGTCGAACATCGCCTTCACCACGCCGACCGGCTCGGTCCAGGGCGGCATCGCGCGGATATAGCCATGGCCTTCGGTGCCATGGGCGTCGGCGATGACGACCGCGAACCCCTGAATGCCGGTCAGCGGACCCTGCGCGAAGCGCCATTCGGGGTCCGTCAGCCGCTGGTCGATCGCGACCGTCCTGATTGCAGTGATCGCCATCGCGCGCTCAGCTCCCGCTCCGCCGGACCTTCGGCATCGTCTCGCCCGGCTTGCCGGGGCCATAATAGTATATAAAACTAACCTATAGACACAATCAGGTGGAGCACACTCCGCCGCCAAGGGGAGTGAGGATGCAGGACCAGAACGAACCGCGTTCGGCTGTGGTGGCTGATGCCCCCGCCGAGCCTGCGGCCGGGGGCGACGTTCTCGCCGGGCTGCTCTTCGCCGCCTTGGGCCTTGCGGCCCTCTGGGGCGGCTGGGCCTATCCGGCCGGGAGCTCGCTCGACATGGGGCCGGGCTACCTGCCGCGCCTGGTCTGCGGCGCGCTCGCACTCACCGGCATCGTCATGGTCTGCCGGAACCTGCGTTCGCGTTCCTTGCGCCTGCCCGCCCTGCCGATGCGCGCCATGGGCTGCGTCGCCGCGGCGATCCTGCTCTTCGCCGTCCTCGTCGAACGGGCCGGCCTGTTCGTCGCCTGCCTGGTCTGCGTCCTCACGGCGGCGCTCGGCGACCCACTGACGCGCTGGCGCGAGGTTCCGGTCGTGGCGGTGGTCTTCGCGGGCGTCGCTGCGCTGCTGTTCGGCTATCTCCTGAAGCTTCCGATCCGGATCTGGCCGCTGTGAGCGACGTTTTCTCCTCCATCGCTGGCGGTCTCGCGGTCGCGGCGACGCCGGCTAATCTCTGGTACTGCTTCCTCGGCGCGCTGGTCGGAACCCTGATCGGGGTCCTGCCCGGTCTCGGGCCGATCGCCACCATGGCGATGCTGCTGCCGCTGACCTACTACCTCGAGCCGACCGGCGCGCTGATCATGCTCGCCGGCATCTATTACGGCGCGCAATATGGCGGCTCGACCACGGCGATCCTGATGCGGCTGCCGGGCGAATCCTCCTCCGTGGTCACCTGCCTCGACGGCTACGAGATGGCGCGGCAGGGCCGGGCCGGTACGGCGCTGGCGACGGCGGCGCTCGCCTCCTTCCTGGCCGGCACGGTCACCACCGTGCTGATCGCCTTCTTCAGCCCGGCCCTGACCGCCGCCGCTCAGCGCTTCGGCCCGGCCGAATATTTCTGCCTGATGGCCCTTGGCCTCGTCGCCGCGATCGTGTTCGCCCAGGGCTCCCTGCTGAAATCGATCGGCATGATCCTGGTCGGGCTGCTGCTCGGCCTCGTCGGGGCCGACGTCAACACCGGCCTCGACCGCTTCACCTTCGGTGTACCCGAATTGCGCGACGGCGTCGGCATCGCCGCCCTCTCGATGGGCGTCTTCGGTATCGCCGAGATCGTGCTCAATCTGGCGCGGCCGCAGCAGGAGGGCGAGCGGGCCCAGTCCGTCTCGGCGCTGAGACTGACTGCGGCCGACTGGAAGGCGGCCTGGCCGGCGGCCTTGCGCGGCACCGGCATCGGCGCGCTGCTCGGCATCCTGCCCGGCGGCAGTGCGATGATGGCCTCGTTCGCCTCCTATTCGACCGAGAAGAAGCTGTCCGCTTCGCCCGAGCGCTTCGGTCATGGCGCGATCGAGGGTGTGGCGGGGCCGGAAGCGGCCAACAATGCCGGCGCGCAGGCGTCGTTCATTCCGATGCTGGCGCTCGGAATTCCCGGCAATTCGGTGATGGCGATGATGGCCGGCGCCATGCTGATCCATGGCATCGCGCCGAGCCCGAATCTTGCCTCCGCGCAGCCGCAATTGTTCTGGGGCCTGATCGCCTCGATGTGGCTCGGCAATGCGATGCTGCTCGTCATCAACCTGCCGCTCATCGGCCTCTGGGTCAGGCTGCTCCGGGTGCCCTATCGCATGATGTTCCCGGCCATCCTGCTGTTCTGCTGCATCGGCATCTACTCGGTGAACAACAGCGTCTTCGAGGTCGCTATGCTGGCGCTGTTCGGCGTCGCCGGCATCGTGCTGATGCTGCTGGATTGCCCGCTGGCGCCGCTGGTTCTCGCCTTCATCCTCGGGCCGGCCCTGGAGGAGAATCTGCGGCGGGCCATGCTGATCTCGAACGGCGATCTCCAGATCTTCGCCAGCCCGATCTGCATCGGGCTGCTCGTCGCGACCGGAGCCCTGCTGCTGATGATCCTCATTCCCTCCTTCAGGCGCACGCGCGCACAGATCACCGAGGAATAGCGCGCTCGACCTGCGCGGCATCGGCCCCACTCCAGCTCGGCAACAAGCGCGCCACAGAGCCTGAATTTTGCAGGTTGTGAACGGCTGTTCATTGCCTCGCGCGCGACGCTGGCTAAGCCTGTCGCTCGGTTGGGCTGAGCCTTGATATGACGTCCGTGATCATTCCTGCAGTTACGGCGGCGCCGCGCAAGCGGCTTGCGCTGCGCCTTCTCGCTGGCACGGCTCTCGTTCTGCTGGCGACGCCGTTTGCAGCACCAGCGCTCGCCGATGGCGGACGCGGTGGCGATGGCGATGGCCATGCCGGAGCTGGCGGCGGCGGCGGTCTCGATAATCCAATCGGCGCCGGAGCGGCCGGCCTCAATGGCACGGGTCAATATCCCGGTGGCGGTGGCGGTGGCGGTGGCGCCGGCGCCGTTACCGGCGGTGCAGGTGGATTTGACACACTGGGAGACTCGACCATCGGTCGAGGCGGCACGGGTGGCGTTCACGGCTTCGTCGGCGCCGGCTTGCCGCTTGCCGGCAGTGTCGGCAGCAATGGCGGCGGCGGTGGCGGCAGCGGCTGGTACCAAACTGGCGGCGGCGGCGGCGGTGGCGGCGGTTATGGCGCCGTGATCACAGGCGCCGGCGCATTGGGCATCCTGTCCGGCAGCATTACCGGTGGCAATGGCGGTAGCGGTGCGGGCAGCCAAACTAATTACGGCGGTTCGGGCGGTTCCGGCGGCATCGGCCTCTTCTTCACCGCTGGCAGCGTGGCAAGGACGCTCGCGATCACAGGCACGGTCCAGGGCGGCAATGGCGGCCACGGCGGCGGCAGCGGTTCCAACCTTGCCGGCTCCGGTGGAGCCGGCGGCGTCGGCATCATGTTCGCGAACGGAAGCGCGACGACGACGCTGACTGTCACGGGCACGGTCCAGGGCGGGAACGGCGGCTCTGCGGGGCCGGGCTACCCCGCCGGCGAACTCGGCGCGGGCGGCGCCGGCATCGTCGGTTCGAACCTGTCGATCACGACCAGCGGCACGATTTCGGGCGGGACCGACATCGGTGGCGGGAACCGTGCCGCGGCGATCCGCTTCACCGGCGGCGCCAACAGCCTCACCTTCGGCAATGCCACCTCCGGCCTGATCGGCGATGTCGTCATCGAGGCGGGCACGCTGACCTTCGCCCAGCCGGCCAATGTCACAGTCGACAATATCGTGAGCGGCGCCGGCGCGGTGATCAAGACCGGCAGTGGCACGCTGACGCTGACGCAGGAGAACACCTATTCGGGCGGCACGACGATCGCGGGCGGCGCGATCAGCATCTCCAAGGAGAGCAATCTCGGCGCGACGTCGGGCGCTCTGACGCTGGATGGCGGCGTGCTGCAGGTGACCGGCACGACGCTGAACGGGCTGACCCGCAACATCATCCTCGGCAGCAAGGGCGGCGGCTTCGACATCGTCGAGGCCGGCAACAGCTTCATCGTCAACCAGTCCCTGACGGGCACGGGCTCGCTTTCGAAGACCGGCGCCGGCACGCTGGTGCTCAAGGGCGCCAGCAGCTATTCCGGCGCGACGACGGTCTCGCAGGGAACGCTGCGCGCCGGCGCCACCAACGCCTTCTCCGCCAATTCGACGGTCACGGTGGCATCAGGCGCGACGCTCGATCTCGCCGGCTTCAACGAGAGCATCGGCTCGCTCGCCGGCGTCGGCACGGTCACGCTCGGCTCGGGCACGCTGACGGCGGGCGCGAACAACAGCTCGACGACCTTCTCCGGCAAGATCACCGGCACGGGCGGAGTGACCAAGACCGGCACGGGCACGCTGACGCTGACCGGCACCAACACCTATACCGGCAGCACGACGGTCTCCGGCGGCAAGCTGGTGGTGAACGGCTCGCTGGCGAGCAGCGTCACGCTGGATGGCGGCACGCTCGGCGGCTCCGGCACGATCGGCGGCGTCAGCGTCGCCAGCGGCGGCACGGTCGCGCCGGGCAATTCGATCGGAACCTTGAAGGTCTCCGGCAACGTCGCCTTCGCCTCGGGCTCGACCTATCAGGTCGAGGTCAACGCCGCCGGGCAGAGCGACAGGATCATCGCCTCGGGCGCGGCGACGCTCGCGGGCGGCACGGTGCAGGTGCTGGCCGAGAACGGCAACTACGCGGCGGCGACCACCTACACCATCCTGACCGCCACGGGCGGGGTCAGCGGAACCTTCGCCAACGTCACCTCGAATCTGGTCTTTCTGACGCCGTCGCTGGCCTATGACAGCAACAATGTCATGCTGACCATGACGCGCACTGCTGTCACTTTCGGCCCGGATGGCAGTGGCTCCGGAGGCGGGTCGTCCGGCGGCCATGTCGCCGCGACCCGTAACCAGGGCTTCATCGCCAATGCGGCCGAGCGCCTGGGCGTCGGCAACCCCGTCTACGACACGCTGCTCTCGGGTACGGCGGCCGAGGCGCGCGCCGGCTTCGACCTGCTCTCGGGCGAGGCGCATGCCCAGGCGGTCAGCGTGATGATCGAGGAGAGCCGGCTGGTCCGCGACACGATCCTGGGTCGCCTGCGCGGGCCGCTGCTGACGCAAGCCCCCGGACAGGTCGCGGCCTCGTTCAGCGCCGACCTGCCCGGCCGCAAGGGCGCGGTTGTGATGAATGCACCTGTCCCGCAGCCGCGCTACGCGTTCTGGGGCGAGGCCTTCGGCGGCACCGGCAATACCGATGCCGACGGCAATGCCGCCGGTCAGTCGCGTCGCACGGGCGGCGCCCTGCTCGGGGCGGATGTCATGCTCTTTGAGGCTCCCGGCTCGTCGCTCAAAGTCGGCGTCGCCGGCGGCTACAGCCAGTCACGCTTCGACCTCGATGCCCGCCTGTCCAGTGGCAAGCTCGAAAGCGGCCATGCCGCGCTCTATGCCGGCGCCCGCTTCGGCAGCCTGCGCTTCGATGCCGGCGCGGCTTATAGCTGGTCGGAGAGCGACATCCGCCGCCAGGTCCAGATCCGTGGCTTCGGTGACCTGCTGAGGCTGCAGCGTCCAGGCTCCGTGACCCAGGGCTTCGCCGAACTCGGCTATGGTTTTGCCTTCAGCGGCTTCGCCATCGAGCCCTTCGCGCAGCTCGCCCTGATCCGCGTTAGCACCGACGCCGGCACCGAGCGGGGCGGGGCGGCGGCCCTGCGGGTGCTCTCCTCCGAGCAGACGCTCGGCTTCAGCACGCTCGGCGTCAGGGCCGAGGCGCAGATCGGCACAATGCCGCTGTTCGCGCGCGCCATGCTCGGCTGGCGCCACGGCTTTGGCGAGCTGACCCCGCAGGCCCGCACCGCCTTCGTCGCCGGCACCACCCCGGCCACGGTCTTCGCCGCCCCGATCGATCGCGAGGCACTGGTGGCGGAGGCCGGCCTCGACTGGCGCATCTCCCAGGCCACAGCCCTCGGCCTGACCTACTCCGCCGCCATCGGCGAGCGCTCCCGCGACCACGCGCTCAAGGGCAGGGTCGAGATGCGCTTCTGAGGAAGACCGGAGCGAGAAGGCTCGGTTTCCAATGTAGAGGCAGCTATGCGCCGCCTTGCGCTGCTTGCGTCGTGGCAAGACCAGACGATCCCTCTATGGACTGCATCCGCATCTGCTGGCTAAATTGTGCAACTTTCGCGTGTCGGGCGAGCGGATTGAATGCCAGAAGGACAGACCACTCTGATCGACCGCCATGTCGGAGCGCGTGTCCGAATGCGTCGCAAGGAGCTTCGGATCAGCCAGACCCGGCTCGGGGATGTGCTCGGCGTCACCTATCAGCAAGTGCAGAAATATGAGGGTGGCCTCCACCGGGTCGGCGCTGGTGCTCTCGCCCTCGCAGCAACGTTCTTGGGAGTGCCGATCAGCTATTTTTACGAAGGCGCTTCGACGCTGATCTCATCAACCGGTCTTTCCGACGGGGAGCAGGAACGCTATGCGCGGCCCGCGGTAACGCAACGATCGCGTTGGGCTGAAGCATTCGAAGCGATCCAGGGCGAGAAGGAGCGCGAACTCCTGCTTCAGTTGGCAGACGCTCTGTCTCGCCGCGAAACTTGAACGCTCTGAGCTGCAGAACTCTGCAGTCCGACAGCTCCTTCAGAACCGCATCTCGACCCTGCCCTTGAGCGCGTGGTCGCGGGAGCGCTCGCCGATGGCGGCGGAGTAGGTCAGGCCGAGGGCTGTGGCCTGG